>OBLU010005898.1_pt1 | contig 10933 bp, 10 predicted proteins | sample 1518681 | NCBI WGS metagenome assembly OBLU01 (sample SAMEA3539304, study PRJEB22396) | soil metagenome | biome: tundra; feature: field; material: soil | place: USA | collected 2010-05 | depth 0.15 m
AGAGGTTACCGTGACCGTCACCCTTCACTTGAGGCCCGAGATTGAAGCGAGTCTCCTTGCGCGCGCTCATGCCAGCGGCATGCCGCTAGAGGCGTATCTCCTTTCCCTCGCCGAGGAAGCGGCCGTCCAGACAGCGCCAGCCGCAACTGGCCAGACGAAACGAGAGGAAGCAGTGCGCCGCATGCTCGAATTTGGAGAGAAGCATCGTCTCACGCTCGGAGAGCCCATCACGCGTAGCCTCCTCCATGAAGGACACCGCTGCTGATGGCGGCGTTCGTCCTCGACGCCTCCGTCGCGATTACGTGGTGTTTTCCGGGCGATCCGACCGAGGATACCCCTTACAGTCGCCGGGTTCTCAAGGAACTGGTAGCCAACGACGCCATCGTCCCGGACATCTGGGCATATGAAATCGCCAACAACATCTTCGTCTCTTACCGCAAGCGTAAGAGAATCTCCGAGCAACACATTACCGAATACTTGAGCCTTCTTCGGGCTTTGCCGATCCGGGTCGAGTCCCAAAGCCTCTGGGCAAATGTGAATTTGGAGTCTCTGGCGCGCCGCCAGAATATCGCGGCGTATGATGCCGCTTATCTTGACCTCGCATCGCCACGTCGGATGAACTGCTCCGACAGGCAGCGATTGCGCAGGGCATTACGGTGCTTGCCTAAGATTCAACCCGCCGCGCGGCCACCCATTAGCGACGCTTCCCGGATGGCCGTATCGGAGACAACCCCGACCGATGGCCTCCTGGTGGGAAGGGGATTTATCGCCAGGAAAACACACTTCGCGACAGATAAGCACGGCACGGCGCTAGTGGTCTGCGGCGCACAGATCAACCATTATCGAGCTTAGCGCGAGCGCGTTTGACCTTTTCCAAAATGTCGGATGCCTTCGCGGTCCATATGAAAGGCTTTGGCTTGTCATTGTGCTTGTCGATGTAATCTCCGATGGCCACGATCAAGTCCTCGACATCGCGGAAGATGCCGCGGCGGAGCCGGTTTTGTGTGAGGTCGCGAAAGAAGCGCTCCACCATGTTGAGCCACGAACTGCTGGTCGGCGTGAAGTAGATATCGAAGCGTAGATGGCGGGATAGCCAGTTTTGCACCTTGGGATGTTTGTGCGTCGCATAATTGTCCGCGGTCAGGTGAATTTGCTTTTCTTCTGGCGTGACGTCGTCGATGACGCGCAGGAATTTCAGCCACTCCTGATGGCGGTGCCGGTCGTCGCACATGCTGATCACGGTGCCGCCGAGCGTGTTCAGAGCTGCAAACAAAGTCGCGGTCCCGTTGCGCTTGTAATCGTGGGTCATGGTTCCACAGCGCCCCTTCTTCAGCGGTAGTCCTGGTTGGGTGCGGTCCAGCGCTTGGATCTGGCTCTTCTCGTCGGCGCAGAGAACAATGGCGTGCTCTGGCGGATTGAGATAGAGGCCCACGATGGACTCCAGTTTCTCAGCGAATTGGGGATCATTGCTCACCTTGAAGGTGCGCACCGGGTGTGGCTTCAGACCATGTTTATGCCAGATCCGCCGCACGCTCTTTTCGCTAATGCCACTGGCCTCTGCCATGGTGCGAGTACTCCAGTGGGTTGCGTTATCTGGTTTCGCCTGCGTCGTTTTCCGAACTACGTCTTCGATTTTGGCTGCCGTGATCGTCGGTGTGCGTCCCGGCCGGCTGGCATCTTTCTGCAAGCCGGGGAGGGCTTTCTGTAGGAACCGTTTACGCCATCGGGCTGCCTTCTGATTGCTGATGTTTACAGCGGCAGCGATTTCCAGGTCCTGCATTCCATCAGCCGCCAGGAGGATGATTTGAGCCCGCTGGGCCTGGCGGACCGGCAAAGACCGCGATCTTACCCATTGTTCCAAGGTCTTTCGCTGTTCGTTACTGAGCACCACCGGCGGGGCAACACGCATGGAAAGGCTTCCTCATTATAAAGAGACGCCTCTCAAGCTTTATTGGTTACTATTTATGCCGCACTACACTAGATGGTTTCTACAGCTCCGTGTCCAGTCAGAACTTGTGGGCCGCGTACCCACGTGAGGATGTACCGCCGGGTACGGGGATAAAGGCAGGATTCACCTATGGCATTGTGCCGAGGGCCTCGCGGTCAGGGATCGGTTGGAACCTAGCCCATGCACTCGGCACGATCCATCCGATGGCATTCCATGGCGTTCAACACGAGCACCACACGTCCGTCTCCCATGATGGCGGCGCCTTGAAACTCCCTGCATTGCCCCAATCCACCCGCGAGGGGCTTAACCAGCACCTCTACCTCAGTGAGAAATCTATCGACCACGAGGCCGTACTTCGTCGCGCCCGCTTCGACGATGGCTATGGAGATTTCCGGCGTCACCACGGGTGGCAGGCCCAACATCTCCGCCAGGCTGAGTATGGGGTAAACCGTTCCCCGGACTTGGGCGAGAGTGACCCCACGGTAGGCGTGTGCCTCTTCCGGCGGCAACTTGACCATGTCGCGAATGTTACTCAGCGGGAGGATATACTCCTGGCCTCCAGCCACCAGCAGGATGCCCTTCGAAATCATGAGGCTGGCGGGCAGCTTGATGAGGAACGCAGTGCCGTGGCCGACTTTCGAGCGAATCTCGATGGTGCCTTGCAGGTTGCGCACATTGCTGCGCACGACATCCATGCCAACACCCCGGCCGGAAACGTCGGTGACCTTGGCTGCGGTGGTCAACCCGGGCAGGAACACCAGTTGAAACGCAGCCTGGTCGCTCAGAGCAGCGGCGGCTTCCGCAGTAATCAAACCCTTCTCGAAAGCTTTCCGCTTGAGAGCGTCGACGTCGAGCCCGCGCCCGTCGTCGGTAACTTCAATGGCAACTCCGCCAGCCTGGTAGAAAGCTCGCAGCGTCAGTTGTCCCGACGGGTCCTTGCCCTTTGCGCGGCGATCCTGGGGCGTCTCAAGACCATGGTCCACTGCATTGCGGATGACGTGGACCAGCGGATCCCCGATCTGTTCAAGGATGGTCTTGTCGAGCTCGATTCCCTCGCCTTCAATGACCAGGCGGACTTCTTTGCCTTGAGACCGTGCCAGGTCCCGCACCAGACGCGGGAATCGCTGGAAAACCGTCTTGACCGGCAGCATGCGAATCGACATGACGCTGGATTGCAGCTCGTCGGCAATACGGCTAATGTTCGAGCCGGACTCTTTCAGGTCCTTGACCAGAGCCGCGCCGTCCGCGCCGTCATTCAGCTTATGAATGAGGATGGGGAATGCCCCGCGGGCCACGAGGAGTTCGCCAACTATCCGCATCAGACGATCCAGCTTGTTCTGGTCGATGCGAATCGTCGAAGGTGTTGCGGCAGCGCCGGACTGGTCCGCCGGAGTCTTGGCCTGAAGTTGAGCCGCGTCCGCCTTTTGCTCAACCTTGCTCACATTGCCGTCCGGCAACATGCCGTCCAGGACAGATCGGACCGCCCGAAAGGCGCAGTCCAGAGCCGAGCGTTCTTCACTGCCCAACGCCGCGCCGGAACGCATCGCGCCTTCCAGGATTCGCAGTTGCTGGGCCAACGGTTCTTCCAGTTCCGGACAGTTCTTGTACTGGGCTGCCGCCGACAAGGTCTTGATGCCGCGCAGATAGGTTGCCAGCACGGGTCCGGCAGATGCCCCGTCATTTTCCATGCGCGCGAAACAGCCCGCGATCATCTCAAAACACTGTGAGGTCGTGTTACGAAATGCAGCGTCCCGCCCATCCGCCGGCTGGCGACCCGACCGCGGTTCGGCTCGGATTCCCAAGCGTACGAGTAGTTCGGGCGAGACTGGACTGCCGGCGCCGTTGTTGGTGAGACTGCCCAACAAACTGCGAACGGCATCGCACGTCTCCAGCGCCGTTTGGACAATCTCTTCCGGCACCGCAGCGTTCGCACCGCGGCAGGGATCGAGAAGGGACTCCAGGCCGTGGGCCACCCTGAGCAGCAGTTGCAGCGGATGACCGGCTGCGAGCGAGTCGCCCTTGACGTACCCCAGCACCAAGCCCGTATTGCCCTTTATGCTATGGATTCCCCGGAAGAGGGAGTCGAGGCTGTCACGCGAGGCCGGGTCGCTCTCCAGCGCCAGCGCGTCCCGTTCAATGGCCTCCATGAGGTCTTCGCACTCCAGGACGAACAGCTCGAACGCTTCCGCCGGCACCGAACCAAGCAGGGATACAGCTCCGCCCTGGTCCTCCAACAGGCGGATACGTACCTCGCAGTCGTCCTCGACGAAAACAAACACGTCCTTGATGGCAGTCTGATCACGGTTGGTGACTAGCAGGATCTCCCACCAGAGATAGCAGTGCTCCGCTTCGAGCGAACGCAACGTCGGCACTTGCTCCGAGTGAGCAGTGATATGTGCCTGTCCCAGTTCCCTCAACTCGTCGAGCAGCGTAACCGGGTCCGCCCCAGAATAGAACATCTCGCGACCCGGCTTGAAAACGATCTCAAATGCCGCGCGAACCCCGGCGACAGGCTGGGACTCGGCGGCTGGTTGCGCGGCGAGCATTTCAGGAGCGGGTAGCAGCCGCGTGAACGCGGCCGTTGCATCCTCCTCACCCGGAACGGCAGCTCCTTCCGCCTTCTCTTCGATGATCAGCCGGAGCACATCGCAGGCTTTCAGCCCGCAGTCTATCAATTCCGGCGTGACGGGCAAGTGCCCTGCGCGGGCGAGGTCGAAGGCCTCTTCCATCTTGTGGGCGAAGCGGGCGAGATGCGCGAAACCGGCGGTTGCTCCCGAGCCCTTGATGGTGTGAATGGCGCGAAACACGCGGTGAACCAAGGATGAATCGCCCGGCTCCGCTTCGAGCGACAGTAATGCGGAGTCAAGCTCAATCAGCAAATCCAGGGCCTCAGTCCGGAAGGTACCCCGCATTTGCTCCATGACGTCAATTGCCATCGTTACCCTTGCTGGGGCAGGCGTCCGCCTGCCAATGCCCGTTTGCGAGCCCACATCTCAACGGATGACCTTCTTCGCCACTGCCAGAAGTTGGTCCGGGCTGAATGGCTTTACGATCCAACCCGTAGCGCCTGCTGCCTTGCCTTCCTGTCTCTTCTCCGGATGCGATTCCGTGGTCAACAGCACGACGGGGACGAATCTGTATAGCGCCAAGGCTCTAAGGCGGCGCGTGAATTCCAAGCCGTCCATGTTCGGCATATTGATATCCGACAGTATGAGATCCAACGCGGGGCTCAGTTTGGCTAAACCGTCCAACCCGTCCACGGCTTCCACAACCCGATAGCCGGCGTCCTTCAGCACAAAGGCCACCATCTGGCGGAGGCTGGCCGAATCGTCCACGCTCATGATGGTCTTCACAAACTCTCCTTCCAGCCGAGTAACTCGCGCCGCAGTCCACACCGGTCCATCGCGCGAAGAAAGGCGTCGGAGGGCTTATCGAAGTGGAGTGCCGGAACTGTCCTCCCCAGAGAGCATAAGAGCTGGAGCACACCGGTATCGATGTCCTCCAAGCTTGCGGTATCTACGCCGAGGGGCGCGCCGTCTTCCAGAACCTCCGCGAGCCTGGCGGCGAGGTCCCGCACGTGCCGTATCGTGACGGCGCCTTCCAGCTTTAGAATTTGTGTGCCTTGCGAACTGGCGATTGTATATGGCATGGCCTTCCCGTTCGGCTGCGCCTCAATTGGCGACGAGAATCATGCGAATGTTCTCGACCATCATTTCCGGGGAGCTGGGTTTTACCAGGTAGAGGTTGGCTCCCGCGTCAAATCCCTTCATCTTGTCCTTGCCTTCGCTCTCCGTGGACATGATGATGATGGGTAGCGAGCTATACTTTCCATCGGCGCGTACCCGCCGTATGAATTCGTAGCCATCCATGTTGCTCATATTGATGTCGGTAAGGACCAGGTCGCAGGCGTTGGTAAACAGCTTTTCCAGGCCGTCACTGCCGTCGACGGCCGTGATCACGCGAAAATGAGCTTGCTCCAGGATGTGGGAGTGATAGCTCCTGACAAACTCCGAGTCATCCACGATCAGGATTGTTTTCTTGGTATTCACAATACTATTCCTTGACATAGACCAGATGGGTTTCGAACCGCTTCAGCTTAAACGCCGTCGTCACGCGTCCGATCGATTCAGAATGCCCGAGGAAGATATAGCCTCCGGGATTCAGGGCATTGTAGAAGTGGTCGATGACCGCCTTTCGCGACGCATCGTCGAAATAGATCAGGACGTTGCGGCAGAATATGAAATCAAAGCCGCGCATGGCCCTCATCGCCATGCGGTCCTGAAGGTTGAGATGACAAACCTGGACAAGTTCGGCGGTCCGGCGCCGCACCACCCACTCCTCTCCTGCCTCATCCAGGTACTTTTGCCGGTATTCATCGGGAACTTCGTTCACGGACCGGTACCCGTAGGTGGCGGCTACGACCTTTCGCAGCATGTTCTCGTCAATATCGGTGGCCACGATCGCGCAGTCCCAGGATTGAGCCTGTGGGAAGACATCCTGAACGATCATCGCCAGCGTGTAAGCTTCCTCACCCGAGGAGCAACCGGCGGACCAGATCCTCAGGGTTCTCTCCCCGCGGGCCTGCTTGGCGGACAGCACTTCCGGCAGACAATGATTGGCAAACGCCTGCAACTGGTCGTATTCCCGAAACATGTAGGTTTCGTTAGTAGTGATCAGATTGGCCAGCGCCTGCATTTCCACCCCTTTCGGGTCGGCATAGCTGACCAGGAACACATAGTCCCGCGCGTCGTCGATGCCTAAGGCCGCCATTCGCTTGGCCACCCGCGTTTTCAGGAAATAGATTTTCTTTTCATCGAAATGCAGGCCCAGCTTTTGGTAGATCTGCTGGCTCAAGCTCTGGAATTGTTCGACAGAGAGATCTGGCATGATGTCCGGTTAGCAGCTCAGGGCCCGCAGAACCTCCTCGTCGGATTCAGCCAGCGCACGCGTCGCGAGAAGGGCTCCCCATCCGGGCCGTTCGGCGATCCGAAGAGTCTCGGCCGCCCCCAGGCGAACCAGGCGCTCCGTATCGCTCAGGCAGGAAGCGAGGAACGCGTAAATGTCGTCGCGAGTGGCCCAAAGGCCCAGAACCCGCACCGCCTGATAGCGGCAAAGCGGCGGGTCTTCACCTTCAACCAACGCCCGCAGGGTGGATGTCAGGTTTTCGATCGGAGCCGGCGAAGGGCAGCGGGGGCGGATAGCGATCAGCGCACCCAGAATCGCGGGACGCAAGTGAGCACCGCGCACGGTCAGCAGACTGGCCACCTCGGAAAACTCTTTGGACGATCCCAGAGCGGCAATGGCTTTCAGGCAAGAGGCGAGGAAGAAATCCGGCAGAGTTGCCAAATCCGGGAAACATCGGCGGATGGCGACCAGAGAGGATTTATCGCCCATGCCCACCAGGGCCTCCACACAAGCGGCGACCAACATGGGGTGAGTGCCAGCTTGCAGCAGATCTTCAATCCGGCTTCGGAAGCCCGCCGCGCGCATCATGCCAAGATTCTCCACGGCAGTGATCACGACGTTCGGGTCCGGGTCGGCAAGTGCGGACTCGTAGATGCCGTCGGCGCCGCCGGTGTATACTCCGCTCAAGACGTCAAGCACGAGCTTCCGCAAGTCCTTGTCGCCATCCCGCATGACGGTATTCAGAAAGGGAAGCGACGGATCGCCTTTGTGCCGCAATGCATCCACGGCCTGGTTTCTGATCTGCGGATCGTCGCTTTCGAGCAACCGGATGGCAGCCTGGATGGGCGCTTCGCCATCAATGCGGATCAGGGCTTGAAATATGGCGTCGCGAACCGTTCGCGAAGGCTCCTTGCCCAACCGCTCCAGAAGAGCCGGCACGCCGTCCGGAGAATTCAGATAGCCGATGTCCTCGGCGGCGTAAGTGCGCTCTGCTTCGTCGGCGCAATCCAACCTCTCCCGGTATTCTCTTAGGCTGCTCATTCCGTAGTCCTCCTAACGGCTCTCAGGATCTCGCCCGCCACCTGGTGGCTGGGCGCAATCACGCAGGCTCCGCCGCGTTCGATGGCTTCGCGGGGCATTCCGTATACGACAGCCGTCTGCTCGCTTTCGGCGATGGTGTGGCCGCCAGCCTGCCTGATGGCCACCATCGAATCCGCGCCGTCGTCGCCGATGCCGGTCATCAGGACGCCGATGGTGTCGCTCCCATAGATACTCAGCACCGACGACATCATGACTCCCACCGAGGGCACGAACAGCGTCGCCGGCGTGGTGGGCGTGCGGATGACCACCTCTCCCGTCATCTTGCGGTGCAGGCACAGGTGCATTCCACCGGGCGCCACGTAGCAGACGCTGGGCTCGATTGGCATGCCCGAGCGCCCCTCCACAACCTTAAGCGCGCAGTGATCGTCCAGCCGCTTCGCAAAAGACGCGATAAACGCCGGCGGCATATGCTGCACCAGGAAAAGGCTGGCGGGCACGTCCGCTGGAATCTGAGGCAACACCTCTTGCAGTGTCGCCGGACCGCCGGTGGAGATTCCGATGACTACTGCCCGCTTTCGGGTGAGGCTCTCAAACGTGGCGGGCATTGGCTCCTGGTACGGCTTCCGGCGCTCGCGGTTGCGCTGCAAACGGTCTACGATGCCGCGGGACGCGGCGGCTTTGAGCATCGCAATCAGTTCGTTCGCAATGAGGCCCATGTTGTTCGATACCGTGCCATCCGGCTTGCCGACAAAATCGAAGGCCCCCAACTCAAGGCACTCGAACGTGGTCGCGGTGCCTTGCTGGGTGAGCGACGAAACCATCACAACCGGGCAAATCTTCTCCTGCAAGATGATTTGCAGGGCCGTGATGCCGTCGAGCTTCGGCATGTTGATGTCCATGGAGACGACATCGGGCCTCAGTTCCCGGGCTTTGGCCACAGCGTCCTCGCCGTCACGGGCGAGTCCCACCAGATCAAGGTCGGGCGACTCCGCGATGATTCGCTTGAGGGTCTGCCGCATCAAGGCGGAATCGTCCGCTACTAATACGCGTATTCTCTTCATTGGATGTAGTCGTGGGGCAGGCTAGGGCGCCCGCCCCACGTGGAACGTACCTGAGTTATCTATGCGGTAACTTCGGAAAGATGCGTCTGTTCCTGGCGGGAGAGAATCTTCTCCACGTCGAGCAGCACGATCATGCGCTTGCCGGCATCCACCTTGCCGATTCCGGAAATAAAATGCTGATCGATTCCGGACCCGATCGCCTCCGGCGGCGGGGCGATGTCCTTGGTGGCGAGATTCAATACCTCGCGAACGGAATCCACCACGAGGCCGGTTTTGACACCGCCGAGATCGACAATGATGATGCGTGTGCGGTCGTCGGACGGTTTGACCTCCAGGTCGAAGCGCTTCCGTGTATCTAGCACAGGAATTACTTCCCCGCGCAGGTTGGTGATGCCTTCGATGAACTCCGCGGCCTTGGGCACTTTGGTGATCTTGGCGAGGCGGTCGATTTCCTGGATTTGCGAAATCGGCACACCGTATTCCTCCGCGCCGAGCATGAACGTGACGAGCTGAACTTCGGTCAGTGCCTGCGCGCCCACGGCGGTCTTGTCAGTTCCCCCAATCTTCGCCGCATCAACACATTGTTGAGACGAGCCTTGGACATCCCGCAGCTTCTGGTCCTTCATCAGGTTGGCCACGTCCAGGCACATGATGAGCCGCGAGCCATCGTCGAGCTTGGCGACGCCCGACAGTTCCATCCCGCCACTCGATGTGATGCGCGGCGGCGGTTCCATCAGGATTTTCGGCACGTTCAGCACTTCGTGGACGTGATCCACCACCAACCCCAGCACAAAGCCTTCGGAATCCACCACGATGATGCGCTGGTCTTCCTGGATGTTCTGAGCAATCTGCTGTTCAAAGCGGTGCAAGGCAGCGACGGTTTCCCGGCCACCCGAGAGAACCTCCTCGCCACAAGCGAGCGCGGCATCGCGGTCACCGTGCTCTTCGTGCTTCGTCCGGGCCTGAAGTTGCTTGATGACCTTCTCGTTCAGGCCGCGCGCCTTGGCCAGCGCCTCCATCAGTAACTGGCTGGAACTGTTGGTCTCGGCCAGCCACTTGCGGAGATGCTCCGTGACCGAGCCGTCCACCTTCTGCTGCGATCCGCCGGCGAAGACCTTCTCGGTCTGGTCAATCCAGCGCTCGTACTCCTCGCGGAGCGGACGGCAGTTGTCGGCGAACTCATCGGCCAGCGAGCGCTGCTGGAGCAAGCGCCGCAGATCGACGACCGGGAGAATCTGACCGCGCACGGTCAGCACTCCCAGCACGTAGTCTGGAACGTCAGGAACCTGGACGGGAGTCTGCACGCGCAGAATCTCACGGACATGCTCCATATGAAAAGCGAATTCCTCCTTCGCGATGCGAAAGGTGACCATCTTTTGGACTTCGGCGTCGGCGTTTTTCGTTTTGACCGACGACTCGGCGCTGCCGGTTTCCGAAGACGAACCTGCGCAGTTGGAGGAATCCGTTTTACGGGTGACGCCGATTTCGCAAACGTGGGCCGCATTGAGGGCTATGACGATACGCTGCCCCTTGTCAAGTTTCACTACCCCTTCAAGGTAGTCGGAGCTAGTCCCGCGGATCGCAGCCGGCGGAGGCTCAATTTCGCTGCGCATTACGCGCGTCACCTGTTTGACGCGATCCACGCGCAAGCCGGTCTTCACGCCATCGATATCGACCACCAATACGCGGGTGCGGTCGGTTTCCTCCGCCCGCTCCATGCCGAAGCGGGTGCGCATGTCGATGACCGGCAAGACGACGCCACGCAAGTTGGCGATGCCGTCCACGTAGTTTGGCGTACGTGGGACTTTCGCCATCTTGGGAAGGCGAATGATTTCCTGGACCGACATAATGTCGAAGCCGAACTCTTCGTCCTTTAAGAGGAACGTGACCAGTTGGCTTTCATCCTTGAGGCCGGCGGATGTCTGTAGAGTGCCTTTTTCCATAACGAATCTCCTTCGTCGAGAGTGCTCTACCGCTA
>OBLU010005899.1_pt1 | contig 10933 bp, 9 predicted proteins | sample 1518681 | NCBI WGS metagenome assembly OBLU01 (sample SAMEA3539304, study PRJEB22396) | soil metagenome | biome: tundra; feature: field; material: soil | place: USA | collected 2010-05 | depth 0.15 m
CCTTGTCCGGCGTGCAGATGATCACGTGTTCGACGCGCGTATCTCGAGAAGCCGCCGCCGCTGCTGCGGCGAGCGCGTCGTCGGCTTCGAACTCGACCATCGGCCAGACGACAATGCCCGCCGCCGAGAGCGTGTCCTCAAGCAGTGGGAATTGCGCCAGCAGGTCAGGTTCGATCCCTTCGCCCGTCTTGTAGCCTGGCCACAGGTCATTGCGAAACGACTCGATGACATGATCCGTTGCAACGGCGATGTGCGTGGCGCCGCTTTTGACCATACCCAGCACCGAAGCGAGTACGCCTCGGACCGCGGCAACCTCACGCCCGTCCTTATCACGGGCGGACGGCAGTGCGTAATAGTGCCGGAACAGTTCGTACGTTCCGTCAACGAGATAAATGTCCAGGTGCAGTTCCTCCTAATCCGCCGCCCGGCTGGTTGCGCGGAATGCTTTTTGGATAAGGGTGTAGCGGGCCGCGCCGATTATGCCGCAATCGTCATTGAGCACGATTTTCACCGGCATCTCCTTCAGCCGCATTTCCATGAGGCCTTTATCCAGGAAGATTGCATAAACACCGGTTCCTTCATCTTGGGCACGATTTTCGCCGCAATGCCGCCCCCGATGAAAATGCCGCCGGTGTAGCACGAATACGCAAGGATCGGTGGCCCTTCCGGCAACTTCCACATCGCTATCCCGGTTGACTTGAGTCGTTGCCGCCATGGAACGCGCCACTTCCGTGCCGATTCGCTCTGCAAAGGCCGGGTGGCCAGCATTTTAGGCTAAGAGGGGGCTTATTTCATAACGCGGAAAACAAGCAACTCACTGGCGATCCCGATTGGGGTGCCGGTGTGACTTTGGCGCTGGCCGAGATTGCATATCGCCGCAACCACTACGATGCGGCGCGGGCCTATGTTCAGACCGTGGCTCCGGTATTTAGTCGCAAAGACGCAGAGCCATTTCAGAAGAATGCATTTGAATCTCTAAAAGCTGCATTGGAAAAGCCCTCACTGCAGAAGTGAACATGCTGCTACCGCAATCGCCGTGCCCAGTGTCCCGAAATCACGCGCTCTCAGCGAATAGGAAAATGTTCCAAATCAGGAACCAACCGACGCTGCATGCACCAAAGTAGCGTTGCTTGGAAGAGGAAGAAGAATTTTCGTGGTATATACTAAAATTTCACCGCTCGCGATGAAGTCATGCCTACTACACCGAAGAGGCCCCCACTTCCTTCGAACGACAAGCGCTGGCGGATCGTAAATGGAACCATGAGGCGGCACGGGTTTGCCCGTGACGCCCTTATCGAAACGCTGCACACCGTTCAGGAATACTTTGGATACCTCGACAAGTCATCGCTGACATTCGTCGCGCAGTCGCTGCGCGTACCGCTTAGTCAGGCTTACGGCGTCGCAACCTTCTACCACTTCTTCACGTTAAAGCCTCCCGGGAAGCACACGTGCCTGGTGTGCCTGGGCACGGCTTGCTACATCAAGGGAGCCAACCCACTGCTCGCCACGGCTGAAGGGGAACTCAAGGTCAAAGCCGGTGAAACGACGCTGGACGGAAATGTTTCCCTGGTGAGCGCGCGCTGCATTGGCTCCTGCAGCATGGCGCCCGCCTTCATTTTTGATGGAGAAGCCGTCGGCAACGTCACGGAGACCGTTCTTCGCAGCAAGCTGGACGGGTGGAAAAACTGATGACCTTCGAGGAACTCGAACAGATCGCAACCGAAGCGCGGGCGGTGAAGGAGAACTCCCCGCGCGAAATAAATGTTTGTGTCGCCGCGGGCTGCCTGTCCCTTCACGGCGATGCAATTAAATCGTCACTCGAGAAAGAAGTGCAACGCACGGGTGTGAATTGCCGCGTGCGGGGAACAGGCTGCATGGGTCTTTGTTCCCTTGGGCCGCTGGTGAGTAGCGAGCCTGACGGCCATCTCTTGAAGAAGGTGGCGGAATCGGACGTGGCGGAGATCGTGGCAACTCTGGATGCCGCGGCGCCAGAGCGTCTGGTTTGCTCGAGGGAACAGCCTTTTTTCCAACGGCAGACCAGCATCGTGCTGGAAAACTCTGGCCGAATTGACCCGGAAAAAATTGAGGAGTACATCGCTGCGGACGGCTACCAGGCTCTGGTGCGGACGCTGACGGAGACAACTCCGCCACAAATTGTGCAAAAGGTTTCGAAGAGCGGACTGCGCGGCCGCGGCGGGGCCGGTTATCCCACGGGCCTGAAGTGGGGCACGGTGGCCAAGACGAGCGGCGCAACCAAGTATGTCATCTGCAACGCGGATGAGGGCGACCCCGGCGCATTTATGGATCGCAGCGTGCTCGAGAGCGATCCGCACCGCGTGCTGGAGGGAATGATCATCGCCGGCTACGCCGTCGGAGCGAGTCATGGCTACATCTATGCGCGCGCGGAATATCCACTGGCGATCAAACGGCTGCAAACCGCGATTCGCGAGGCGCGGCGGCTCGGATTTTTGGGCAGCCAGATCTGCAACACCAAGTTCAGCTTCGACATTGAAATTCGCATCGGGGGCGGCGCATTCGTCTGCGGTGAAGAAACGGCTCTGATCGCCTCGATCGAAGGCCGGCGGGGCACGCCGCGGCCCCGGCCGCCATTTCCGGCGCAGTCCGGTCTGTGGGACCTGCCTACGCTGATCAACAACGTGGAATCGTTCGCCAACATTCCAACTATCCTGCGGCGGGGTAGTGAATGGTATGCCTCGCTGGGGGCGAAGAAAAGCAAAGGCACAAAAGCATTTGCACTGTCCCGGAAAGTGCAGAACGTCGGCTTGATTGAAGTGCCCATGGGCACTACTCTTCGCCAGATTGTTTTTGAAATTGGCGGTGGAGTGCCGGAGGGGCATCGGTTCAAAGCAGTGCAGACCGGCGGACCATCCGGCGGATGCATTCCCGAAAAGTTTCTCGATCTTCCGGTGGACTACGAATCCTTGAAGGAAGTCGGATCGATCATGGGTTCCGGCGGCATGATCGTGATGGATGACAGCGCCTGCATGGTCAACGTGGCGCGCTATTTCATGGAGTTCTGTATGTCGGAATCGTGCGGCAAATGCATTCCTTGCCGCGCGGGGACGGCGCAGATGTTCGAACTCCTGACGCGCATGACCAACGGAACGGCAACGCCGAAGGACCTGGAACTCTTGGAAGATCTCTGCGACATGGTCGGCAGCACCAGCCTGTGCGGGCTGGGGCAAAGCGCGCCGAATCCCGTGTTGAGCACGCTGCGCTACTTCCGCGATGAATACACCGAGCATATCGTGCACAAACTTTGCCGCGCCGGCGTGTGCGAATGCAGCAAGGTGGCGGAGGTGTCCGCATGAATCCCGCGCCTCCCGCCGTAAAAACTCTTTGCATCGATGGCACCGACGTCAGCGCCAACGCTGATCAAACGATTCTCGATGCCGCGCGGGAAAATGGTATTTCGATTCCCACGCTGTGCCATCTCGACGGGCTGACCGAAGTGGGGGCATGCCGGATGTGCCTGGTGGAAGTGAAGGGTTCGCATCGCCTGCAGTCCGCGTGCGTGACGCTGGTGGAAGAGGGCATGGAAGTGACCACGCAGACGCCACGCCTGCAAAAATACCGGAGCATGATACTGGAACTTCTGTTTGCGGAACGGAATCACGTCTGTTCGGTGTGCGTCGCCAACAACATGTGCGAACTGCAGGATCAAGCCAAGGCGCACGGCGTGACCCATGTGCGTTTTCCCTACCGCTCTCCGCAGCTTCCCGTGGACGTATCTCACGAACGCTTTGCGCTCGATCACAACCGCTGCATTCTGTGCACACGTTGCGTGCGGGTGTGCAACGAAATTGAAGGCGCGCACACCTGGGACCTCATCGGCCGCGGCGTAACTTCGCTGCTCATCAGCGACCTGCAACAGCCCTGGGGCGAATCCGACACATGCACGAGTTGCGGGAAGTGCGTCGCGGTGTGCCCGACTGGAGCGCTCTTTGACAAAAGCAAGGTCGGCGGCAAAGTGCGCAAGGATCCGGACTTCCTCTCTTACTTGAACGACATGCGGGAGGGTCGGCGATGAGCAAACCCACGCTCGCAACCGTCTGGCTGGACGGCTGCTCCGGCTGCCACATGTCCATCCTCGACATGGATGAACGGCTGGTGGAGCTTAGCGAGCAGTTCGAGTTGGTGTATTCGCCGCTCGTCGATTACAAGGAGTTCCCGGCCCACGTGGACATCGCGCTGATCGAAGGCTCAGTGAGCAGCGACGAGGACGAGCATAAGATACGGCAGGTGCGGGCGCACACTGGCGTGCTCGTTTCGCTTGGCGATTGCGCGGTGACGGGAAATGTGCCCTCCATGCGCAACCCCATACCGGTGCCGGAACTGCTGGACTGCGTTTACAAGGGAAACGGTTTGTTGCAGGAGCAGGTGCCGACAACGCGCTTGCCGTCCCTGTTGCCGCGAGTACGGCCAGTGCACGAAGTGGTGAAAGTGGATGTGTTCGTACCGGGATGCCCACCCTCTGCCGACACAATCTTCACGGTAGTCAGCGAGTTGCTTGCCGGCCGCGTTCCGGATGTGGCAGCTTTGTCTCGCTTTGGCGCTTAGGCTCGCGTCGAGACTTAGCTGCTTTAGAACTTAGGAAAACAGGATCATGTCCAAGACAATTACGATTGATCCGGTTACACGCATCGAAGGCCACGCCAAGATCACGCTGCAACTCGACGATCATGGCGAAGTCTCTCAGGCATATTTTCACGTCACGCAATTCCGCGGATTCGAAAGGTTCTGCGTAGGGCGGCCGTTCTACGAGATGCCCTATCTTATGGAGCGGATTTGCGGCATCTGTCCGGTGAGCCATCTGCTGGCCTCGGCGAAGGCGTGCGATGCACTGCTTGCCGTGAAAGTTCCGCCGTCCGCCGGGAAACTGCGGCGCATCTTGAACCTGGCGCAACTCATTCAGTCCCACGCGCTGAGTTTCTTCTATCTTTCATCGCCAGACTTTCTCATCGGCATGGACGCCGACCCCAAAGAGCGCAATCTTTTCGGCGTGATGCGCGAGCATCCGGAGCTGGGACGCGGAGGCATCCGGCTTCGTCAATTCGGACAGCAGGTGATTGAAACGCTCGCTGGCAAACGCATTCATCCAGCCTGGGTGGTTCCGGGGGGAGTGAATGAACCTCTGAGCATCGAGAAACGCGACACGCTGTTGGCGCAGATACCGGAAGTGATTGCGATCGCGCAGAGGGCGCTGGCGTGGTTCAAAATAGAATTCGAGAAATTCCGCGAAGAGATCCGCACCTTTGCGAACTTCCCGAGCCTGTTCATGGGGCTGGTCACGGTCGATGAGCGTTGCGGCTATTACGAGGGCAAGCTGCGGTTTACGGACTCCCATGGAAACATCGTGGCGGATAAACTCGATGCCGCGAATTATCCCGACTATCTGGGTGAAGCCGTCGAGCCGTTCACCTTCATGAAGTTTCCCTACTACAAGCCGCTGGGCTACCCAGAGGGCATCTACCGCGTGGGCCCGCTGGCGCGGCTCAATCTGGTCGAGAACTGCGGCATGCCACTGGCGCAGCAGGAATGGGTCGAATTCCGCGCACTGGAGCGCGGCGCCGTGCTGAGTTCATTTCATTATCACTACGCGCGGCTGATCGAGATACTTTTTGCGCTCGAGCACATTCAGGAGTACCTGCTTGATCCGCTTATTACGAAGCGTCACGCGCGGTACTCTGCATCGCTGAACAATCTGGAAGGAATCGGTTGTTGCGAAGCGCCGCGCGGCACGCTGATTCATCACTATCGCGTGGATGAGCAGGGGCTGATCACCTGGGCCAACCTGATCATTGCCACGGGCCACAATAATCTGGCGATGAATCGCGGCATCCTGCAGGCCGCGCGGCATTTCGTGCGCAGCGAGAAGCTCACCGAAGGCATGTTGAACCGCGTCGAAGCGGTGATTCGCACGTTTGACCCGTGCCTGAGCTGCTCCACGCACGCGGTGGGAGAGATGGCGCTGCAGATCAGCCTGCTTTCTCCCGACGGCAAATTGCTCGACCAGATTTGCAGGGGATGATGAATCAGGCGCTGGCGCGCGCCTGCCGGCTTCGATCAGTAGTGAGTGGAGCTATCCCGGCGGCAACAGCATCCCCTTTTCCAGATGCCGGGTGACGTGCGCATACGAAGCCGCATGCGGATCGTGCGTCACCATCACGATCGTCTTGTGGAAGTCCTGGTTCAGCCGCTTCAAGATTTCCAAAACTTCGGTTGCCGAGTGGCTGTCCAAATCTCCCGTAGGCTCATCTGCGAGTAGCAGTGTGGGGTCGCTAACAATCGCCCGGGCGATCGCCACCCGCTGTTCCTGTCCACCGGAAAGCTGCTTGGGAAGATGGTTGACCCGATCTTCCAGTCCCACGAGTTTCAGCGCGGTCATGACGTGGTCGCGCCTTTGCTGCGAGTTGAGCTTGGTCAGCAGCAACGGCAGTTCCACGTTTTCAAACGCGGTCAGCACCGGGATCAGGTTAAACGTCTGGAAGACATACCCGATGTGTTCATTGCGCCAGTGCGCCGCCTGCGAATCGCTGAACCGGAAAACATTCTGATTCTGCACCAGCAATTCGCCCGATGTCGGCCGGTCGATGGCTGCGATCATATTCAGCAGCGTGGTTTTGCCCGAGCCCGAAGGCCCCATCAGCGCCATGAATTCGCCGGCCGCGATGTCAATCGAGACGTCGTCAAGAGCCGTTACTGCAAAGGCCTCGCGTTTGAAAATCTTGCTGACATTGCGCGCCTGCACAACTTTGGTTCCGGTAGCGACTTTGTTTTCCATAACGGTGCTCATGATTATGACTGCCCCTTGATTTTAATTGTGTCTCCGTCTTTCAGCTCCGGCGGCCCTTTGACGATCACGCTCTCGCCGCCCACCAGTCCGTCGACCAGAAACCCATCGCTGCGCTGGCTCAACACATGAACCTCGCGCATGCTCGCCTTTCCCTCGAACGCCAGAAACACAACTTTCTTGCCGTCGTGATCCCGCACCGCGCTGGCCGGTACAAATGCTCCCGCTGGTTGCGCGCTCGCAGCCTTCTGTTCATCCGCCAGAAACTTTACCGTGGCATTCATTTCCGGCCGCAGATATTCATCCGGATTCAGCACCTGCACCTTCACCTGCACTGTGGCTTTCTGCCGATTCGCCTCAGGCGAGATTTGCGCGATCTCGCCTTTATACTTGCGGTCCGGATAAGCGTCGGTAGTGACAATCCCTTTCTGTTTCGGCCCGAGCCGCGCAAAATCCGCCTGCGCGATATCCAGCTCAACCTGAATATCGTTCAAATCCGCCAGCGACACTACCGATCCTTGCGGCCCGCCAGCCGCTGCGCTGGCGAACTGCGCAGTGATCAGTTCACCTTTCTCGGCTGTGCGGTCGAGAATCGTGCCGGTGACGGGCGCTCGAATCACAGTAGCGTCGAGCTGCGACTTGGCGTAATCGAACTGTCCCTGCGCCTGAGCCACCGACCCGCGGGCGCGTGCGATCTCTTCTTGCCGCGGGCCAATCTTCATCAGTTGAAAAGCCTTCTCCAAAGAATTCACCCGCTGCTGGTCCGATTCAAACTTTGCGGTCGCGTCGTCCAGCGCCTGACGCGAAACCACGCCCCCGGCCGCAAGTTCTTTGGTGCGATCCAGCGTCAGCTTGTCGTTGACCAGCGTGGCGCGGGCTTCATCAAGATTGTGCTGCGCTTGTTGAATCTCTTCCGGACGCGACCCATGCTCCAGTTCCGCCAAATAAGCGCGAGCATTGTCCAACGCACCCTTCGCCTGGTCATAAGAAGCGCGAAACTCCTGATCCTCCAACCGCACCAGAACCTGACCCTCTTTCACCTTATCGCCCTTTTCCACGCCAATCCAGGCCAGGCGTCCAGTGACTTTCGAATTCACGTTGATCGTGTGATGAGCCACAATGTAGCCCGTAGCTGCAAGCACCGTGCCCCCGACATCGCTGCTCTCCGCCGAAGCGCGCGTCACTTCCACCTCCGGCACGTCGCGCGAAAGCAACCGATATGCGAGAGCAGACACACTCAGCACCGCCACGATCGCGATCCCAATCACAATGTAGCGGCGCGCCCAGGCCGGCGGTTCTCCATTGCCCGCGCCGCGCTCCGTGCGGTCGATGCGCAAGCTTTGCAGGTCTTCGTGTTTTGCGTCAATCGGCATAGGCTTCGTTGTCATCCTGAGCGCAGCCGAAGGGTTCCCTCTCACGCAGCCACACCCGCCAGCTCATAAAGGAGTTTCGACCACTGTGCATAATTGTTGTCGCCGTCCATTTCCCATCAAACGATCCCTCACCCTCGCAGCGCCGTAAGAATATTCTGCCGCGACGCGTGCCACGCCGGAGCGAATCCGCCCACCAGTCCCATGATCAGCGCGAACGCAATCGCATAGGCCGCAACCTGGGCCGTAATCTGCAGGCTGAACACCACCTCGCTAAACGTGACCTGGTTCGACGTTCCCGTCTGCATTCCATTGAAGGGCAGCATCAGCAAAATTCCCACCAGCGCGCCCAGCAAAGCAAGCATCAGAGACTCCAGAACAAACGACGTCAGAATCGCCGGACGTGAAAACCCCAGCACGCGCAAAGTCGCAATTTCGCGCCCGCGGTACGCCACCGCGGCATACATCGTATTCATCGCCGCGAAACTCGATCCGATGGCCATGATGACTGCGACCACAATGCCAATGACCTTGATGGGATTGCCTGAACTGGTTTGCTTCGCGTAATAATCCGTCTCCAGCACTCCTTCGAGCTTCAAACGCTGGTCGTCGCTGACACGGTTCTTCAGCGCATCGGCGGCAATGGGATCGGTAGCGCGCAAGTAAGCCGAAGAATAGCCGCCCTGCCGGTCGAAATCCGCAGCCATCTGATTCACATCGCCCCAGACCTCCGATTCATAAGCCGAGCCACCGGCGTCAAATACGCCAACCACTTTCCACGAGCCCTTCCCGAACTCCATGGTGTCGCCAATGTTGGCGTGGGAAAACCGCGAGCGAATGGATTTGCTTACCACCACTTCTCGCTGCCCCGTCTGGAACCAGCGTCCCTCGATCAGTTTCGTGGTAGGCCGAAGCTCGAGGCCATCGGGCATCATGCCGCGCACCGTGACGTTCACTTCTCCCGTCCCGTCCTTGCGCGGAAGCACAATCACCACCACCCACTCGCCCGAAACCATGGGCTCGCCGTGGCTGTCTTTCGCGATGCCGGGCAGAACCTTGAGTGTGGGAAACAGTGCAGCATCGAAGCCGCCCGACAATTCCGCTTCCGATCCCTTGCGCAGCACCAGCACATTCTGCGCATTCCCGCTCGAAACGAAAGCGCGCTTCAGTCCCGCCAGCAGCGCCATCAGAAAGATCGCGGTGGTAACCGTCAGCGCGATCCCCAGCGCGGTCATGATGGTCAGCCCTTTGCGCAGCTTCAAATTGCGGATGTTATAACTGATCGGTATCGCCATAAGTAAACTCTATTCCGTAGCGCCAGATCTTAAGTAGCGCCGGCGTCCCGCCGGCTGTCGCGGGGGCGCCTCGCCCCCGCAGCATCCGCCACCACAGCGACGGGCCGCCACTCACCCAATATGCCGCAACCCCTCGACAATATTTATGCGTGAAGCGCCGAAAGCCGGAATATACCCGCTCAGAAAACCAACGATCGTCGCAACCAGCAGCGACAATCCCACACCGGGCAGCGTAACCCGCATGTCAGTGGGAACCCCGAGCGCCACCGACGAATGCGTCAACCACCGGATCAATCCGGCTGCCGCCACGATTCCCAACATACCGCCCGCCACCGCCAGGGCCACGGCCTCTAACACGAATAACGACAGCACCCCTTGGCGGGTAAAGCCCAAAGTCTTTAGCACAGCAACTTCGCGAGTCCGGCTGCGCACCGACATCGCCATGGTATTAGCCGAAACCAGCAGGATGGCAAACACCACCGCGCCGCAAATGCCAAGAATAAATGCCTTCACATTTCCCAGCATGGCCACAATCGAAAGCTGAAATGCTTTTTCGCTCTCCGTTTTCGTCCGCTGCGGAGAGTTGCGGAACATGTCATCGATTTCACTCGAGACCCGCGCCACGTCTCCGGGCTGGGCCACCTGAACCGCATACCAGCCGACTCGCCCTTTCAAGTACTCCATGGACTCTTCCAGATACTTGGCGTTGAAATACAGGGCATTCTGCGGCGGATCGCGGTGATAAATGCCACGAATCGTCAGTTCGGGATTCACTGGAAATATCGCTCCTAGAAGAGTGATCCTATCGCCGATCTTCCAGCCATATTTGTCAGCCAGCGTCACATCCACCAGCGCCCCGGCGCGATCCCGCTGCCACGCCGCCACCTCGTCCGGTGGAATAATCTTGTCGGAAGCGACTTTCAGGTACTCATCCGGGTCAGTCGCTAACTGGGCGAAGGCATTGCCCGAACGATCATCCTTATAATGATTTCCAAAATAAGTCATCGGTGCAACCGCCACCACTCCCGGAATGCGTCGAATCTTCTCCCGGTAATACGCCGGCAATAAGAATGATAAAGAGACTCGGTCGCGCGTCATCACTCGCCTCGCGGTAAGTGGCGACCCCATGTCAACGTAAAAAGTGCGCCAGATGGAAACCATCATCGTCAGCAACAGCAGCGAAAAGCCGATGCTGATCATCGTCAGCAGGCTGCGCCGTTTGTTGCGAAACGCATTCCGCATCACAAAACTGCCCAACGTCATAAATTCAACCTGCTGTGTTCAACCCGTATTCAACCAATGTGCCGCAGCCCTTCCACAATCTCCACCCGCGACGCGTGATAGGAGGGCACCAGAGAGCTGAAGAATCCAACCAGAGCCGCCGCCGTCAGGGCCAGAGCGAGCGTTCCCAGCGTAACGTGCATCCGATTCAGGAAAAATCCCATGGGCGACTG
>OBLU010005900.1_pt1 | contig 10932 bp, 5 predicted proteins | sample 1518681 | NCBI WGS metagenome assembly OBLU01 (sample SAMEA3539304, study PRJEB22396) | soil metagenome | biome: tundra; feature: field; material: soil | place: USA | collected 2010-05 | depth 0.15 m
AGAACGCGCCGAACGCGTCGCCACCCGGCGAGAACAACTGGAAGTTGTCGGATGAAAACTCGAACACGCCCGGATCGGTCGTAACTCGAATCGGCGCGCCGCCCGGCAGCCCAATCCCGTACGATCCTGGATCGAGTGGCCGGAAGTCGACCTCGGGCGGCCGCGCGCGTGCAATCTGAATCGCACTGTCCAGGTCGCGCAGCGTCAGGGCCGGTTCCGGAAGCGAAGGCAGGTCCAGCGAATCCTCCACGGTCGCATCGATATCGAAACCGCGCTCGTCGGCATCCCTGACCTGCTGTTCCAGCTCCGCGAGGAATCGTTGCCGCGCCGCCTCCCGTGCCTCCCGGTCGAGCAGCGCCAACTCTCCGAATTCGCGCGGCAGCCGCGACAGAATTGGCTGCAGCCGCCCCACGATCCCCTGAAACAAATTGATACGGCTCCCGACTGTAAAGAACACGTCCTGCTCCACCGTGTCCTTGTACGCGAAGCTCAACACGCGAACCACCGGACGCTGCTGGCCGAGACGGTCGATACGTCCGATGCGTTGCTCCACCTTCATAGGATTCCACGGCAGATCGTAATTCACCAGCACGCCGGCGAACTGGAGGTTCAATCCTTCGCCCGCAGCGTCAGTACAAACCAGCAGCCGCACTTGCCGGTCCCGCAGCCTGCGCTTGATTTCCTCCTTCGAGCACGGCGCCCATTGACCGCTTGCATCGCGCCACGCGCCGCCCTTGCCTGAGTAGCTCGCCACAGGCATCCCGGCCATCTGGTCGGCCAGATAATCCCTCAGGTACTCCATCGTGTCGGTGTATTGCGTGAACACGATCATTGAATCGAACCCGTCCGCGACACACGCATCTAACTCGACCTTCAGCCGTCGCGCCTTACTGTCGGTACCCAATTGTGCGATTCGCCGGAGCAAATCGTTGATCCGCTCCCGCTCGTTAATCGCGTCGACTTCTGGGGCCTCCGCAGCTAGACGCGCCACTTCCTCCCCGGACATCACTTCGTCCAAAGTTTCATCCTGCGACGCGTCTTCCTCGGTGATAACTTCCGTCCGCGTCAGCCGCCCGTTCAGTGTCCGCTTCAGTGCCTCGAAGCTAGACGCCAGCCGCCGCCGGTACACGGTCATCACGAACCCCACCGCCGATCGTTTCTCGGGAGGCGCGGCCTTGTACGCATCGCCAATGAAATCCTCAACCGCCGTGTAGAGCGCGCTTTCAGCCGCAGTCATCTCCACCACGACTTCGCGCGGATCGCGCTTGGGGACCGGAAGCTGATAGCGTCGCAGCAATGCGCGCGTGTTCCTGACCATTCGGTGCCGCAACGGAGTGGCTGCCTGCAACAAGCGCGTGGCGGCGCGCCGCGTGTCCGCATCCAGAGTCCTGCGGGGTATCGCGCTCACATCCCGCAGCGCCCGCAGCGCCTTCTTGCGCTTGAGCGGCGAAACGCCCGGCAGGATCCGATCCGCTTCTGCGTCTGCTATCTCCCCGAAGCTCGCCTCGGTCGAGCGGAATAGCGATGCGAGGTACTCCAGGTCTTCGGTAGAAGGATTGCCCGACGCCCGTTGGAAATACCGCAGGAAGACTCCATCGTCCCGGCGCCACTCATCCGGCAATCCCAGCAGATCCATCAGGTCCCACAGTTCGACGGGATGCACCTGCATGGGAGTCGCTGTCAGAAGAAGCAGCGAGCGGCACTTCGCCTGCAATTTCTGCATCAACCCCAGCAGCGCATTGGGACCCTTTTCCTGCGTACTCCCGGCCCCGCGCCGCCGCGCGTGATGCGCTTCGTCCAGAATGATGAGATCCCAATCGCCAATCCCAGGGACGGCGTCGAGCAGTTCCCGCTGCCGGTCTGCCCGCCGCATCAGGAAACTGGACACCAGTACAACCGGTTCGGCCTGCCACCCGTCGCGTGCAACGGACTTCTCAGCGGGACCCCGCCCGCCATGCACCGGCCTCCACACCAGCGCCGATCCATCGTAGATCGGGACGTTCAGGTTGAACTTCTCGTACAGCTCGTTTTGCCACTGAATCTGGACGCTCTTGGGTGTCAGGATCAGGACCCGTTTCGCCAAGCCGCTCAGTATGGCCTGCCGAAGGATCAGACCCGCCGAAATTGTCTTGCCGAGTCCCACTTCGTCGGCGATCAGCACCCGGCTCGGCCACTCGCTCAGGAACCGCGTGTACGTGCGCACCTGGTGCCGCCAAGGTGTAACGGCGCTCGTCATCTCGCCCACGCGCAGGCCGTGCCCCAAGCATGGCGCCTCGCGTATGAAAGTCCAAACAACGCGCCGGTATTCGTCGGGCAGCAGCCTATGCTCCTCGACGTGAAAGGGCGCCCTCTTCAGCAGCGGAGATGACGTCCCCTCGTGCTTTGGCAAGAACTCCAGAAGTCTTTTCCGGGCTGCCTCGGGGAATTCATATACGCGAATCGACTTCGGCTTACGGGCCGGGTCCCAAAACAGATCGAACGCATTCACGTCGTAGTCGACATACTCAGCCTCGCGCCAGGACCGGTGGACCTTGAAGCTTTCGCGATTATTCAGCCATCCGCCGGCCGTCTCATTTACCGACCCGGAGAACGCCACGCGGTTGCCCGCTTCATCGGTGATGATGCCCACCTTCTCGTGATAAATTCCCGAACTGCCGACGGGGATCGCGACCTTCACATCCAGATGCCCCTGCGCGATCATCCACGCCAACATCTCCAGCCCGTTCTGCGCGCGCGCATCGGGAGGCGTCAGATCGACGGCGCAGAGCCTTGCCGCAATCTGCTCGCGCAAATCGTAACCCTCGGCAAGCGCCTCCTGTTCCGCCGGTCCGAGCGTTAGTCCGACGATCAGCCGCATCCGCCCGTCGTTGGCTATCAAGGCCTCGATGCCGCGTGCCGCCAGAGCCAGCGAATCGGCCGAAAAATATCCCGTCAGGCGGTCATATTGGACTGCACAAGCCAGCGCCGGATTGTAAAACAGCTCGATCAGGTCGCCGTCTTCGTTGCGGTACCCGACGCACCATTCGCGTTCCGTCAGCAGGCTCATCCTAGGTAGGACAGGCCTCCTGGCCTGTCCGTGCTGGGCAGGGGAGAAGAGTTGGCCGCCGAAGCACGGGCGGGAGGCCTGTCCCACCTAAGTGAATAGTATGGACCCAAGCAGCCAAAATTCTTCTTTGGTTTCATAAACTATTAGCTTCGCGCAAGCCCGACCGCATCGGGCCGCGAACGCACTTCACTTCAAGGCTTCCACAATGGCAACTTCCTTGCTCAGTACATTGTTCACCAAATCGTCGAGCGACACTCCCCGGCGCACAGCGATAGTGGAAAGGTAGGCGTGCAATTCATCGGTCAAGTAGATGACATGGCCGCGGTAGAACCTGCCACGAACGGCATTCGCCGGGATCTCCCGAATCGGCGGGATGTCCGAATAATCGATGTCCTCATCGCGCTGGCCGGTCACGGCCAGGATATCTTCGCGTTGCGTTTCAGAGAGCGTCGGCATATAGCTTCCTTTCTTGCGCGTCTGCGCGGCGGGCGGAAACGATCCGGATGATGTCGTCGGGGCCTGCTAGCCGGTAAGTGTGCACGACGGTAACCATCGTTCTTCCATCCAGAACCCCGATCGCATGCCAGCGTTCCTCGCCATCCTCCACGCGTTCCAGGAACGTTAGGCAATGCGGATCGTCGAACACGAGCTTCGCGGTCTCAAACCCCATACGATGCTTTTTTTGGTTTATTTCGTCCTTTTCTTTGTCCCATTCGAACCGGAGCATCTGTATCTAGCTTATCGCGTACACACGGCGAACTGCACCTCCAAGGGCGGCGTTGCGTCATCCTTCGGGGGGTTCTTCCTCGTCCGCGGCTTCCGGCAATTCCAGCGGGAGCTGCTCCGGAATCTTCGGCGCCGGCACCGTCTCGGCGAAGGCCAGCTTGCGCAGGCGCTCCAGCGCTTCGAAATCGTTCGCCGCGCCCGTCAGGCTGGCGTCGGGTTTCTTCCGGCCCGCCGAAGCCACGCCCGGCGGCAGCACGTTCAGAAGCGCTTCGAGCGCGGTCAGCAGGGTCGGGTCGCCGATAAGCTGCGCTTCCTCGATCAGGTTCCGCGCCGCGCCCGTGTTCTGTTCGCGCCCGGTCTTCGCCGCCCAATGCAGCACGTCGAGCATGCACGCCTCGCTGACGTGCCGCAGGCTGCCGTTGCGGTGCCGCGTGACGCTGTCCCACAGGATCACATCGTCGCCCTTCACCTCGCAGACCTGCTTCTTCACGTCCTGGTCGAAGTCCAGCCCGACCACCCGCGCCAGCTTGAGCGCTTCGTCCGCCGGAAAGCGCGGCGCGCGGAACGCATCCCAGGCCAGCACGTACCACTCGGTCAGAGCGTCCAGGTGATGCTGGCGTTTCACGGTGGCAAGTTGCTCCATGCGCCACTGCTTCACTTCGCGCCGCGCCGCCTCGAGCGCATCCTCCGGCCGGACCGCGTAGGGGTCGAACTCTTCAAAAAGGTCGCGCTGCTTTGTCTTCGGCTCCGGACGCGCCGTTCCGCGCCTGAGCGGCCATGCTTCGGTGAACACTTGAAGAGCGGGACCGAAGCAGGCGAGATATAGATCGATGCCGCCGATGCCGGCTTCCTGGAACTCCTTCACTTTCGCGCGCACTGCTTGCCGGACGGTCGGCTCGACCTCTTCCCAGTAGCGCGGTTCGCTCGCGGCGGTATCGGCTTCACGCACGCGACAGACCAGGAAGATGGTGGAGCGCGCCGCGGATTTCTCGCGGATATGCAGACTGCCTTCAGCTTCGGTGTTCACCGGCCACGATGCTGTGATAGTGAACCCGGCCTCGATCAAACCGCCCGCCAGCGCGTCCCAGGCGCCCGCCGCCTTGTGCGTGAACATCACGGTCATGATGCCATCCGGCTTCAAGACGCGGCGCTGTTCCCTGAAGATGGATGCCATGCGCCGCTGATAGTCGCGTCCAGCCAGATTCTTCGCGCCGCCCTTCTGCCCGGCGAACTTCGCGGCATTCGCGACCGCTTCCCGGTCTTTGTCCGTCAGGTGGCCGGTAAACAACTCCGGATAGAGCAGCCCCGCGGTACGCTTCAGCCAGACGTAGAAGAAGTCGGAGAGCTCCGCGTACATCACGTTGTCGTAATAGGGTGGGTCCATCACCACGCAATCTACGGAGGCATCTTCGAGCGGGAGATCGTCGGCTGACGCGCAGGTGATGCGGAGCGGCGGCTTAGGACGGGGCGCGCTGAACTCGAGTTTCCCATCCGAGGATTGCCCTAGGAGGTCGATCAACTCCGCCAATGCCTTGCCAGTCTGCTCGAAGGCCCAGTCGTAACCGAGCCCGGCAATGGTGGGAGCCATTTCGCCGTAACTCCACTGCATCGTGTAATTGTGCTGATCGAATTTTCCGCGGATCGCCACCCGAACTGTATCCCATCGCGATGCCACAGAGTTGTAGTTGACGACCTTATCTATAGCGAGGGCGAGATACGCCAGGGCAGCGCGGTCGAGGTCTGTCGAAGCACCATGTGCCAACTCCTGAAAGGCCTCGACACTAACACAGTGTCCGTAAAGCTGGCGTGGAGAAAACAAATCAACCCACCGGAACATCCCGTACATGCGATGGCCGCGGTCATAGTTTGAGAGCGCATCAATCTCCTCGTCCGGCACGATGTTCCGCGCCTGCCACAGCGGCATCTTTTCCGCGAGCTTCCGCCGGACCAGCGCCTCCACGTCATCCTCGGGCCGGGGCGCGCGAAAGCCTCGGACCTTTTCCATCTTGGGCTTGCCGCTCTTCGTGTAACCCTTGATGCGCTCTTCTTTGTAGACCACACAGTAAAGCTGATGGCCCATGCGGCCCGCCTGGGCCTGCGTCTTGATCTCATCGCCGTCGATGGTGCGGCGGCATTCCGGGAAGGGACACGTCCCATCCCCACCCTTTACAGTGCCGGGCGAGTGATCGGCTTCCCGATCCACAATCTCGAACCGCACATGCCCGTCCTCAGGCGCCAGCCGTACGCCGTGCCCCGCACTATCCAGCTTCCAATTGGGCGATAGCGGCACGACACCGCCGCAGTACGGGCAGGTCACCATTCGTGCCCAAAGATAGCCGTCGACGGTTATCACGCCCGCGGGCTCTTCGGGGAAGATGCCTACAAAGTGCGGCGTTGCGCGCCGAATGAATTCAGCGGCGAGTTCCTCGTAACGAGTGGCGAGCGCCGAACCGAACGTCAGCGGCAACTCCACGGTTGCCTTGAGCAGGAGGGCCGCGACCGGATTCAGATCATTCGCGATGGTCTCGCACCCGAGCCGAACAGCTTCCAGCGGGATACTCCCTCCGCCGGCAGAGGGGTCGAGAACTAGTCCAAGCGCCTGCGGCTCAGGCGTGAAATGCCACGCCCGCGGATAGCCGTACGTCTCCGCAAGCCGGACACCTCGTATGGTGGCAATGCGCATGTTCTCGATCGCCGCGACCGGATCGCCGTGGATTCCGAGATCGTGCAGGAACTGCGCGCGGTCCGCATCGGCTCCGAGCAGGCTACCCAAAATCGCCGCCCGGCTGGCCACGAGCGGGCGCCGAGCAAACCAGACGTGCATTCGATTCGGCGCTGGATACGGCGTCATGGGCGTCCGCTCGCGCACGCCCTCTATGCCTATCTGCGCAATTGGCAGCCAATCCTCAATCAGCCTCCGCTTACTCATGGCGTCGTCAGCAGCACTCTCAACGACGCGAGCACCCGTCGCGGATACTCCCGGTGCAGCACCATGCCGAGCCAGTAACCCGCCTCCTCGCGCGACATCTTCTCCACTCCCTCGGCCACCTGCCGGATGCGGTCCAGGTTCTTCATCGGCGCCAGCGCGCGGAATAGCAGCCCAAACGCCAGCGCTACCTCTTCATCGAGCGGCCATCGCTTCGTCTTTCCCGGCTTCAGCGAGCCGAGCACGATCTTCTCCCTCGCCAGCCGCTTCAACAAGCGGTTCTCGGCGATGCGCAAGCCCGGACCCTGAATGGTGGCAACGTGCTCCGGCGCTTTCAGCCGCGGCGTAGCCGGCGAGGTCGCCTGCCAGATCTCCAAGCGCCACACGCTGGTCGATTCCACGATCATCCGCAACTCATACTGAGGCTTCATCCACACCTGTACACCGGTCACGCGATTTACCCCCGCCTAATTGACTGAAAACAATAGCAAAGCACCGTTGATCCCACCGATCTCCGCCAAAACCCGTGCTACTCTGATGGCGGGTAGAGAGATATCGTTGAAAGGCTCCCCGCACTCGCCGCCAAGTGTTCTGCCGGGACCGCCCAAGCTCTTTGACAATTTCAACCGCAGGCGAAGGGATCGCGCCGGCTCGCTAACCCATACCACAACCAAAACTCCAACTAAATCCTGTAAGTTAAGATACTAAGTATGTTATCTAGTCGTTTTTCTGCAAATGGCTTCGTCTGGCCGATTTTGTAACTCAGCGATCCCCGCACAAAAACGCACAATCACGCACAATCATGCACAATTTAAACCTTTCCAGCCACCGCCTCCACAAATGCCTCGCCACCCCCATACTGCGTCAACCTTTTGGCGAACACGTCGGCGGTTCCGTCCTTCAGCGATAGCGGCTGCTTGAAGGCCAGGCTGTAGGTGGCCTTGAAATCAGTCTCAACCGCGGCCCGAATCTGCGGATCGAGGAACGATTTCACGGCGTTCGCCTTGTCCACCCTGCCAGTGAAAGTCACTGAGAACTCCTCAATGCCGTCGGCTTCAATCCCCACTTCAAAGTGGCACGTGACGTCCGCCTCCTGTAGCGTCGCCATCGCCTGATGCACCTTCCAAGTCGCCCCGGCCTCGTACAGCTTCACGCGAAGCGTGGCGATGCTGGCCACGTTGGCCTTCCGTGCCTTGTCCCAAAGATCGGCCAGCGCCTGGGCGAGCGGCCCCTGCGCCGATAGTTCAGGCGGCGGGGGCGCCGCGGGCGTGAATCCCGGCAAGACTGGCGCCTGGATCTCACCGGTTTTTTCCCGGATTGTCACCACGGCCATCGCCTGCTGCCGCTGCCCGCGGCTGTCGGTTAGCTCGATGGTGTAGGTCATGGACTGTTCCGGCCGGACGCGAAGCCGCTGCGTCTCCTGATCGGTACCGGCGGCCCCAAGCTGCGGCTCATTCGATGTGAACGTGTAAGGCGGAACGCCGCCTTTCACGCTGACCACCAGCTCGGCCGATCCGCCGCGCTCGATGGTGGTGGGATTGGCCTGGAAGTGCAGTTCCAGCGGCGCCGCGCGCGGCCACAGCCCCTTCGCTTTGGCGTTGTCGATGGTGTGTACGAAGTGGTTGTCGCTAATGTGGATCACCGGGCGCGGATCGCCCGGACCCCATACCTGCGAGCCCTCGCGATAGATGAACAATCCCTGCTCGATGCCGTTGCGGATGCATTCCAGCAGCGGCGTATCGTGCAGCAGGATAGAAAGCTTGGGCGCGCGCCGGTACTCGGTGCGTATCTGCGCGGTGGTCATCTCGCCCTTCACGCGCAGCCCGGTCTGGTCGCGCACGAACGGCGGCGAGTCGGGAATGTCTCGCCCTTCCAGCAGCTTCTTTTGTTCGTGCAGCACACGCTCCACCTGGTGCTGTCCGTTGCCGGGCGAGTCGCCGGGGCCGGAGAGCTCGATGATGGTGTACCCAAGGTCGAGTTGGGTGCCGGCCATCCGGGAACCGGATGGGTAGAACAGGTGGCGGTAGCACTGGAGAATGGCCATCGCCACCTCGAGCTTCAGCTTTTCGTAGTCGGCCTTGATCTTGCCCTGCTGGTAGTCGGCGAGCGTGATGTGATGTTCTTCCGGTTTTTGCAGCAGGCCATGGGCGAGGCGGCGGCGCACCAGGTCGCGCATTTTTGGAATCGTGCGCTCGTCGGCGGCCACGAATACCAGGTTGTTCCTGAGTTCGCGGATCTTGCTGCGATCCGTCCCCTTCCACTCGAAGATCTCCGCGATGTCCGGCGGCGGCTCGCGTAAATCGGAGGGTACGGCAGTCGATTCGTGGTTCATCACCACCAGCATGGGCCGTCCGTCGCCGACCTCGTCGGGCACATCGTAGGGACCGGCCGGGGAAAGCACGGCGTTGAACTCTCCGCGAGGCAGAGTGAAAAGCGCGCGGATGCGTTCGGCGAGCTCGGTGCGCACGTCGGCGGCGTCGATGTCGCGCATGATCCGGCGGACGATCATGGTGAGGTTCGGCTCGGCCATGAAACGGAGCGGCGCCCCCGGGCGGTCGTCCAGATAGATGGAATCGGTGACGAACTGTACGCGGGCTTGCTCGATGAAGGAAGGCTCCAGGGCGGGCGAGCACACCGAAAGCTTCAACTGTTCGGGTGTGATCCCTTTGGCCGGGTCTCCATAGGCCAGCGTGTGCCAGAAGATCGTGCATGCGACGTAGGCCGTCACCGGCGGCAGGCCTGGGTACTTCTGGGCATCGATGCGCTGCGCCAGCGCCGGCTCCTGACCCGCCACGGCGGCCACATCGGATTTCACCGCCGGCGCGTACTGGCCTTGGCCTAACTTGACGTTGATTTCGGTGCGGATCGGTTCGAACGCCGGGTCCATGTGGTGCACGTGGATCGAAGCTGCGTCCGGCGGCTGAATCCTCCAGAGGTGGTGAACGGTGCGGGCCAGCAACCGCAGCATCCCGCGCGTGCGTTGGAACGTGCTGAGCGACGCGGTCTTCTCGGTCAGCATTTCGAGCAGCTTGGGATGCAGCGGGTAGCTGCGCGCGAACTGGTCGCGGAGTTCCGGGTCGGCGGCGTCGGCCGGTAGAGTGTCGCGGTTCGCGTTCCAGACCTGCGAATATGCCGCGATTACAGATTGGGCCGCGTCCAGGTCGACGTGTTCGAACAGACGCGCGCGCAGGACGTTGGGAGTTTCGTCTTCCTCCGTAGGATTGAGGGGCGTCGTGCTCCGTACTGCAACGCTTTCGGCCTCTGACATGGCAGCGGCGGCCCGTTCATTCTCCTCTTTATAAGCGTCGCCCGCCTTGTCGTCCTTTCCCACCGCCAGGGTGTAGACCAGGGCGACCTGGGGCGTCGATGCGACAGCCTTGAACAGGTCGTGTACGAAAGCGGCAAATTGCTTGGATGCGTCCGGAAACGCACGTTCCACTTTGCGCAGATATACGGAGATCTCGTCGAGCAGGATGAGCGTCGGCTGGCCGCCGAATAGCTCGCGAATGGTGTCCGCACCCGGTGCGATATGCCTTTCGTCGCTGACGCGGATGCGCTCGTAGCCGTCGCGGCCGGCCAGGCGGTATGCCATCTCGCCCCACAGAGAGCGGGCGAGCAGTCCCGGTTCCAGCGTGAGTCCGTTGGCGGGGTCGGCGTTCTCTCCGTCGAGAGCGGCGATGCGGACAATGCCAGAGGGGAGAATCGCCGGATCGACGAAGTTCGAAAGGTCGGTAACGTCTATTGCTCCGCGCACCGCGTGGACGAGGGCGATTAGCGCGTGCGTCTTGCCGCCCCCGTACTGGGTCCCGAGCCGAATGATCGACGAGACTTCGCCACCCTTGCCGGACAGGCGCAGGCAGACTGCCTTGAGCAACTCCTTCATGCCTCGGGTGGGATAGCTCTTGGCGAAGAAGGCGGCGGGGTCGAGGTAGTCGGCTGGAGCCGTACCGTTGACGACGCGCGAAAGGTCTGCCATGAATTCATCGTCGCGAACGGTTCCGCCAAGCACGTCGGCTCGGGGGCGGCAGGTCGAGAATATCGTTGGCAGGCTCATAGCGGCTGAGATACTCCAGTGTATGCTTTTCGACAAGGCGTTGAAGGACGAACGGCAGAGACCGCGTGCGCCACGCACTCTACGGCAGGAAGCGGTAGCCCACCCCGTGCACGGTCAAAAAATGCCGGGGCACGTTGGGCTCCGGCTCCAGCTTCTGGCGCAGCTTTACGACGTGGGCGT
>OBLU010005901.1_pt1 | contig 10932 bp, 10 predicted proteins | sample 1518681 | NCBI WGS metagenome assembly OBLU01 (sample SAMEA3539304, study PRJEB22396) | soil metagenome | biome: tundra; feature: field; material: soil | place: USA | collected 2010-05 | depth 0.15 m
TTGGGAACCGCCTCCGGAGTCCACAGAGAAACCGGGGTGACCGTGCCGATCGTGGAGGACGTATTGAAGACCGGATCGACCCAGAAATTCGTCGCCGAAGCGCCGGTAGCAGGGAATCCGCCGGAGCCGTATTGGTACACGCCACTGGGCCCGTTTTCTCCATCGGCCAATCCAAAAAGCGGGAAGTTGCTCAGTGCATTCGTGAAAAACCCATTATCCGCAGCATAGTTTCCGTTCGGAGCGTTGTAGGAAATCACATAGGGGGTCTTCGCGACGACCACTACCGGCGACGGAAAATAAGCCAACTGCCAGCCTGATTTCGTCTCGTCGGTAAAGGTCACTGCGGCGAGGAGCTTTCCCTTAGGGGACCAGAGATGGCCTACATGGGTTCCGGTGTTGTTGAGCGCTTTGAAGAATCGCACCCCGGTCACGTAGCCGGACATGTTAGAGGCGAACTGCATACCGACTTCGATGGCCTGATGACCGTTTGCATCCGGATTGACCGGCTGCGCGGACGTGGAAAAAACCGAGCACGGGCAAATGGTCACGGTGAAGGACGTCGACCGGGATGCGCCATACAGTGCGGCGGTAACGGTAACCGTGGATTGTCCACCGACCGGTGCCGTGGCGGCAGTAACCGGAAACGTCGCGGCAGAGGATGAGGCAGAGATAGTCACCGAAGGAGCTACCGTGAGGATGGGACCGTCGCTGGAAACCGCTATGGCGACACCGCCGGCAGGGGCCGGGCTGGAAAGCGTCATTGTGCAGGTGCTGGTCGAGCCTGCGTTGAGGCTCGTGGGATTGCACGATAGCGTGGAGAGTAATAATGGTTGGAGGTTCAAAGTGGCGGTGGTGGAGCTATTCGAGCTGCCAGTATTCAAGCTGGCTGAAATGGTAACGCTTTGGGTTTTCTTAACATTGCCGGCGGTCGCGGTGAATGTGGCGGACGGGGCCTCGGCGGGCACCGACACGGACGTGGGGATAGTCAGTAGCGAACTGTTAGCGGTCAGTTTCACACTTTGCGCGTCGGCGACCTCACGATTCAACTTGACTGTACAGGTGCTGGAGCTGCCGGAGGTCAATGATGTAGGGTTGCAAGTGAGGGAGGACACCGTCGCCATGGTTACCACGAGCAAAAAAGCCGTCTGGGAAGCGCTATTCAACGCGGCGGTGAGAGTAACGGACACGCTCGTTGTGGTGGTGCCGGCGGCAGCGGTGAAGGTGACGGAAGTGGCTCCCCCCGGCACCGTCACTGTGGCGGGGATGGTCACCACAGCGTTGTTGTCCGATAGTGTGACGATGCTGCCACCGGAAGGGGCGGGCTGATTCAAGGTCACGGTACAGGTGCTGCTAGCGGCCGACCTTATGGTGCCAGGATTGCAAGCCAACGCCGAGACCAGTACAGGAGCTACCAAGTTCAAGGAGGCGGTCTGGGCGCCACCGTTCAAACTGGCGGTAACGGTAACGCTCTGGCTGGTGGTAACGGTGCCGGCGGTGGCGGTGAAGGAGGCAGACGTGGCGCCGGCCGTAGCTATCACGGAGACCGGAATGGTCAGCGAGGCGTTGTTATCAGAAAGCGCGACGACGGTGCCGCCGGTGGGAGCGGATTGGTTCAGGTTGACGGTGCAGGTAGTAGAAGCTCCGGAGTTGACGCTGGGACTGCACGCTAGGGCGGAGACCGCTGGGGCTACCAGGCTCAAGGTGGTGCTTTGGGAGGCGCCGTTCAGGGTTGCGGTGGTAGTGGCCGTCTGGTTGGTCGTGATTGTGCCGACAGTCGCGGTGAAGGTGGTGAAAGTGCCGTTTGCGGGTACGGTGACCGATGCAGGAACGGTGAGCGCCGTATTGTTGCCGGAGAGCCCGACGACAGTGCTGGCGGGCGCGGGTTGGTTCAGGGTGATGGCGCAGGTGCTGGCGTTGCCGGAGAGCAAACTGGACGGGCTGCACTGCAGGGAAGCCAGGGCCAGCGGCGGCACCAAAGTCAGGGAGGTCGCTAGGGAACTGCTGCCGAGCGAACCGGTAATCACCGCAGTCTGTGTCGTCACAAATGTTCCCGCCGTAGCCGCGAAGCCGGCTCCAGTTTGCCACGCCGCCACAACTACGGAAGCGGGCACGGTCAGCGCGGAATTGTTGGACGATAAGGTGATCGTGGCGCCCGACTGAGGAGCAGGCTGGCTCAGCAACACCAGGCAAGCAGTCACACTGTTCACCCCCAGATTGGAACTCGCGCATTGCAGGATAGAAATCGCGATTCCGGAAACTACTAAGTTGAACGTCGCGGTTTTGACGCTTCCACCAAGTGTGGCCGTGACGACGGCTTGCTGACCCGTGGTAATGTTACCAGCCCTGACCGCGAAGTTTGCCGTGGCAGCTCCTGCCGGGACGCTCACGGAAGCGGGCAAGGCTAATGTCGCATTGTTGGATGCCAACGCGACAGTGGTCGTCGATAGGGCAGATTGGCTCAAGGATAGGGTGCAAGTACTGGTTCCACCAGAATTCAGGCTGGTCGGTGCACATTGAAGTAAGGACAAGGCCGCGCTCGTGGGCGCCTGAAGAGCCAAATTGGTGGTTTGCGAACTGGACCCCAAAGTGGCCGTGATCACCGCGGTCAGATTATTTGGCACGCTTGTCGCAGAAGCCGCAAAGGTTGCAGCGCTGGCGCCGCCGGGTACTGTGACGCTACCGGGCACCGTCAAGTAGCTGCTATTGCTCGACAACCCGACAACAGCCGTACTGCCCGAGGCTACCTGGCCGCTCAGGACCGCCGTGCAATTTGTACTGCCAGGCGTGGCCAGCGATGCCGGATTGCAGGCTACCGATGTCAGAACGAGAGACTGGGGGCCCGCGACCGTGATCGTCCCGCCGGTCCCGGTCATGGGAATTGCAGAGGCGGCCAGCGAGGCACCCAGAGGGTTGGACACCGCCACAGTGGTCGTGCTGGCGCTAGCCGCAACCGTCACAGCCACAGTGGCAACTACACCGCTCTGCAGAAGATTGGAGTTCATTCCGTCCAGTAGACAGGTGTAGGCACCGGTAGCTGCCGCGCAGGTCAACGTCGCGCCAGCCGCTGTCGCGGACGGCCCGGCGCTGGCATTAACCGCTACGATTGCCGAAGGATCGAACGTGAACGTCCATTGGAGTCCCGCCGGCTGGCTGCCCGTTGCCGAGGTCAGAGAAAGGCTCAGATGGACAGTTCCACCAGGTGCTACTTGACCCGACGACAGGGCCAAGGAATCCGATTGGCAGAAGGCCGCGGCGCCTGCCATGAGGAATGCAATGAAGCCGGTTACATACTTCAGCGTTAGGGAGCACATCGTGGTTAAATGTTAACCCTCTCTTTTTTCCATGCTCAACGTTGTGTTTGGTTAGGCCTAGTTAACATCTAACGTTACAATTGGCTATTCTCAGTTAAATTAAATCCAGATCACAGTCCAAGTTAACTTTGTGTAAATCGTCGCGTCTACCCAAAGTCCAAACGCACTAACCAGGGATAGCGGGCAACATGATTACATGCTGCGGTTCGGGGTTCCTGCATCCGCCAAATTGGTCGACGTGCTCGCCTCAAAACAGCGCTGGCCTAACTAGGCCAGGTACCCCGCGGCAAACCTCGCGAGGTGAGCGCAGCTCCAGCCCGGCCCGATTGGTCATTGCATATTTAAGATAATAAGGCAATAATCCCGTATTGTGGACGCCTCATCACAATCTGCTGCTCGCCGACGGAAAAGTTCAGGGTGCCGGGCAGGCTCGGGGCCGCTACTGTGCGTTCGCGCCAAGCCGGGCAACGAATGCTCTCTTCCGGAAGTGCCAAAGCACCTTCCACAACCGGCGCAACCTCGCGTTGGAGCCGGTGGCAAAATTGCATTGTTGTGTTTCGTCATAAAACTGCTTTATAGGCAATTCCGGTTCAGTTCATCATAGGAACACGGCATAGTTTTCCTCAGCTCGGCCTCGCCCCGCCAAAGGGTGATGATCTTTCGGCGTACCGCCTGGCCTACAGGAAATTCCTGATTTGTGATGAAAAACCCCAGCAAACGGATTACCACGCCAGTATGGCGTTAACCGATTGAATTGTAGGCACTTCGCGGAGCTCAGAGGACGTCTATGGTTATAAGGCGGTAGTTTTTACACTTGGCGCGCCGCAAAAAGACCACCACGTATTCGGGGTGTATCCTAATTTGGGACACCCGGTTTCTAGCGCTAAGCTAGTTTCGGTAGTGGGTCAGCTTGGGATGGGCGCACCCGCCGTGCACGGTACCGCAAATACCGAGGCGGATGTTCAGAGGTGATGCTGCGCAGTGCGACTCCCTGAAGTTTCAGCCATCGCCTAAAGCACGCGGCGATCAGGACCTGCCGGTGAATCGAATCCAAGGCATATCCCTGCCCGCTCAGTGACCCTGCAAACCGCTTGATATATGCTGCAAGCGGGCCTTCCGGTGGTCGTAACAGGACTACCCGGCTGTCGATAATGCACTTCACGGTAAACTCCTTTCCCCTACATAGGGCTGAGGAGTTCATACTATGTCGCTGCTGCCTCGCGCATTCGCCCCAAAATACGGTGCCAGCGCGCCGCGACAAGACATAATCCGGAAGTGTAGTGTCTACTATGTCGTTGAAGATATAGGCGGCATACCAAGGCCATGCACCTGCTCCAATCTGGCGTTTGAAAAAGGTTTCCTCAGTTTCGCGGCGGGCGAGAGCGGAAAAAGGAGTCTACAGCCGATCGCCGCGAAAGTGAGGAAACCGTGCAGTGAACTAAACCGCGGACTGATGCCGGGTCTTTAATGGGTTTTGTTCCGGAGTTGGACCTGAAATAGCGGTGTGAGAGACGACCTTTTGTGGGGTTGGAGTGTGTAGCCGCGGGTGCTGTGGGCGGCGCTGATCTCTGTTGGCGGGCTGATACAGGCAGGGGCAAGAGAAGCTGGGCCTGTGGGTGGGTGCTGGAGCGGCTTGTGGGGGACGCTGGACAGACGGGTAGGGTGCCCTGCCGGGAAGGCAGTGTGTTAGAGGCGGTGGGCGAGGGTACCATTTTGGCGGCCCACGTCTCGCCGACCTTTCGCCCCGCCTTTCCCTCTTCAGCGATCATCTCAGAACGGTCCTCGCCGTCAAGGGTTCGCTGCGCCGCGCCCAACAACGGCGCGCCCTTGACGGCTCCGGGCCGTTCTGACAACACCTTCTGGACAAGAGGGAAAGGCTCATGCCGAACGGCCTACAGGGTAGGGGGCCACTTCGCCGCCAAAATGGTACCCTTTTTCGCCGCCACCGACAGCCCGCGGCCAAGAGCGGTTCGTGGACGTCGAGTTTTCGACACCGGGAGCTGTTTGCTTACGCATGCGGAGCTTACTCCCGCGTCATTCTCCACGGCGAGCGCAAATCGCGGATCTCGTTTGCGGAGAAAATGCGCGAGGAGGCCTTCTCTTTCCCACGCGATCAAATCGAGCCGGTGACCGCCCTGCTTCTTACTGCTACCGTTGCCCGAAACGGTTGGCGGGTGATGCGCGAAACTACGGTGATCCGTCCGATCCGGCGGGCCATAACGATCAGCCGCAAGTAAACGGGACGCGGGGTCCCAACACTGTAGATAATTTTGTAGCTGCCGAAAGCCTCCAATTTCAACAAAGCCCAACAAGCCTCAACATGCTAACCGGCATCTCATTGAAATCTAAGTATCTGGAAATAAGGCACTTGCGAAATATCACATACACCAACATACACCATATGGATCTTTCCGGTGAATACCCTATATGGTTTACCCTGTGTTTTCAGCAACTTAGAATACTGGCTTGTTGACCCTTGTTGAAACTTGAGGATGCTTTATTTGACTACAATCCTCGGCGTACGCTTACGGAAGACCGATAAAACGGGAGTCTTGAGATTGGCGACCATCTGCAATTGCGGCAGAGGGTCGCCGTCTCCAAAATCGCTACAAAGGGTTCAATCCAGTGGCGCGATGACAGAGGGCCGCTCGCGACAAGATTGCCCGTCGCTTGGGGTGTGGGCCGGCCCACCAAGTGATCCGCAACTTCCCAATCCCAAGTCCTTCGGATCGCAGGATCTGGTAGCCTGGTCTGCAAAACCCTTATTCGTCGGTTCGATTCCGACCCGCGCCTCCAACCGTTCGGTGCTTAAATCCCTCACAAATTAAAGGCTTAAGCCCACGGCGGCGCGCGTCTTTCGGTCGTCTTTTCGTAGCCCAGAATATGCCGGATTCTGCCCCAAAATGGCAAAGGTCTGGCGAAAGTGCGCAGAAAAAGTGGACCGAAAAGTGGACGGCCGTCCACCCCCCCCGCAATAGGTCCGACGAACTCGCAGTCGCGTGTTGGCTGGATGCACTATCTGTTGCAAAATCAGCAGATGCAAGGGTACTTGGATACGCCCAGCGGGGTGGCCGAACGGAAGGAGGAAGCGTCAAAGTTGTACAAAGATTTCACCGGGATGCTTCACAAACAGGGCTAGTCGAAGGAGAGGGATTTGGCGTCGCTCTTACGAAGCCGCGATGTCCAGCTTGGAAATTTGTAAACGCTCTGAATCTAAAACACTTATGCGCCATAGCTTCGTGCCTCGCTTAGTGCGGCACCCCATGGCCATAAATAGCGATGGCTCGCGTTCCAGCGCGAGCCATCAACCCACAAGGGGTGAAAATTGACTTCTCTCAATGGAAGTATACACCAAAACGGCGGGCAAATAAAAGCCGAAAATGTCCCTGAAGCAACCCCGCTGCTGCTTCCAAACCTGGTAGGCACCGATCTGACCGCCGCCGATTACTCCGCTCTGGATGCCCGTTGGATCGACCGCGGTTTGGCCGATGGTGCCCATCTGCGACGAGTGGATTCCATGACAGGGTGCGAAATCGTCGGGCGAAGAGGCGGGAACTGCGCCGGCATCCTCATTCCCTACTTCCTCCCTGGCTCCGACCGGGTTCGTGAGTACCGGCTGCGGCGCGATCACCCGGATCTCGAATATGATGCCGCCGGCAACCTGAAGCCGAGGCAAAAGTACCTTAGCCCCCCAGGCCGGTCCAACATGCTCTACGTGGTACCCGGAATCGCTCCATTACTGCTGGACGACCCCGAGTTGCCAATCATCGTCACGGAGGGCGAATTCAAGACGCTGGCCTTGTGGCGCCTGGCCAATCACGGGTCACCGAATCGACCGAGGTTTCTTCCCCTGGGGGTTTCCGGCGTCTACAACTGGCGCGGCACGATCGGAAAGACAGTCGGCCCGGATGGCAGCCGTCTGGATGTGAAGGGTGCGATTCCAGATCTCGACTGGATCACGTGGGGCCATCGCCGAGTCGTCATTGCCTATGATGCCGACGCGGTGACCAAAGAACTCGTCCGCATCGCCCGCTCGGAACTAGCTGCGAACCTGCGCGGACGTGGCGCCCTCGTGGGCTTCCTGGAATGGGACGGCGGCAAGGGCAAAGGAATCGACGATCATCTCGCCACTGTTGGTCCCGACGTGGTTCTCGATGCCATCGCCCACGCCGATTTCGCTAGCGCCGCATGGAAGAAAGACTTGCTGCGCTCCAAACCGCCTATGAACACTACGGAAGGTCGTATCTTGCCCGTATTGGCCAACGCCATTGCCGCCTTTCGTCACGCCCCGGAATGGGGCGGCGTGCTGGCGTTTAGTGAATTCGGATTTGGTGCCGTGGTCCTGAAGCCGGCGCCCTGGGGCGTCGTACCCAAAGGAGAATGGACCGATCATGAGGATCGGCTCGCGGCAGACTGGCTCCAGCGACAAGGAATTCTCGTCTCGGTGGAAGTCGCCGGGCAAGCGGTGCAGACCGCTGCCAGGGATCGGCCCTTCCATCCGGTCAGAGCATATTTGAAGGGCCTTCGTTGGGATGGGGTTGAGCGCGTGGACCGTTGGCTGGCAGCCTACCTTGGCGCGGCGGAGACGGAATACTCGCGTGCCGTGGGTTCGCGGTGGCTTATCTCGGCCGTGGCCCGGATCTTCCGGCCAGGAGCGAAAGCGGATTGCTGCCTGATCCTGGAAGGGTCGCAAGGCATCCGGAAATCGACGGCGTTGCGCACTCTCGCCGGCGAGTACTTTACGGATGAACTGGCGGATCTGGGCAGCAAAGACGCAGCGATGCAAACACGCGGGGTCTGGATCATTGAGCTTTCCGAGCTCGACAGTCTGAGCCACTCCGAGGTGGCACGCATCAAGGCGTTCATGAGCCGAACGACGGACCGCTTTCGTCCGCCGTACGGAATGCGCCTGGTGGAATCACCACGCCAGTGCGTCTTCGCCGGCACCGTAAATCACAGCACGTATCTGCGCGACGAGACTGGTGGACGCCGTTTCTGGCCGGTCGCCTGCGGCCGAATCGATGCGGACGCCCTGGCCCGCGATTCGGGACCAGCTATGGGCGGAAGCGAAAGCCAGGTTCGAGGCCGGAAGCGTCTGGTGGCTGGACACTGCCGAATTGATTCAACTGGCCTCGGATCAACAGGTCGACCGATACGAGGGCGACCCGTGGGAAGAAGTCATCGCTCCGTGGTTAGAAACGAGGTCGAGCGTGTCTATCAGCGAGGTGCTCGAAAAATGCCTTGCCAAGCCGCAAGCCAGTGGACTCAAACCGACAAGATCCGGGCAGCGCGGTGCCTGCGAGCACAAGGCTGGCAACGGTATCGAGAGCGGCTAGGGAGCCGCCTCGAGTGGCGTTACCGAAAGGAGGAAGCCTGATGTTCCCAGTCGTGTTCCCGGTTTGTTCCCAGGCTGTTCCCAGTCAATCCCCTTGAGTTTCATTGTGTTCCCAGTGTTCCGTGTGTTTCGAGTTCGCTATATAGCCTGGGGGTGGTGCAATACTCTTCTGAGACATAGGAACACTGGGAACAATGGGAACAAGGCTGTAAGCACAATGAGTTGCAGCGGTCGTCACCAAGAACAGATTGGGAACAGAAGTGGGAACACGGTTCGTTTGGGCGAAGGGCGATAGACGTACCTCCGTGCCGGGCAGGTATGGCCAGCCAGCGGGGCGGCGGAAATCGCGCAGCGCGTCGAGTCCAGATCCCGCATGCGCAACTATTCGCTCCAATTCACCAGCGAAGATATCCGGGCCATTGGGCTGACCATGTTCATCCAGGCCGCCGTTGCAGCGGGGCCTGCCTCCGAAACGGAGCGTGCCGGTTCGCCGAAAACGATTGCGGCCGCGGCGAGGTCCGGACAGAAGCCCGGAGTATCTGGCTTGGATTCGGACACTTGGATGCGTAGTGTGTTCGAGAGTGAGCGGCCGACCATGCAGGCCTCGTACGGAAGCACGGTGAGCTTTCGAAAGCTCACGATTCACCTGCGCCGATCTGCTTCAGTACTTTCCGCGTCTGAGCGAACGCACGCAGACTCTCCTCTACTTCTTTTTTCATCTCGCCGGGGATGGGGACTTGGCGCACCCGACGATTGCCGAGACTGACGGAGAGAATCCAAATCGGCCCGTGGCCTTTCCCCTGGCCCTTCTCGCAAAACCGGCAACCGGGCTTATTGCAGCGCACCATGCGGCTCAATACGGAACCCGGCAAGACGGTGGAAAGGTCAGGCATTTGCTGGAGGAGTTGCTTGCGGGAAGCGGTAAGCTGAGCGACTCTATCTTTCATTTCTATCAAATGATAGATAACACCGCGGTGACGGGCAGCCTTCCGACGGCGCGCATCGCGGGCGAAGTGGCGGGCAGCAGCGAACCGAACGATTACCAGCAGGATGCTGAGGAGCCAGGGGGGTATAGCACGCGGGAGGGCATTAGGGCTGATCGGATTTTGGGCCGGTGTCCCGGATCAAGTAGTACAGGAATGCCAGGAAGCCAAGAAGTCCGCCACCCCAAAGGAGCATTTCCCGTCGCGTGTGCTGCCGGAATCTTCTGCGCTCTTGCGGCCGTTTCCGGAGACTGGACCGGGCGCGTTCCAGCAGATCAGAGGAGGTCTTCAGAAAGGACCGGGATAGACAGTCGTGACATCGGTACGGGTAAAAGCCGAAAAACCCGCGGAGCCGCTCGATCGGGCCCGTCCTGCCGCGACCGCCGGAGATGCTTGCTGCCGCACTTGGGGCAGATTACCTCAAGCATCTGGAATGTCGTGGAAAGAGAGGTCAGGTGGCACAGACGACCAGCCGCGACGAGGCCTACACGCAGACAAGGCGGGGAGCCCGCATGGCTTGATTGAGGAGGACGTCCACAATCCGTTCGGCGGCGTGACCGTCCCACTTCTCGGGAATCGCGCCGGGGCGAGTGTGGCCGTCGAGAATGGAGTTCGCTTCGCGGAGGATGCGATGCGGATCGGTTCCGACCAGGACGTTGGTTCCGATCTCGCATGTAATCGGGCGCTCCGTGTTGGGGCGCATGGTGAGGCAGGGCACACCCAACACAGTCGTCTCCTCCTGGATGCCGCCACTGTCCGTCAGAACCATGCGGGAGCTCGCCACTAGGCCAAGGAACGGCAGATAGCTCATGAGTTCCACGATTCGGATACGGGGGGTGCATTTCGATTTCTCTCAGCCTGGGCGCGGTCCGGGGGTGGACGGGGAAGACAACCGGAATTCGGTCCGCGATCGTGTTGATTGCTCCCATGATGAGCGTGAGGCGATCAGGAAAGTCCACGTTGGCCGGACGATGCAACGTGAGGACAGCATATTGCCCCGACTCCAGGCCGTCCGGCAGCGGCAGTTGACGGGCACGACTGATCTGCTGGCGTAGGGTATCGATCATGGTATTGCCTACGAAGTGGATTTTCCCGCTAGCGACACCCTCGTTCCGCAGATTCTCGACGGCCAAAGTATCGGTTGTGAACAGCAGGTCCGAAATGGCGTCGGTGCACAAACGATTGATCTCCTCCGGCATGGACATGTCCCGGGAGCGTAATCCCGCTTCGACGTGGGCCACGCGGATACCGAGTTTCTTGGCGGTGAGCGCGCAAGCGAGCGTCGAGTTCACGTCTCCGACGA
>OBLU010005904.1_pt1 | contig 10930 bp, 3 predicted proteins | sample 1518681 | NCBI WGS metagenome assembly OBLU01 (sample SAMEA3539304, study PRJEB22396) | soil metagenome | biome: tundra; feature: field; material: soil | place: USA | collected 2010-05 | depth 0.15 m
GGATTATCCGACGTTGCGTCACGTGGTGCAGTTCGTGATCGAGCGTTCACCGCAGCCGGCGTCGACCGCGGACGAGCCCGCGCCGGCGACCGCGGATGAGCCCGCGCCGGCGGCGGCCACCCAGGCCTCGTCGTCGGAGGATGAGATCACGCTGCGGGTGCTTGAGGTGGTGGCGCAGCAGACGGGTTATCCGACTGATCTGTTGGATCCTGATCTGGATCTGGAGGCGGATCTGGGGATCGATACTGTCAAGCAGGCGGAGGTGTTCGCGGCGATTCGTGAGCAGTATTCGATTGAGCGTGATGATGCGCTCAAGCTGCGGGATTATCCGACGTTGCGTCACGTGGTGCAGTTCGTGATCGAGCGTTCACCGCAGGCGCCGGCGCCGGCCGACACGCCCCCGGCGGCGGGCGAGCCCGAGGCCGCGGACCAACCCGAGCCCGAGCCCGAGGACGTTCGCCGCTTCCCGCGCCGGATCCCCGTATCGGTGATGCGACCGCCGCTCGACTGCTGCGTGGACACAGGCGTGGAACTCAGCGCGGGCGACCGCGTGGTGCTGATGCCAGATCGCGGCGGCGTCGCTGCGGCACTCGCGGGTCGGCTGCGCAAGCGCGGGGTCGAGGTCCTGACGATCGACGGCGAGCCGGCGGCGGACGAGTTGGAGGAGCAGCTTGCCGCGTGGACGGCCCAGGGCCCGGTCGCCGGGGTGTACTGGCTGGCGGCGCTTGACGACGAGGGGCGGCTTGAGGAGCTCGAGCCGAGTGCCTGGCGGGCGGGCCTGCACGTACGCGTCAAGCTGCTGGCGACGGCCATGCGAGCGCTCGGCGGCGATGCCAACGCGAGTACGTTCGTGATTGCCGGGACCCGGATGGGCGGCCGGCACGGCTACGACGAGCGCGGCGCGACCTCGGTCATGGGCGGGGCGGTCAGCGGCTTCTGCAAAGCGCTCGCCCGGGAGCGAGAGGGGGCGCTGGTGAAGGTCGTCGACTTCGAGTCCGGCCGCAAGACCGCTGCCCCGGCCGAGCTGCTGATCGAGGAGACGCTGCGCGACCCCGGTGCGGTCGAGGTCGGCCATGCTGGAGGAATGCGTTGGACGGTGGGTCTGCTGGAGCGTGCGGTGGAGCCCGCGCCGTCAAGCCGGTTGCCCGCCGACGGAACGTTCGTCGTCACCGGCGCGGCGGGCAGCATCGTCTCGGCGATCACGGCCGACCTTGCGGCGCACGCCGGCGGCGGAACCTTCCACCTGCTCGACCTCGCGCCCGCGCCCGACCCAGCCGACCCGGACCTCGAGCGCCTCGTCTCCGACCGCGACGGGCTGGCGCGCGAGCTGGCGGCGCGCCTCAAGGCGGCGGGCGAGCGCCCGACGCCGAAACTCGTCGAGCGTGAGCTGGCCCAGATCGAGCGGGCGCGCGCTGCGCATGAGGCGATCGTCGCGATCGAGCGCAGCGGTGCCCGGGCCGTCTGGCATCAGGTCGATCTGACCGACGCCGAACAGGTGGCGGCGGCGCTTACGCCCGTCCGTCAGCACGGAGCCCTCGACGTGCTGCTGCATTGCGCGGGTGTCGAGATCAGCCACTACCTGCCGGAGAAGCCCCAGCGCGAGTTTGACCTGGTGTTCGACGTCAAGGCCGACGGCTGGTTCAACGTGCTGCGTGCGCTGCGCGGCGTCGAGCTTGGCGCCGCGGCCGTGTTCAGCTCGATCGCCGGGCGGTTCGGCAATGCCGGCCAGACCGACTACAGCGCCGCCAACGACCTGATGTGCAAGAGCGTCTCACGCCTTTGCGCCGACGGCCGGACGCGCGCGATCGCGGTCGATTGGACGGCGTGGGCACAGATCGGCATGGCCAGCCGCGGCTCGATCCCGAAGATGATGGAGTTGGCGGGGATCGACATGCTGCCACCGCAGGTCGGCATCGCGGCCCTGCGGCACGAGCTCGAGGCCGCCGGCACGGGCGGCGAAGTGCTGGTCGCCGGTTCACTCGGCGCGCTGGAGATCGAGCGCCACCCCACCGGCGGGCTTGACCTGGCCGCGGCAGCGCGGCGGCTTGGGGACCCGCACGGCCCGATGAGCGGTCGGATCGAGGCGATGACCGTCGGCGGCGGGCTACGGATCCTGACCGAGCTCGACCCAACCAGCCAAAGCTTCCTCGATCACCACCGGATTGACGGCACGCCGGTGCTCCCGGGCGTGATGGGGATCGAGGGCTTCGCCGAGACCGCGCGTGCACTCCTGCCCGACTGGACCGTGGTGGCCATCGAGGACCTCGAGCTGCTGGCGCCGTTCAAGTTCTACCGGGACGAGCCCCGCGTGCTTGAGCTTCGAGCGCTGGTGCGCGACGGAGGCGAGGGCACGCTGCTCGCCGACTGCTGCCTGCTCGGCCGGCGCCAGCACGTGGGGCAGAGCGAGCAGGAAACGGTGCACTTCACCGGCCGCGTCAGGCTTGCTCGGGAAGTGCCGGTGGGCCCCAGCGCGGACGCCCCACCGACCGACCGTGCGGGCGTTGCCCACGACGACGTCTACCGCGTGTACTTCCACGGCCCCGCCTACCAGGTGCTCGACCACGCCTACCGCCACGATGGGATGCTGGTCGGGCGTCTGGCTGCCGATCTCCCGCCCGACCACGAACCGGCGGAGCAGCCGACCGAGATCGGACCGCGGCTGATCGAGCTGTGCTTCCAGACCGCGGGCGTGCGGGAGCTGGGCAACGTGGGTCGGCTGGCGCTGCCCACGCACGTTGACCGGGTCCTGTGTTACGGCGCAGAGTCCCCCGGCGCGATCTTCGCGTTGGTGCGCCCACGTGGCGAGTTCGGAGATGCTGAAGCGAAGGTCGACGCCAACGTGGTCGACGAGCAGGGACGGGTGCTGCTCCGGCTCGAGGGCTACAGCACCACGGCGCTGCCGGGCGCTGTCGAGCCCGCCGCGCTCGAGCCGATCCGGCTTGCGCTGGCACCGCCGCGGTTGGATTGATGTCGCTCGTCGGTTCGTTCGAGCGGCTCGCGATCGTCAACCGCGGAGAGGCCGCGATGCGGCTGATCCATGCGGTACGCGAGCTGGGCGCCGCCGGCGAGCGTCCGATCCGGACGATCGCGCTGTACACGGACCCAGAGCGCGGGGCGATGTTCGTGCGCGAGGCCGACGAGGCCCATCGGCTGGGACCGGCCATCACCGTCGATGACGAGGGCCACCGGCGCAGCGGTTACCTGGACTTCGCCGCGCTCGAGCGCGCGCTCGTGGCCACGCGCGCCGATGCGGCGTGGGTCGGGTGGGGCTTCGTGGCCGAGGATCCCGCCTTCGCCGAGCTTTGCGAGCGGCTGGGGGTCGTATTCGTCGGCCCTGATGCGTCCGTGATGCGCAGGCTCGGGGACAAGATCGAGGCCAAGCTGCTCGCCGAAGAGGCGGGAGTACCGGTCGCGCCGTGGAGCGGCGGGCGCGTCGAGCACGTCAAGGACGCACTCGAGCACGCCACCAGGATCGGCTTCCCGCTGATGATCAAAGCCGCGGCGGGCGGCGGCGGGCGCGGGATCCGCCAGGTGGAGTCGATCGATCATCTGCTCTCGGCGTTCCACAGCGCCCAGGCCGAGGCGCTGGAGACGTTCGGCCACGCAACGGTCCTGCTCGAGCGGCTGATCAGTCCGGCGCGCCACGTCGAGGTGCAGGTGATCGCCGATGGCCACGGGGCCGTGTGGGCCCTTGGCGTACGTGACTGTTCGGTTCAGCGCCGTCACCAGAAACTCATCGAGGAGTCCGCGAGCGCAGCCCTATCGCCCGAGCAGGACCACGCGCTACGCGATGCTGCGGTGCGTCTCGCGCTCCGGGCCGGCTACCGCGGCGCCTGCACGGTCGAGTTCCTCTACCACCCGCTGACCGGCGGGCTGTCCTTCATGGAGGTGAACACGCGCCTTCAGGTCGAGCATCCGGTCACCGAGGTCACCACCGGCGTTGACCTGGTCAAGCTCCAGCTGCACATTGCCGCGGGCGGGCGCCTGAGCGCTGAGCCGCCCGCCCCGCGCGGCCACGCGGTCGAGGTACGACTCAACGCCGAGGATCCAGCGCTCGACTTCGCGCCCGCACCCGGACGTGTCGAGTTGCTGCGCTTACCCACCGGGCCGGGGCTGCGGATCGACACCGGCGTGGGCGAGGGCGACCTGATTCCGGCCGAATTCGACTCGATGATCGCCAAGATCATCGCCTGGGGCAACGACCGCACCGAAGCGCTCGCACGCCTGCGCCTCGCGCTGTCGGAGACGACGGTGGTGATCGACGGCGGCACGACAAACCAGGCGTTCCTGCTCGACCTCCTCCAGCGCCCAGACCTGCGCGCCGGTGAGGTCGACACCGCTTGGCTTGACAGACTCCAACTGCACGGCGACACCGTGCCCGCACGCCACGGTGAGGTGGCGGTGCTCGGCGCCGCGATCGAGATAGCGGACGAGATCACGGCGAACGACCGGGCGCGCTTCTACGCGCTCGCCCGCCGTGGACGCCCGGAGATCGACACCGGCAGCTCGCACACGATCGAACTGCGCCACGGCGGTAGTCCTCACCGCGTAGCGGTCAACCAGATCGGCCCAAATTCCTACCGTCTCAAGGTCCAGCACGCGAGCGTCGAGGTCGAGGTGCAGCGCCTTGGGCGCTACGAGCGGCGCCTGCAGGTCGGTGACCGGGTGTACCGGACCGTGATCTCGGAACAGGGCGCAGAGTTGCTGGTTGAGGTCGACGGCGTCTCGCACCGGATCGCGCGCGACGAGGGCGGGATCGTTCGCAGCCGCGCCCCAGCGGTCGTGGTTGCGATCACCGTCGCCGCCGGCGACATCGTCTCCGCGGGCGACGTGGTGGCGGTGGTGGAGAGCATGAAGATGGAATCCTCTTACGTCGCCCCGTTCCGCGGGCGCGTGCGCGAGGTGCTCGCCGTACCCAACGTGCACATCGGCGCACAGTCTCCGATTGTGCGGATCGAGCCGCTCGACGGCCCTGAGGTGCAGCGCGCGGGCGCGGACCTCGACTTCGCGCCTCTGCAGCGTGCGACCGACCTTGACACTCCGGCTCGCTGCCGGGACAACCTCGAGCGACTGGAGCGATTGGCGCTCGGGTACGACATCGAGCCCGCCGAGGTCACGCGGATCGTGGCCGACCTGCACGGTGCCTGCTCGGACATGCTGACCTGCGACCCCGCTCTGATCCCGGGAGAGCACAGTTTGCTCGGGGTGTACGCCGACCTGCTCGCGCTCACGCGCCCACAGCGCGAGCTCGCCGAGCCGGGAGAGGACCTGCTGCGCAGCGCCCAGGAGCACCTGCACGAGTACCTGCGCTCGCTCGATGTCCGCGCCGAAGGACTGCCGCGGCACTTTGTCGTGCAGTTGGAGCGCGCACTCGCGCACTACGGCATCACCGGACTCGAGCGTACCTCCGCGCTCGAGGATGCCTGCTACCGCTTGTTCCTGTCTCACCAGCGCGACGCGGCGGCACGCGGCACGATGCTCGCGATCCTCGACCGCCGGCTCGAGCAGGCCGGCGAACTGGTGAGTCACGTCGGCGAAGACTTCCGCGAGGTGCTGACACGACTGATCGCCGCCGCAGAGGGCCGAGACCAGTTGCTCGCTGACCTCGCGCGCGAGACGCGCTTCGTCTACTTCGACCGGCCGCTGATCGCCGCCACGACCGAGAAGGCGTACGCCGCGATGAAGCAGCATCTGGATGCGTTCGCGCAACCGGACGATCCGTTGGACCGCGAGCGGCGGATCGAGGCGCTGGTCGCCTTTCCCCGTCCGCTGGCGCCGCTGCTCAGCCGCCGTCTGTCGACCTCGCCACCACGGCTGCGCCGACCGCTGCTGGAGGCAATGACGCGGCGCTACTACCGAACCCGCAAGCTGCGCGGCTTTGAGGAGATCGAAGTCGACGGCCAGCGGATCCTCACCGCCTCCTACGACCGCGCCGGGCGCCGGCACCATGTGCTGACTGCGTTCGTCGAGTTGTCAGAGCTCGTCAGCGCTGCGCGCGCGTGCGCCGATCACGCCGCCTCGCTGCCGGATGGCGAGCCGGTGATGGTCGACCTGTACTCCGAGCACGCCGATCTGCCCCCCGCCGAGCTGGCGCAAACGTTGCGGCGCGCGCTCAATGCGGTTGAGTTCCCGGCGGCGATCAACCGGATCGTCGTAGCGATCGCGGCGACCCGCGGCCGCGGCATGTCGGCCGTCGACCTGTTCACGTTCCGCCCCGGCCCCGACGGCCTGACCGAGGACGAGCCGCTACGCGGGCTGCACCCGACGATGGGCGAGCGCCTGGCGCTATGGAGGTTGGAGAAGTTCGCGCTGGAGCGCATCCCCTCAGGTGAGGACATCTACGTCTTCCACGGCGTCGCACACGAGAATCCCAAGGACGAGCGGCTGTTCGCGATCGCTGAGGTGCGCGACCTGACTCCCGTGCGCGGAGAGGACGGGCGCGTGGTCGCCTTGCCGGAGCTCGAGCAGATGCTGGTCGAGGGGCTCGAGGGCATCCGTACCTTCCAGAGCCACCGCCCCCCGAGCCGCCGGCTGTACTGGAACCGACTGTTCCTGTACGTGTGGCCGGAGATCGACCTTTCACCCAGAGAGGTCAAAGGACTGCTCACTCGGCTGGCGCCGGCGGCGACGGGACTCGGGCTCGAGGTGCTGCTCCTCAGCGGGCGAGTGCGAGAGCACGACGGGCGCGCGCGCCCGCGCGTGCTGCGGATTTTCGCCAGCGAAGGGGGCGAGCCGACGATCGAGATCGACGACCAGCCGGCCCGACCGGTGCAACCGCTCGATGAGGGCGCGCGGCGGATCATCGCAGCGCGCCGGCGCGGCACGATGCACCCCGCGGAGATCGTCAAGCTGCTGACCTCGGCGCATGCCGGCGAGTTCTCCGAGCACGACCTCGACGAGCGCGGTGAGCTGACGCCAGTCGACCGGATGCCGGCGACCAACACGGCCGGCGTCGTGGTCGGTGTCCTGCGCAACTTCACCCCGCGCTACCCCGAGGGCATGGCACGCGTCGCGCTGTTCGGCGACCCGTCCCTCTCGCTCGGCTCGCTGGCCGAGCCAGAGTGCCGGCGGATCATCGCCGCCCTCGACAAGGCGCAGCGCGAGCAGCTCCCGGTCGATTGGTTCGCGCTCTCGGCCGGCGCGAAGATCGCGATGGACTCCGGCACCGAGAGCATGGACTGGATTGCCGCGGTGTTGCGGCGGATCGTCGAGTTCACGCAGACCGGCGGCGAGATCAACGTCGTGGTCACCGGCATAAATGTCGGCGCGCAGCCGTACTGGAATGCCGAGGCGACGATGCTGATGCACACGCGCGGCATCCTCGTGATGACGCCGGCTAGCGCGATGGTGCTGACCGGCAAGCAGGCACTTGACTACTCGGGTGCCGTCTCAGCGGAGGACAACTTCGGCATCGGCGGGTACGAGCGAATCATGGGCCCGAACGGCGAGGGTCAGTATTGGGCGCGTGACCTGGCCAGCGCCTGCCGGATCCTGCTGACGCATCACGAACATGCATACGTCGCCCCGGGCGAGCGCTTTCCGCGCCGCGCGACCACCAGCGACTCGCCTGACCGCGATGTTCGCGACTCGCCCCACGCGGCCCCGGACTCGGCTCTCGTGCGCGTCGGTGATGTGCTCTCCGAGGAGACCAACCCAGGCCACAAGCAGCCGTTCGATATCCGCAGCGTGATGCGCGCGACGATCGACTCAGACCGGGCGCCGCTCGAGCGTTGGACGGACATGCGCGGTGCCGAGGCGGCGGTCGTATGGGACGCGCATCTTGGTGGCTGGCCGGTGACGCTGCTCGGGATCGAGTCCCGTCCGCTTGCCCGCCATGGGTTCGTCCCGGCCGACGGCCCCCAGCAGTGGTCCTCCGGCACGCTGTTCCCGCGATCAGCGAAGAAGGTTGCGCGAGCGATCAACGCCGCCAGCGGACGCCTCCCGGTCGTCGTGCTCGCCAACCTCGCCGGCTTCGACGGCTCGCCCGAGTCGATGCGCGAACGGCAGCTCGAGTACGGTGCCGAGATCGGACGTGCGGTCGTCAACTTCGACGGACCGATCGTGTTCTGTGTGATCTCACGCTTTCACGGCGGCGCATTCGTGGTGTTCTCCCAGCGCCTCAACGAGCAGCTCGAGACGGTCGCCCTTGAGGGCACCCACGCCTCGGTGATCGGCGGCGCCCCGGCCGCCGGTGTGGTGTTCGCCAGAGAGGTCGAGCAGACCGCCCGCGAGGATCCGCGAATCACAGAGCTGGACGCCCAAATCGAAGCCGCCGACGGGGTGGGGCGCCAGGAGCTGCGCGTGCGCCGCGCGGCGCTGTTCGCCGATGTCGTGACCGCGAAGCGAGGCGAGCTGGCGGCGCAGTTCGACGCGACCCACAGCGTCCAGCGAGCGGTGCGCGTGGGCTCGGTGCGACGGACGATCGCACCTGCGGCGCTGCGCCCTTACCTGATCGACGCCATCGAGCGCGGAATCCGCTCTACAACCGAGCGGAGCTCAGTGCAGGAGGACGATGACCTGGTGGCTAACCCGCTCGCTCGGTGACGTCCCCGCCGGGGAGTTATGGCTCGGGCCTTCCGAGCGTGCGGCGCTCGCGCCCCTTCGGATCGAGAAACGCCGCGCCGATTGGCGGCTTGGGCGCTACGCGGCGAAGGCCGCGATCGGCGCCTGGCTCGGCGTCGAGCGCGGACGCGTTGAGGTGCTGGCGGCGCCGAGCGGCGCGCCGGTCGCCCGCGTCGACGGCGTGCGCGCGGAGCTCGAGCTGTCAATCAGCCACCGCGCTGGGCGAGCGCTGGCGGTGCTCGCCTCGCCTGGGACGACAGTCGGCTGCGACATCGAGCTGATCGAGCCGCGCAGCGCAGCGTTCGTCGAGCAGTGGCTCGCGCCCACCGAGCAGGCGCTGGTGAACGGGGCTCACGAGGACGAGCAGGCGTGTCTGGCGAACCTGATCTGGAGCGCGAAAGAGGCCGCGGCCAAGGCGCGCGGCGAAGGTTTGCGCCTCGACGTCCGTCACGCCGAGGTGGCGCTCGGCGAGCCGGCAGGCCGTCCGGGACACTGGCGTCCGCTGCGCGTCGACTGGGGTTCCGACCGCGACTACGGCTGGTACCTGCGAGAACCGGAGTGGGTGATAACCGTCGTCGGCGGCGAGAGGAGCGCGCCCCGGGCGCTCACAGAACCGATCGGCACACGTCTCGTTTGCTGAACGCAGCCGGACCGGGCGCGGGGGGTCCGCGCCACCGGCTGGTTGAGCCACAGGCTCAGCGCCACGACCGACCGGTCGGCACGCGCCCGGGACCGTTGCTCAGCCGGCCAACCAGATTGCGCCGTCGCGCACCTCGACCGGGAATGTCTTCAGCGGTCGGGTGCCGGTCGTCGCCTTGACGGCGCCCGCCAGCGGCTTGAACGCGCCCTGGGGGCCCCGCACCATCGCGCCGGTGCCGACGTCGTACAGTGCCGCGTGCCATGGGCACTGGAGGCATCCATCGTCGGTCACGTGCCCCTTCCCGAGTGAGGCGAACAGGTGGCGGCAGCGGTTAGAGACAGCGAACGGCTTGCCCGCACTAATGCCAACGGCTAGAGCGCCGTGCGGCGTCTTCTCCACGACGGCGACCTGTGAGGCACCGAGGTCGTCGACGGCGACGAGCCGGGCGGTGGACTGCTCGAAGGCGGTCACCGGCCCACTATCTCACACGAGCAACGAGCGCGTAGCCCTCCCACCGCCCTGATCCCAAAGGTCGAGGCGTTCAGGAGTCGCCCGCTCGAAAGCTGCTTCCTTCCCATCTGCTGGAATCGGGCACGGGTCGTTGTGGAAGATGACTCACGAGGGCTATCCTCGCAAGCACGAACAAATCGGGGGTGAGCATGGCCTTTGCAGTCGGCAAGCGCGTCGTAGCCGAGTCCGAGTCAATCGACCGTCGACCGCGATCGGGTGTGGTTGAGGAAGTGCTGCGTGGCGATCCCTCGCCTCGCTATCGGATCCGCTGGGACGACGGCCACGAGAGCATCTACACGCCCGCCAGCGGCGCCCTCCGAGCCGAACAACGCCGCAACAGGCCGCAGCCCGGGACACCACGGAAACGCTAAACCACCTTAGATGCGACGGTCTCCATCGCGCTCGGCAAGAGATCAGACGGCACACGCGATCGGCGACGCCTCGGGGACCGCGCACGACGAAGCCGACCGAACGGCTAGCTCTTGCGTGGCGAAGCTGGGCCGTAGAAGGGACCGCCCGCTGGCGAGGAATCAGCCGATGCCTGCGGCCGCGGACGAGCCCGAGCAAACTTTTGAGGTCTGATTCACATAAACGCCTGCGGTAGGAGTAGTGTCGGTAGTACGCTGGCCCTGCGGCCAGGATTCTCCGCCCAAGCCCTGATGCCACCGACGGCGCAAATCTGCGCCACGAGGCGGGAAGGCATGGGTTACTGGTTTTGACTGCGGGGCCGGTGCCGTGCTTCTACGGGCGTTACCCCACCGGCTAGGTGGGCGCGTCCCGAACGAAGTGAGCGCGCGTAGGCCGAGTCCCGGGTGACGTTTCTTTCGCCTGGCCCGAGCCGCATGAATATTCCAATCGAGGAATGAGAGAGAGATATGTCAGGTAACAAGGCTGTTGCTTACCTCGCGCCGGGGAAGGTCGAGGTCCAATCGATCGACTACCCCAAGCTCGAGTTGCAGGACGGTCCGGGGGTGAACCCGGCGAACGTTGGGCGCAAGTGCGAGCACGGGGTGATCCTGAAGGTCGTCTCGACGAACATCTGTGGCTCCGATCAGCACATGGTGCGGGGTCGCACCACGGCGCCGAAGAACCTGGTCTTGGGGCACGAGATCACCGGTGAGGTGATCGAGGCAGGACGCGACGTGGAGTTCATCAAGGTGGGCGACCTCGTCTCGGTGCCGTTCAACATCGCCTGCGGGCGCTGCCGGATGTGCAAGG
>OBLU010005905.1_pt1 | contig 10928 bp, 3 predicted proteins | sample 1518681 | NCBI WGS metagenome assembly OBLU01 (sample SAMEA3539304, study PRJEB22396) | soil metagenome | biome: tundra; feature: field; material: soil | place: USA | collected 2010-05 | depth 0.15 m
TTCGCACTTGCCGGAGCATGTGCGCCGATGCTCATTTACTTGTTCCGAGCGGATGTCGGCCACTCGGAAACAGCCCACATGAACAAAAGGTCGGCAAACCGCGAAACGGACAAGTGCCCTCGTTTCGGCGGCAGTGGGCAGCCTGCGACGAGGCGCTGCGCATAGCGGCGAATCTCAATTGGCGCAAAACGCTCACCTGCCACGGCTGCGCTCTGGCGCCTCAAGAGTGGCTCGTCCTTGGCTGAGGCGTATCCGTACGCAGGCGCCTACCGCAACATCGAGTCCGGAAGCGCCGAGTTTAAGGACCATGAAGCGATTGCCTGCGGTCGCGACCGCGACATGGCTGCTGTTGACCGCGACCGCGGTTCCGCTTATTACGCCGGCCTGGGGAGGAGTCCGTTCACTGATAGCCATGCCGGCTATCGCCATCCGCGACTGCCGCATGTATCCCATGGCCGACTTGGCCAGCTCAGCGAGGCCGTTCTCCGCTGGTTTCTGGGAGCCGTTCCGGGGCACGGACATGGAGGAACGCTCAAGGCTCGGCGTGGCCGAGATTCCCATAGGCTGGTTGGGCATCGTCAAATCGTCGCGGTCGCTGGCCGCCTCCGCAATCTGTCGCTCGCCTTTGTCGAGGTCCAGCAAAGCATTGATCTGGGCCTGACGCACGATCAATTCCTTGAGACGATCTTCATGCTCAAAGGGCCTGTTCGCCTGGGCTTGGTAATCGGCCAGCGTCTTCTGCAGGTAATCGGCGCGCTCCTGTTGTTGCGTGGCGACTCTTTCCAATGACCGCAGCGTGTGCTCGATGCTTTGCACTGTGCCGACAGTATTCTCTGGGTTGAGGTGCGCGGGGTAGGTGCCCGCGGCCCGAATGAAAATCTCCGGCAGACGTTCATCCTCGGGATTAAACCCCGTGGCCAATTTACCTTTGCTTAAGATCTCGAACCCCCGGAATGCGCCGCGTACTTGCACGGTGGTGTCGTCACGCCAGGAGAGCACCGTATACGTGAGGGCCTTAGCGGCTTCCTCGCGCGCGCCTTTGCCGGAATACGCGCGGTTGCCGACAGTCATGCTGAACTCGGCGTCGGCATGCGCGTCGCGCATCGCGATGTCCTTTGCGACGGTGGCAATGCTCCGCTGTGCCTCGGCGATCTCCAGCGGCAGCCGGTGAAGCTGCAACCGGATGCTGTGCTGCTGGTTGACGTGCGCCGCGCGGAGCTGGTCGAGCTTCCGAACCTCCGTATCCACCTTAACTTTCTCCATCACCGCCGGATTACCGGACGCGATGGCTTTGATTTCCGCGTAGGTGAGAGTGCTGGCCTCCAGGTCCTCGGCGGCACGGACCGATGTGTGTCCCCTCATCACCTGCTGGATGAAGCGGGCCTTGGTTTCGAGGGTCTGCCACATATAGGCATCAAACGAGCCCTCGGTGACGTAGCGGTAAACGCGCACCTCGGAGTTCAGATTCCCTTGACGCAGGATGCGTCCCTCACGCTGCTCGATGTCGCGCGGGCGCCAGGGCGCATCCAGATGGTGCAAGGCGACAAGACGGCGCTGCACATTGGTGCCTGCGCCCATCTTCTCGGTCGAGCCGATGAGAATGCGCACCCTGCCCGCGTTCACCGCGTTGAACAGCCTCATCTTGGCGGCGTCGCTGTCGGCGTCGTGAATAAAGGCAATCTCGCCTGGTGGGATGCCGCTATCAATCAGCCGAGAGCGTAGTTCATCGTACACGTTGAATCGCGAGGGATCCGGCGTGGACAGATCGCAGAATACAAGCTGAGTGGAGCGGGAGTTGCCGGTCGCTTGCCAGACGTTGTGAACTCGTTCAACGGCACGGCTGATTTTCGTCTCGCCGTGCGGATCGGCGAATTCTTCCACCAGGCGCATGTCGAGGGCGGCCTTTCGGCCGTCACCAGTGATTTTCAGCATGTTGTCCTGTGAAGGATCGATGCGCTGCGACCGGAGGCGCTCGGCGCGTTCTGTGAGCGTCTTGATAAAGGCTTTGAGCGGTTCACTCGCTGGCGCTGCGATGATTTCCGGTCGCCCCGTGGCAATCTCCGGCCGGGGCAACTTCAGCATGTCGGCTGTCTGCACGTCGGCAACCGTGCGGAACATGGTCAGAAGCTCGGGCAGATTGATGAATTTGGCGAAACGCGTGTGCATGCGGTAGCCCGAGCCGTCTGGTGCCAGTTCCAAGGCAGTCACGGCCTCCGCGAAGTTTCCGGCCCAGGCATCGAAATGCTCCACGCCGCGCTCCTGCAGCAGGCCCGGCGCGAGGTAGCGCAGCATCGTATACATCTCAGCCATGGTGTTGGAAATCGGCGTGCCCGTCGCAAACACCACCCGGCCTCCAGCCTGCTCCAGCAGGTAGCGGGTCTTCAGGAACATATCGAAGGCGCGGTTGCTATCCGAGTTCGGCAGGCCCGCGATGCGATTCATTTTGGTGGTGTAGAACAGGTTCTTATAGAGATCCGCCTCATCAACAAAAATCTGGTCGACGCCCAACTCCTCGAACGTGATCGTATTGTCTTTGCGCTCGCGGTCGGCACGCTGCTTCAACTTGGTGGCGAGGCGCTTCTTGGATTTCTCCAGTTCCTTCACGATGCGGCGGTTATCGCCGGTTTCAGCATTTGCTTCGTTGATGGCATTTTCCAACTGATCGAGCTGGCGGTCTATGAAGCGGTTGAACAGTTTGTCCGAGACCGGCAAGAACTCGAATGACCGGTGCGAAACAATCACTGCGTCGTAATTGCCGCTGGCGATGCGCGCCATCGCGCGCTCGCGGTTGCCGGCCGCAAAGTGTTCGCTCCCGGCGATGAAGAGGTGCGCCTGCGGATAGAGCTTAAGGAACTCCGCGCCCCACTGTTCGACCAAATGATTCGGGACCACGAACATCGGTTTCTTGGCCAGACCCAGGCGGCGCATTTCCATGGCGGCGGCGGCCATGGTCCAGGTCTTTCCGGCGCCCACTACGTGCGCCAGCAGTGTGCTGCCGCTCTGCAGGATACGCCACACCGCGTCTTTCTGATGGCGGCCCAGGTCACGGTCGCGAAGGTTATCGCGCACCATGCCGGGCAGGGTCAAATGCGAACCGTCGAAATTGCGCAGCCGGAGATTGTTGAAGCGCTCGTTGTAATCGTGGGCAAGCCGTGATGCGCGCTCGCCGTCCTGCCAAATCCACTCGCGAAAACGGTCTTTGAGCTGCTGCTGTTTCTCGCGTGCGGCGATGGTCTCCTGCTGATTGATGGTGCGCGAACCATCTTCGTGCTCATCGTATGCGGTCGGAGTGCGCCCATTGAGGGCCTGATCGATCAGCTCGGATGCACGAAACCGCGACGTTCCCCAGGCGGTGGTGTTGCTCACATGCCATCTCGCGCCAGGATCGAGTTGTACGGTCCACGTGGCAATGGCCCCTGCGTGGGCCACATGCACATCGGACACAGGGATGTCGAGTAATTGTGATACGAAATCGCGGATATCCGTTGCCGGAATCCACGACGACCCGAGACGCGCCTCGATGTCGCCCGGCTCCAGGTCCGGGGGTTGCACGGCCTTTAAGGCTTCGATATTGCGCCGGTACGACGAATCGATTTCCGCCGCCGCCGTGGCTGTCGCGAGCTTCGCGCGCACGTTGCCGCTCAAATATCGATCGGCGGTCTCCCAGCCGCCACCTTCCGGGTTGCGGTACACGAGGCTCCCCAGCTCGCGCCGCAGTTGTCCCAGGGTCCGCCCGGTAAGCTGCTCCATGCGCGGCCAGTGAATCTCGCCCATCTCGTTCAGCGATACGGCCAGGGCTTCGGCGGCCGTCTCGACATGCTCCACCGGGCGATAGCGCTCCAAAGTGCGCCGCTCGAAAATGGGCGTCTTGGTGGCGGTTTTCAGTTCGGGGTCGTAGTTCTCAAGGGACAGAAGCAGCGGGTGGTCGGGGTCGCCGGCGAAAGCCTTGACGTTTTCGCGCGACGATACTGGACCGTACCTTGCGACAAACGAATCATAGACAGCGCCCAAGGTCTTGCGCGCCTCGGTGATGCGTTCCTCGGGCGCATCCTCAAGCTGTGTCTGAAACACCAGCCGCACTGCATCGCGCACCGCCAGCATTCCCCGGACGCGTGCGGCGACTGAAGAGGTCAGGTTGGCAGGGTCTAAACGGTTCCCGTTCCTGACGACAATGACACCATCGCGGTCGTAAAATGCCCCCTCCTTGATGGCTTCGAGTTCGGTGGCTTCCGCCGGCGCTATGTCTGCACGCATCCTGGCGCCTGCATCTCTGGCGACGTAGACGGCTGCGGGCAACGATTCAATGGCCCTTCCGAGATTCGCTTGGGACAACTCGCCCACAAGCGAAGGTTCTCCGCCTCGGTACATCCCATGTTCAAGCCGCATTTGCCCCAGCATCATCTCCGGGTGGCGCGAGAAGTACTCATTGACGTAAATTGGCCCATCCGGGGTGTCGATGGGTACAAGCTCGCGCCATGCCTCGCCGCTCGCGGGCACGCCTGGGCCGTGTTTCTGCAGGAAGAGGATGTCGGTTGTGACTTCGGTGCCAGCGTTGGCCTTGAAAGCGGTGTTGGGCAGACGTATGGCCCCGATCAGGTTCGCGCGTTCCCCCAAATACTGCCGGCTGGTTGCATCCTGCTTGTCCATCGTGTACCGGCTGGTGATGAGCGCCACCACACCGCCCGCGCGTGCCTTATCGAGCGATTTGGCGAAGAAATAATCGTGGATCGAACGCGTAACGGCCGGGCTGCTGCGATAAGTGGGATCGAACACCGGATAGTTGCCAAACGGAATGTTGCCGACGACGGCATCGAAGAAGTTGTCCGGCAGGGGCGTCTCTTCAAAGCCCTTGGCAAAGATGGTTGCATCGGGATAGAGCCGCTGTGCGATGCGTGCTGTCAGGCTGTCGAGTTCCACACCGGTTTTGCGGGCGCCCGGCGCGAGCGCCTCGGGCATAAGCCCGAAGAAATGCCCCACACCCATCGACGGCTCCAGAACTTGCGTGCCGGCCTCCACGCCGAGGCGTTCGAGAGCCTCCCACACAGCGGAAATCACCAGAGGCGACGTGAAATGCGCGTTGGGAGTGGAGGCGCGCGCAGAAGCGTATTCGTCCGCGGTGAGCAGTTGGCGCAGTTCGTCGGCGGTCTTTTCCCACTCCCGCGGCGGATGTGCCTCAAAGACGTTTGCCATTGCGCCCCACCCGCTGTAACGCGCGAGAATGGCTTTTTCCTCGCCGGTGGCCTCGCGGTCATCAGCCTCGATCTGTTTCAGTGTGCGGATGGCGGCGAGGTTGGCGAGAGCTTTTTCGCGAAGGCTGCCCTCACCGATCCTGTGCGCTGCGGTTATTCGGAAATCGCGGGACGGCTTGGCTAGCGGCTCGTCGGCGTCCCCGCCAAGGATGACTGCGGGCGGGCCGGGCTCGCCGGTAGTGCCCACTCGCGCATCGCGATCTCCCAGGCTGCCTGGTAGTCCATTTTCTGGACCGACACCAGTTCGTACAGCAGGTCCCCGGTCGTCTCCTGGGCTTCGTAGATCGTCTGGTCCAACTGGTTCGTTGTTTGCAGCTCCTCGACCATTTGCGGCCGGTGCTTCTGCCAGTGTTCGAGGATCATCTGTCCGAGCCGGTTTCTCTGGTACATTTGTGGCCTCCTCGGTTGCTTCTGTCCATGAGTCTACGTCGCGGCCTCCAAAAAGGTCAAGCTGTTGGGAATAGTCAAAAGTCCTGCGCGCAGCCATGAGAGCAGTCACCGTTCAGTGGGCATCTGCTACCGAGCAAGGCAGCAAGGCCAGGAACGCCAAGGACGTGATGACAAAGCCACAGTTGCCCCTACCCTGCACGCCCCGGGAGCGGGGAATCGTGACACGCGCAGGATGAAAGCGGCTATAGTGAAGACGTAGAGGGAGCGCGGCTCACCAGAAGGCGGATGGCGGCGTTATGCGATTACCTCGACGGCCCAGAGCAACCGCCCACCTGAAATTATTTCTGAGCCTTAGCACGCACCAAAGCGTGCGCAGGCGAATGGCGGGACCGTCACGCCGCCACCCGGCGCGACCGGGGCATCTCTAAGACTCGGACTTGCGGGCGCTGTGTTTGCGCGAAGAGCTTTCCAACAGCAAACCAAGACTCGTCTGGCTCGTATCCCGCCGGCTCCCTCGGTGCCGCGCTGCAGCCGTGATTTCCCTGGTGGACTCAAAGGAATCTCGGCTCAGTAATCAGCGAAACATAGCCCCGCGCGCGTCCACAATTTCAATTATAATCACCTTACCACGCGAGCAGATCTGGGCGCAGTGAGGCGAATATATGGAAGTTGCGATGATCCTCAAAACGCGGGCTAGCCAACGTGAGGTGCCCGCGCCAAGGAACCGGGTCAGGCATGTCAAGTCAAAAGAAGCATACCATTCGGCTGTTCATTAGCTATTCCCGTCTGAACAAGCTGGAGGTCTATCCCTTCGTCGAGGCGTTGAAGGCCGCAGGCGTCGAAATCTGGATCGACCGCGATGAAATCGATCCGCTCGATGAATTCCCCGCACGCATCCGCGACGGCCTTGCGCGATGCCACGCTCTGTTGGCTTGGTACTCTGCAGCATACGCGCAATCGACCTACTGCCAGAAGGAGCTGACCGCTGCGTGGATCTGTGCGCAGCGCCTAACCCACGATATCCTCTCGCGCATCATAGTCGTTAACCCAGAGGTTAATGTGTCCCACGTCGCCTTGGGAGATCTGGGGAAAGAGAATTACCTGGCTGCTCCTAACAACCAAGGTGACCTGGCGGCGTGCATCGAATCAATTCACACGAGGCTGGCCGACCTTGTCTCCGACTTTGCCGCGGTGGGCGACTTCAAGCCGCCAGAATGGTTTCCGAACCCGCGCCAGGGATCGGCTCGGTTTGTCGGTCGGTTACGGGAGCTTTGGGATATCCATACCGCGCTCAACCCAGTCGGCATCAGTGAGCACGAGCATGCCAACCTCGTGGTCCAACTGCGCGGGCTGGGCGGCATCGGCAAGTCCTTGCTGGCGATCGAATATGCAAAGCGTTTCGGGGCAGCCTATCCGGGAGGCATTCACTGGCTGAGCGCCTACGGGGCCGAGCCGAAAAAGCCGATGGATCCCGAAGCCTGCGAGCGCGAGCGGCGGCTACAGCTTGAGCACTTGGCTTTGCAACATAGTGTTCCCATCCTAGATAGAGACTTCAGGGAAATCAGCCGCGACATTCGCCGGCAGCTCGTATCGGGCAGACGGTATCTTTGGGTTATCGACGATCTGCCGGCGGCCCTAGACCAGGAACGGGCGTTACCGGACTGGTGCGCCCCAAGCCCAAACGGATGCACGCTCATCACGACTCGGACGAAGGATTATGAGGGGGTGGGCTATACTGTCTGGGTCGATGTGCTGGAGCCCAGGCCGGCGCTGGAGTTGCTCACTCAGGAGCGCAAGCCGCAATCTGAGCGCGAACTCAAGGACGCCAAGGACCTAGCTGAAGATCTCGGGCGACACGCCCTAGCGCTTGACGTCGCTGGTCACTTTCTTTTGAAGACGAGCGACTTTGCGGTACTCCACAATGAACTCGCGCTGGCGGTCACCGGAACAGGACGGGATCTGCTCGGCGAATTGGCAGGCAGCTTGGTCGGACAGCTGCCTGGGGGCCACGAGAAGAGCATCGTGGCGACGCTTTTAGCGAGTATACGTATGCTGGGCCAGCCGGGGCTGAACTTTCTGCGGCTGGCTTGCGAACTTCACGCCGACACTCCCATTCCAAAGCATCTCGCCAGAGAAGCTTTCAGGTATGCTTTTGGTCTGGAGGACCAAGAAGCTGATGATTATCTTCTGCACGCGGTGAACCAAGCCGAGATGCACTCGCTGGCCACTATCTCAGTAGGCCGCGTGGGAAGCCAGAACTTCTCAGTTCATTCTCTCGTGCGCTACACGATATGGCACGGGGACCCAGCAGGGGGCACTGGCTTGGCCCTGCGGAAGCAACTGCGCGAAGGCGCAGTGTCTGCGCTCGTCGATATATTGCGGGATGTTGCAGCCTTTAGCAAAGACACAAATGTTGAGATGGAAATCGCTCATGCCCGGTACCTAGTGCCTCAACCGAGCACCGCCGACGAGGCGCGGCTATCGATTTGTCTCGGGCACATTGAAGGCGATCGCGGCAACTATCGCGATGCCTTAACAATGGAGAAGAACTCCTTTCGGATTCTCGAGCGGGAACTGGGCGACCACCATACCGACACACTCGCGGCTCGCCACAACGTCGCCTATTGGACCGGTGAAACAGGCGAGGCACGAGAGGCCCTGCGCCTGTACCGGGAACTATTGCCCGACATGGAGCAGTCTCTGGGGCGTGACCATAAGTTGACGCTCGGCGCCCGCTGCGAGATTGCATTCTGGGGTGGGCAGACGGGCGAAGTTCAGGAGGCGCTGCGCCTACTTGAGGATCTCCTGCCCGACACGGAGCGGGCGCTCGGTCGCGACGATCCGCTCCCACTTAGAATTCGCAATAATCTCGCCTCCCTCAGAGGGCGACGAGGCGAAGCGCGAAAAGCACTGCTCTTGTTCCGGGAACTGCTGGTTGACCAAGAGCGGGTACTCGGACCTGACCACCCATCGACGCTCATGATCCGCAGCAACGTTGCTACATGGAGCGGGGAGATAGGCGAGCGGCAGCAGGCGGTACGCTTGTTCCTGGAACTACTGCCCGACCAGGAACGGATGCTAGGACGCGACCATCCAAACACGCTTATAACTCGCGGCAAGATCGCTACTTGGCTCGGAGCAGGCAAAGCGCACGAGGCGCTGAGCCTGTTCGGGGAGCTATTGCCCGACCAGGAACGAGTCTTGGGGCCCGACCATCCCCATACGCTGATAACCCGTTATGCTATCGCTACACGCACCGGGCAGACAGGTAAGGTGGCGGCAGCGCTGCAATTATTCCGACAGTTGCTGCCGGACCAAGAGCGCGTGATGGGCCGCGACCATCCCGACACGCTCGCAACACGCAGCAATATCGCGCAGCAGGCCGGGAATAGTGGGGAGGTTTGGAAGGCGCTGCGTTTGTTCCGGGAACTGCAGGCCGACCTCGAGCGAGCACAGGGGAATTTCAATCCGGACACGCTAACAAACCGTCACCACCTCGCCTTCTGCACGGGGCGGGCGGGGAAAGTGGCAGAAGCACTTCTCCTATTCCGCAAATTGCTGCCCGACCAGGAGCGGGTACTCGGGCGCGATCATCCAGACACACTTGCAACACGCAGCCAGATCGCCTTCTGGTGCAGCGAGACAGGCGAGGAGCGGGAGGCTCTGGGCCTGTACCAAGAACTGTTGCCCGACATGGAGCGGGTGCTAGGGCGCGCGCATCCGGGTACGCTCAGAGTTCGCCACAACACTGCCCTATGTATCGGACATTTAGGCGAGATTCAGAAAGCGCTGCACTTGTTGCGAGAGCTACAGCCCGAGTTGGAGGAGACAATGGGGCATGACCATCCGGACACTCTTACAAACCACGACGCCATTCACCTTCTGGATGGGGCAGACAGGTAAGTAAGGCTCAGCGGCGATCTGGACATGCGCATAACTTGCAACGCGATCGGCGATCTTGAGGGCAGAATGGACGCTATGAGTCCGTCTTCACGATATCCCCTACTACTTCGAGAACGTGCTCAGGAACCGGCACGAGCATTGTTCGGTTCAATGGACATGTGCGACCGCGTACAGCAGGAAGGCCAGAAACGCCAAGGACAGGATGACAAAGGCCCGTTTGCCCCTGTGCCACTGAAACGCTAGAAAGAGAAAATGCCACATCGTTCAAGCCCCTTCAAGTGTTCACTGCCAGCAGATATGGTACCGAAAACAGGCGACTCCATGCGCGAAGACAAAGCGCCTGCCATTGCGGGATGGGCGTCCCGGTCGCCCAATGGTCGTTCGACATCCCGACGAAAAGTGTGGGCCGCGCCAGAGCGGCAGTCAACACCGTCCACGGAATGACTTGCTCGTAGCAGATCAGCAGGGCCGCCCTCTCACCGCCCAACTCTAGCACCGCCGGCCCGCCCAAATGCAGTGGAGCGCCTCCGCGCGAAAACGGTTTCCACACCGAAACCGGTACGGGCACCCGCTGGAGGAAGATACCGGATTGGGTGCCTCGAATAATCGCCACGTTCCGGTAGGAGTAGGGTTCCGCCTGGCGGGGGAGCGGGTGCGCTTCGTGCGCGGTTCGCAGCAGATCGATTGCAGCGTGAATATCAGTATTCGAGAGCGGCAGCGATTCCGGAATGAGTGCTCCAATCACAACAACCTTGCCGTTTTGACGAAGCGTATCGATGGTTGGTTTCCAGAACAGATCGGTAGATCTGGTCCAGCGGGGCACCACGCTCTCCGGGAAGACGACGATCCGCGCGGACGAGGCGACGGCCAGGGCCTGTATGTCCTGCGCGGCAAGGTATTCGCGCAGAGGGCTGACCGGTCCATGGCTGATGGCCCCAAGGTGAGTATCCACCGCTAGCCAGCCCGGTGGCGGCTGCCGGTCGCCGTGGTGCAAGATGTTGGCGACGAGGGCCATGGTAGTGAGGCCGAGAAAGCCAAGCTTTGGACAGGCCACGATCAAACCGCATCCGGCCAGGGACAAAGCGAAGCCGGTCCAGGACCAGGCCGGAAAAAGGAAGCCTGAGGCAGTCAAAGGCGAAGCAAAGCCGATAAGGCCCAGAGGCGGGATGACCCCGATCAGGAGAGCGGCGGGCGCGCGCCAGAGCAGTTGCCGGGGTTTGTCTGTCCAAAGCAAGGCGTAGGGCAGGGCCAGCAACACGGCACAGATCGCCCAGAACGCTATCGCTCCAACAACCGAAACATCTGGGCCGAAGAAATTCTTCGCGCCCACCGCGAGGGGCCAAAGTGCACCCACATAGTAGCCCGTTGCCGCGGCATAGCAGATCC
>OBLU010005908.1_pt1 | contig 10927 bp, 10 predicted proteins | sample 1518681 | NCBI WGS metagenome assembly OBLU01 (sample SAMEA3539304, study PRJEB22396) | soil metagenome | biome: tundra; feature: field; material: soil | place: USA | collected 2010-05 | depth 0.15 m
TATGCCCGCTGACCGGACAGTAGTGACCGCCCCTTAACGGCCGGGATATGCGTCTATCCAGGCCGTCGGCCAGGAACGGGACGAACGTGATCCGCCGCACCTGGTCCGCGGGCGGATCGACCTCGGTCAGCCGGAACATGAGCTGGTGATCTCCGCGGCCGCGCGCAGAATCGTCTCGGCGGCCGCGGCGGGCCCCTGCGCGGCGGTGTCGATGATCAGGCGATCGCGGTCCCAGGGTTGGTATTCGCGTTCCAGGACCTGCGCCCAGGTCGGCAGCGTCAGGCCGGGGATGTCGACCTCACGGGTCTGCACCCGCTTACGGTGCGCGGCCTGGTCGGTACAGACGAGCTCAACCTCAAGTACCCCGGTGCCGGCGTCGGACGCCACGCCTCGCCAGGCGTCCCTGGTCACGGCCAGCGGATTCACGCATTCGGCGACCACGCCGACGCCGTGCCTAAGCTGCTCGGCGGCCACACCATAGGCCACCAGGTAGCCGACCGGTCCCAGCGGCGGCCGGACCTCCGCGGAACCGATGATCGCCTGCTCGATGCGGTCGACGCGCAGGTAGGCGAACCCGGTCCGGCGCACGAGCACGCTAGCCACGGTGCTCTTGCCGGTACCTGGCAGGCCGCCGATCACGATCAGGATCGGGACGCCTGCCACCTGCTCATGATGTCACAAGACCTGCGTCTCACCGGATGGCGCGGATGGCCTGCGCCGCTGCGTCTCGCAGCCTGGCCCGCAGCGCCGCGCCCGCGGCCCGGTCGGTCTGCGCCTCGACCATCCTCAGGCCCGTGCCCGGCAAGGCCTTGGTCAGATCGCCGGGCTGTTCGAGACGCTGATAGGGCAGGCCGAAGGCCGCCGCCAGGTGCTGCAGCCCGGCACCATGGGGGGTTCCGAAGATCCGTTCAAAAGAGCCGGGGAAGGCGGCCTGTTCCAGCGTCGAGAAGATGCCCCCGCCGTCGTTGTTGACCACGACCAGGCACAGGTCCGGGCGCGGCTCGCCCGGCCCGAGAGCCAGGCCGGGCGCGTCATGGAGCAAGGTCAGGTCGCCGAGCAGTGCGAACGCCGGACCGCCGTGGGCCAGCGCCGCCCCGATGGCCGCCGACGTGGTGCCGTCGATGCCGCTGGCTCCCCGGCTGGCCAGGATCCGCAGATCGTCCCGCGGGGAAAGATGAAAATCAATATCCCGGACGGGCAGGCTCGATCCGGTCCAGAGCAGGGATCCTTCCGGGACGTTGTTGGCCAGATCCCGGGCCAGCCTGGGTTCGGTCAGGGTGTCGTCGTCATCGAGCATGGCGTTCACCGCGCGCCGGGCCACGTCGTCCGCCCGTCGCCAGTCCGCCCGCCAGCCGCCGGAGTCCGGCACGGCGGGCGAGTCCGGCACGGCGGTGAGCCTGATCGCGGACGCGACGTCGGTCGCGGCCCGCTGCGGGTCGGCCCAGCGTCCGGGGCCCTGCGCGATGACCACATGCCTGCTCGCCCGCCCGGGGCCGAGCAGGGCGGACTGCGGGCGGGAAAGCCCGGGCCGGCCGGCCGACACGATCAGGTCAGGGGGGTGCGCCGCCATGAATTCGGGCGTGGCGAGCACGTACTGGTAGGCGGACAGCGCGTCCGGCCCGCGCCTGGCTCCGGACGAGGGCTCCGCGAGCACCGGCCAGCCGGCCCGGCCGGCCAGCTCGACCAGGGCGGTCGCGTCATAGTCGCCGTCTCCGCAGACCACCACGCCGCGTTCGGTCCACGGCACCTCGAGCTCGTCCCGCGATGGGCTGCGCGGCCCGAAGCTCGTCCACGGCCTGCCGCCCGGGCGCCCGTCCAGGGTCTCCGGCCAGTCCGGCTCCCCGGCGTCGCCGGGGACGAGCGGCTCGCGGAAGGCCAGGTTGAGGTGGACCGGGCCGGCCAGGCCGCCCGCCTGGCCGGCCGCCTGCGCCCAGGCCTGGCAGGCCAGCGAGCGCCAGTAGGCGACCATTCCCGGCCGCGCCTCGGGCGCCCCGGCCTCGCAGAACCAGCGCACCGCGCTTCCGTACAACTTGACCTGATCGATCACCTGGTTGGCCCCGGTCCCCCTCATCTCGGGAGGCCGGTCGGCGGTGAGCACGAGCAGCGGGACGCCGGACTCGTCGGCCTCGATCACAGCCGGGTGAAAGTTGGCCGCCGCCGTGCCCGAGGTGCACAGCACCGCTACCGGCTGGCGGCTGGCCTTGGCCAGCCCGAGCGCGGTGAACGACGCGGAACGCTCGTCGATCCGCACGTGCAGCCGGATCAGGCCGCGGCGCTCAGCCTCGCCGAAGGCCATGGCCAGCGGCGTGCTGCGCGAGCCGGGCGCCAGGACCGCCTCACGCAGCCCGCACCTGACCAGCTCGTCGGTGAACGAGATCCCGAACGCGGTGGACGGATTCACCGGTCCCACGCTCCCGCGGCCAGCGGCATGTCCGGAAGGTACCTGGCCGCCGCCTCGGCCCGCTCGCGCCAGGGGCCCGGATCGGCTTCCCAGCGGGCCAGCTGGGCCGGATCGACGGCCGGGCGGCGGACCGGCAGCTCTCCCGCCTCAGGCGCCAGGGGGTCGGCGGTGACGTCCCCGGCCAGCAGCGACATCGTGCCCAGGCCGCAGGCGTACGGCAGTTCGGGCAGCGCAGCCGCCAGGGCCACTCCGGCGGCCAGCCCGACCGAGGTATCCACGGCGCTTGACACGACGACAGGCAGGCCGCAGGCTTCCGCGACCTGCAGGGCGGCGCGGACCCCGCCGAGCGGCTGCACCTTCAGCATCACGATGTCGGCCGCGCCCGCGGCCCGGACCCGCAGCGGGTCCTCGGCCCGGCGGATGGATTCATCGGCGGCCACCGGGATGTCGGTATGTCGACGCAGCTCGGCAAGTTCCTCCAGCGTGGCGCAGGGCTGTTCGGCGTATTCAAGCCCGAACCTGGCCAGCTGCCTGAGCATGCGCGCGGCCTGCCCCACCTGCCAGCCGCCGTTGGCGTCGACCCGGATCTTGCCGTCCGGCCCGAGCGCCTCGCGGACCGCCTCGACCCGCTCGATATCGTCGGCTTCGGACTGGCCGCGTTCGGCCACCTTGACCTTGGCCGTCCGGCAACCGGACCCGGCCACGATCCTGGCCGCCTGCTCGGGCCCGACCGCGGGGACGGTCACGTTCACCGGGATCCGGTCTCTGACCGGAGCCGGCCAGCCCTGGGTGGCGGATTCGATCGCGCTGGCCAGCCACCGGGCGCTCTCCTTCGGCCCGTACTCGGCGAACGGCGAGAACTCCCCCCACCCGGAGGGCCCCTGGATCAGCGCCCCCTCCCGCACCGTAATCCCCCGGAACCTCACCGGCATCGGGATAGCAAACGCCCTCAACCCCTCGATCATCGGCCGCCGCCATGATCGTGGATCGTTGCCACCGGAATAGCACGGTAACTATCCACGATGAGCCAGGGCCAGCCTTGGCTTGGGGCGGGAGTTGCGGGAGGGAGCAAAGGGGTCATGGGCGGCGGCCGTAGGCAGCCGCGGTGAGAATGATCACACCGGGACGCGGATCGGCGGCGGCAGGGCTGGACGCGTTCGGAGGTTCGAGGAGAGCGGCAGACCTTGGCGCATTTCGCACGTGGGAACGGTTTACGGGGATTTCCGCAGCCTGGGAAAGACTGCCCGGATAGTCCTTTCCTGGTTCCGGGGCGGACCGCTGCCATTCGGCCACTCGTAACCTCCCTGCGTCAGGGCTCTAACCTTAACGATCGTGACACTGCATTCTTTGCACGCGGTCCTGGTCGAGCGCACTAGCCCCCGGCTGGTGGAGCTGCTCGCCGCCGCGCTCGACGGCAGCGGGCCCGCGCTCCTGCCGCTGGACGCCCAGCTGCCGCAGGCCCGGCTGGCCGAGCTGATCAGAGCGTTCGCCCCGGACACGATCGAGGATACGGACGGTGTCACCACAGCTCGTTCGGGCCGGAAAGTGCCGGTCGCCGAAGGTACGGCCGTCATCGTCGGCACCTCGGGTTCCACCGGCGTCCCCAAGGGAGTCCAGCTCAGCGCGGCCGCGCTGCTGCACTCGGCGCGGGCCTCGCTGGCCAGGCTCGGCGCCCGGCCGGGCCAGCGCTGGCTGTGCTGCCTGCCGGCCACGTACATCGCCGGGATCCAGGTGCTCGTCCGATCCCTGGCGGCCGGCACCGAACCGGTGCTGGCCGAGCGCGCCGACGCCGCGACCGTGGCCGGGTCCGGCTGCGCGCACGTCTCGCTGGTGCCGACCCAGCTGAAGCGGCTGCTGACCGACCGGAGCGGGCAGGGGAATATATCGACACCGCTCGCCGGGTTCTCCTCGGTCCTGCTCGGCGGAGCCGCCGCGCCGCAGCGCCTGCTCGATGACGCGCGGGCCGCGGGCGTCCCGGTGGTGACCACCTACGGCATGACCGAGACCTGCGGCGGCTGCGTGTACGACGGGCAGGCGCTGGACGGCGTCCAGGTGGCGATCGGCAGCGAGAATGACCCGCGCTCCGCTGACGGCGGCCGCATCTGGATCGGCGGGCCGGTGCTGTTTTCTGGGTATCGTCGCGAACAGGCCGGATCCGGGGGCGTCCGGGACGGGTGGTTCCGGACGGGTGATCTGGGCCGGCTCGATGCGTCCGGCCGGCTGACCGTTCGCGGGCGGGCCGACGACATGATCAACACCGGCGGGCACAAGGTGGTCCCCGGGGAGGTCGCGGCGGCGCTGGAGACCTGCCCGGGCGTCAGGGACGTGGCGGTGGTGGGACAGCCCGACACCGAATGGGGCGAACGGGTTGTCGCGGTGGTGGCCCCGGCCGATCCGGCGGATCCGCCGCCGCTAGAGTTGCTCCGTCTGCATGTACAAGAGCGGCTGCCGCGTTACGCTGCTCCCAGCAGGGTCGTCATGGTCGATGCCGTTCCGGTGCTCCCGAGCGGGAAGCACGACATCGCCCGGCTCAAGCTAGAGCTGCTACAGCGGGAACAAACTGAGGCGGAGAACGTTAGTTAATAATGCCTGGACAATGTCTCCTGCTGATGAATGCGCGGGGCGGCGGAGGGTACTTGGTGGAAGCCCAAATGAACGACGTCTGTATTGGGTGCGTTGTTACTAGGAGGAGGGAGGTGTCTCATGCCGCGGATCGCCATGGCGACGTCAACCGCTGAGCGCATCGACTCGGATGACGAGGCGAACACGACCCGTGTGGATGACCTCATCCAGCGCGGGCGAAGCCAGGGTCACCTGTCTCTTGCGGAGCTGAGGACCGCCTTTGACCAGGCAGGTCTTACGCCGGCCGAGGGACGGTCCATTCTGCGCGAGCTGAGCGAGGCAGGGGTGCGGCTGGCCAACGAGCTAGCCGAGGACCCGAAGCCGCCGAAGGCCCGTGCGTCCCGCTCGACGGCCGCCGCGACGCGCGGCGCCAAGAGCGCGGCTAGAAGCGCGGACTCGGCCGCCAGACCGGCTGACGACGCCGAGATCGACCTGGCGGACGCTGATGTGGTGAACCTCGAGGCCGAGGCCGTCACGCTCAGTGACTCCGACCGGCTGACCGAGGTGGATCTGGACGACCAGACCCCGGCCATGGGCGACTCGGTCCACACCTACCTGAAGTCCATCGGGCGGACCAGCCTGCTGACCGCCGAGCAGGAGGTGGACCTCGCCAAGCGGATTGAGGCCGGCCTGTTCGCCGAGCACAAGCTCGAGACCGCTACTGGGCTGGACGAGGCTTACCGCCGTGAGCTTGAGCTCGTTGCCGAGGATGGGCGGCGCGCCAAGTCGCACATGCTCGAGGCCAACCTGCGCCTGGTCGTGTCGGTGGCCAAGAAGTACAGCGACCGGGGCCTGTCCCTGCTTGACGTGGTGCAGGAAGGGAACCTGGGCCTGATCCGGGCGGTCGAGAAGTTCGACTACGCCAAGGGCTACAAGTTCTCCACCTACGCCATGTGGTGGATCCGTCAGGCCATTCAGCGCGGCTTCGCCGATTCGGCCCGGACCATCCGGCTGCCGGTGCACGTGCTCGAGATGCTCAGTAAGCTGAGCCGGGTCGAGCGCGACATGCACCAGAAGCTCGGCCGGGAGCCCACGCCCGAGGAACTCGCCGTCGAGCTTGACCGGACTCCGGACCAGATCGAGGAGCTGCTGCGCACCAGCCGGCAGCCGATCAGCCTGGACTCCACCATCGGCGAGGACGGCGAGACGAGCATCGGCGACCTGATCGAGGACGTCGACGCGCCCGAGGCCTCGGAGCTTGTCGACCGTCAGCTGATGGCGGAGCAGCTGCGTTCGGCGCTGGACGCGCTGACACCGCGCGAGGCGACGATCATGGCCATGCGGTTCGGGCTCTACGACGGTAACCCGCACACGCTGGACGAGATCGGCCGCGCGCTTGGCCTGACCCGCGAGCGGATCAGGCAGCTCGAGAAGCAGTCGCTGTCCAAGCTGCGTCACCCGAGCCGCGCGCAGCCGCTGCTCGACTTCGCGGTCTAGTTCCCGCTGCCTGCCTCCCGACCCATGTGCCGGGCCCGACCTCCCGCCGGGCCCGGTACTCGGCTGTATGGGCCCAGAACACCTCCGGCGGGGGTAGCGGGGACGCGCGGCGTACCCTCGGATGTATGAGCACAACCACGGCTAGGCGGCGGGTGCTGCGGATCCCGGTATCGGGTGTGCCAGAGCACCGGGCCGACCTGCTGGCGGTCGAGGAGCCGCTCGAGATCCGGGTGGACGGCGAGCCGCTGACGGTGACGATGCGTACCCCGGGGGACGACATCGACCTGGCCGCCGGGTTCTTGTTCACCGAGGGCCTGCTGACCCGGCTCGATGACGTGCATGAGATCCGCATGTGCGACGAGAACGTGGCCGCGGTGACCGTTAAGGACAGCGATGCCCTGCTCAGGACTAAGGCCGCGGCCAGGAACTTCCTCACCACCAGCGCGTGCGGGGTGTGCGGCAAGGACAGCATCGAGGCGATCCGGGTCCGGTCCGCCTTCGATGTGGCGGCTGATCCGGTGCGTGTCTCCGCCGCCATGCTGGCCGGCCTGCCCGACCGGCTCAGGGACGCGCAGCGGGTCTTCAGCCGCACCGGCGGCCTGCACGCGGCCGGCCTGTTTACCCCGGACGGCACCCTGCTGGTGCTGCGCGAGGACGTCGGCCGGCACAACGCGGTGGACAAGGTAGCCGGCTGGGCGCTGCGCTCTGGCCTGGTCCCGCTGGCCGGCCATGTCTTGCTGGTCAGCGGGCGGGCCTCGTTCGAACTCGCGCAGAAGTCGCTCATGCTCGGGATTCCGGTCCTGGCGGCGGTGTCCGCGCCGTCCTCGCTGGCCGCTTCCCTCGCCGAGGAAGGCGGCATGACCCTGGTCGGCTTCCTGCGCGGCGCGACGATGAACGTCTACGCCGGCGCACAGCGGGTGATCACCGAGGACGCCCCCGCGGCCGTCGTGGCCCCGGGCTAACCTTCCGGCGCCGCGACCTGGTAGAGGTCGGCGCCCGCGCCGGAGGTCTCCCGGGTGAGCTGGCCGCGGATCGCGAGGACCTCCAGGTGCGCGGCGGTCTCGTTGACCGCCAGGATCTGGCTGAACAGGTCCAGCTCACTGAACCGGCGCTCCCGCCTCGTCCACTTGATCGCCTTCGCCACCTCATACGGGGTGGTGTGGCCAGCCTGCACGGCGCTGAGGCTTTCCGCCAGTCTGAGGTCATGATGGGCGAGGAGCTCGTTGACCCGCTCGTGGGTGCTGGCGGTGACCGGGCCGTGGGCCGGAAGCAGCCGGGCGTCGGGCAAGGCGAGCGTCTTGCCCAGCGAGCTGAGGTAGTCCCGCAGCGCCATCCGGTTGCCCGCGGCCTCGAAGCCGATCGAAGGGGTGATCTGCGGGAGCACATGGTCACCGGCGAACATGATCTCGGCCGCGACGTCGTGGAAGACGAGGTGACCGCGGGTGTGGCCCGGGGTGTGCACCGCCCGCAACGTGCGCGTCCGCAGGTCCAGGTCGGCCCCGTCAGGCACCCAGCGGTCCGGGTCCTCCCATTCGATCATCGCCGGAGCGTGCCGGTCCGCCGCGGCCAGGCTGGCCGCCAGCTCCGACGCACCCAGCCGGGCCAGGCTGTCGAAGCCGAAGAACCTCTCCCGGTTGCCGCTGCCGTTCATGAGCTCCCGGGTGGCGATCAGGTTCGCGCGTTCGTCCTCGCCGAGCGAGATCACGCTGTGGAACGCGCGCCGCAGCTCGATCGCGAGCGAATAGTGATCGATGTGAATGTGGGTGACGAAGAAGTTGCGGATGTCGCCCAGCTCGTAGCCGATCTGCCGCAGTCCCGCGGTGAGCCGTTCCCGGGCCGGGCCGAGCGCGATCCCGGCGTCGATGAGGTCGACTCCGTCGGGATCGGTGATCGCGTAGACGTTGACCGCCTTCAGCCCGTCCATCGGCACAGGCAGCGGGATCCGGTACACGCCTCCGCCGAGATCCTCGACGTCAGGCTCGATCCAGGCATACCTATCCGCCGCGGCGTGGCTCATCGTGTCGCTAACCCCTTCCCTCCCGCGGACCCGAGACCCCGCAGGCCCAGGCTACCGTCAGGTAACCATATCGGAGCGTCCCTCGCCCCCGGCGTCCCGCGTGCCCGTGGCCTTCCAGATCGTCGGTCCGGCCGGGAAGGCTCCCTCCGGCTGGGTCAGCATCAGCAGGCACCGGTCCAGGCCGAGCTCGAAGACGACCTCCTGGTCGAAGCCGGGCCAGACCTTGCCCTCGCGCTCGGCCAGCACCTGCCCGCGGACCACCCGGTCAACCTCGGGGTCGGTGATTTCCCTGGCCCGGCCGGCGATGGAAAATCCGTCGTCCTGCCGGGGCGGCGGGGCTGATGACCGGGCAGACCGGGTGCACCCGGGGGGCGCCGTCCGGCCGGACGGCGGCCAGGAACGCCAGGCCGATGCTGATCTGGTAGATCTGCCTGCGCCCGGCCTCGGCCAGGGCGGGCTGCTGCCGCTCGAATTCAGTCCATGTGATCATCTCGCGGACGCTACGCGGCCCTCGGCGCCGCGGGTGTGCCGGTGATCACCGAAGCGGAACCAGGCGGCGGCGGCCGGCTGATGGAGGGCTACCGGTTCCCGCTACGCGGGCTGCGCCCCGACGAGGCCGAGGCGCTGCTCATCCTGGGCGTGCCCGAGGCGATTCGGGAACTCGGCCTGGACCGGGCCCTGAGTGGCTCCGCAGCCAGCCGAGGACGTTCTGATCGGGGACTGCATCCCACCCCTCATACTGCCTCTGATGTCTTCGTCATTCGGGTCCCTGCAAGACGCCCGCGCGTTCTGCGGCGTGTTCTTCACCTATTACAATCATGAGCACCGGCATTCCGGGATAGCCCCAGATCTCCGGCGCGGCTTGTGCGTGGGAGTTAAACCCGGATCGCCATCCGGGCGCCCCGCCGGACGGTCCCGGTGACCTATGCCTGCCGCGGCTTCGCGCACGAAGTGGTTGCCGAATTGCCTAACTCATGCCGGTTTACGACAACCTGTTCGTTCGCAAAGTTGGAGGCCGCAGCCGGTTCGCCGCAAAAGCGATTCGCGGCGTCGCAGACTGGGCGAGCAGACCGAGGTTTAACTGTGGGTGCACGTGTGCTCAGCGTTATCCGAGCAGGTCAGCAGAATCCAACCGGGTAGCTTGCCGGAGATCTGAGCCCTGCACACCCCGTACTCGGTGCATATCGGCACCGCGCCCGCGATCCAGGACAAACGCCAGGCCGTGCTGAACGCCGCCTGCGCCGCGAACCCGCGGCGCTTCACCCGCCGCCCCAGGGCACCCAAGATGCCCGTCACGGCCTGGATCAACAAGCCGGTCACCAACAGCGACGTTAAGCAGAATCCGTCCCAGGAGGCAGCTTAGGGAACAGCAGAACCCTGTGTCTCATTTGACTTGACACGTACCGTTTGGCCATACCGGCAATAGAGAAGACCGTCGTCAGTGAGTGACAGGTGAACGACGATGTTGCCTTTGCGGCCGAAAAGCACCGCGGGGTAAAGGGCCTGGCCCGTCCAGACGGCTCGGGCTCCCCTTCGGGCATGTGCTGCCGTCTGCTCCTGACTGATCCGCACCACACGCTCGTAGTCGGCGATCCAGCCCTGAGCCTGTCTGCTGTTGGCCATCCCACATCACCAGATCCCGGGCGGCGGTGCGCAACCCGGCGCGATCTGACGAGCTCAAAGACGATCGTGAGGGCCGCAGCCAGGCTGGCCTGGCCTCATCGCTCAGGTGCCGCAGTAGGTGACATACGGGGCGCAGCCCGCGGGTGCCGGACCGACGTAGTCCTCCAAGCCGGGCCGCTCCTCGAAGGGGCGGGAGACGACGTCTACGAGACGGCGGAACGGCCCCATCTCGCCATCGGTCGCCGCCGCAAGCGCCTCTTCGACGCGGTGATTGCGCGGGATATAGACGGGGTTGACCTGGTCCATCGCGGCGGCCACCGCGGCACGGTCCGCGGGCAGCAGGACCTCGCGGCGGGCGGCCCAGGCGTCGAAAGGTTCCGGCTCAGTGAACAGCGTCCGCGCGGTGCCGGCGGACAGCGCGCGGAAGAAACGCGTGAAATCGACCTTCTGCAACCGCATCAGCTTCAGGACGTCCTCCACCAGAGCCCGGTCCGGCGCCGCGATCCCGAGCTTCGCCGCCATGCCCTCGGCCCAGTGCCGCTCGTACGCGGCAGGGAACCCGTTCAGCACCTCGGTGGCCGCCTCAACCGCGGCCTCGCTATTGTCGTCGAACAGAGGCAGCAGGGCCTCAGCCAGCCGGGCCAGATTCCACTGCAGGATCCTCGGCTGATTGCCATAGGCATAGCGGCCACGCTCGTCGATGGAGCTGAACACCGCGGCCGGGTCGAAGGCGTCCATGAACGCACACGGGCCATAGTCGATGGTCTCGCCGGAAATCGTCGTGTTGTCGGTATTCATAACCCCGTGGACGAACCCGACCAGCATCC
>OBLU010005909.1_pt1 | contig 10927 bp, 8 predicted proteins | sample 1518681 | NCBI WGS metagenome assembly OBLU01 (sample SAMEA3539304, study PRJEB22396) | soil metagenome | biome: tundra; feature: field; material: soil | place: USA | collected 2010-05 | depth 0.15 m
CATAGCGGGCGAAGAAGATGGTGCGGCGCGCCACTTCGGTGTAGCGTTCAAACATCTGGAAGACCTTATCTCAGTATGATCCAGCGGGCGCGGATTGGTATAGTCTGAGAGACTACCGATGAGACTTTTCCTGGGAGTGGATGGCGGACAATCCGGCACCACCGCGCTGATCGGCGACGAAGCCGGACGCGTGCTCGGCGCCGGCAGCGGAGGCCCATGCAATCACGCTGGGGCCGACGAGGGCCGCCGGAAACTCGTGGGCGCCGTGGGTGACTCCGTGGCCGCGGCCTGCGCACAAGCCCGTCTCGACGCGCGCGCCGTGCGCTTCGCGGCCGCCTGCTTCGGCATGAGCGGCGGTCCGGAAGACAAGCAAGCCATCTTACAGCAGATCCTTCCGGCCGATGTGGTGGTGGTGACCGATGACGCCGTCATCGCGCTGGCTGGCGCCACGGCTGGTGAACCCGGCATCGTCACCATCGCCGGAACCGGCTCCATCGCTTTCGGCCGCAATCAAGCGGGACGCACGGCGCGCACCGGCGGCTGGGGCTATATCTTCGGCGACGAAGGCAGCGGATTCGACATCGCGCGCCAGGCTCTGCGCGCCGCTCTGCGCGCCGAAGAAGGCTGGGGACCGCCAACCGCGCTCGTTCGCGCGCTGCTCGACGCCACCGGCAGCCCGGACGCCAACGGCGCCCTGCATCGCTTCTACACGCCGGACTGGCCGCGGTCGCGCGTCGCGACGCTGGCTCCTCTGGTGGATGAGGTCGCGATGGCGGGCGACGCGGTCGCGCGCGACATCCTCCACAATGCGGCTCAGCAACTCGCCGTGCTGACCTCTTCGGTTCGCCGGCAGCTTTGGAAGCCTGGCGAACCCGCGCGCGTGGCCTGGACCGGCGGCGTCTTCCGGAGCCGTATTCTGATGGAGCGCTATCGATGCCTGGTGGAATTGGAGGACGGCAACCGCACGGGTCCGCCCGAGTATAACCCGGCGGCGGGCGCCTTGATCGAAGCGTATCGCGCGGCCGGACTGCAGCCGCGGCTGAGCGGCGTGCCGGAGCTGAAATGACGTGGGGCAGACCTCCAGGTCTGCGCGGGTCCTCCAGGACCCGCTTCCGCCGGCTTTCACCGGCGAAGGAGTAACATGTTTTGGACAAAACGGACCATCCGCGGCGCGGCTGTATTGCTTTGCTCAGGCGCAGTTTTCGCCCAACGCGGCACTCCACCGAATAACATCGTGGTGGATGCAACCCCCTCGCACGCCGTCAGCTCCTTCAGTCCATTCCGCTCCCTGGGCGCCAGTATCGACCGGCTGCGGGGAGACACAACCGAGAAAGTGATGACCCCGGAGTTCATCGCCAGCATTCAGTCGGCGGGTTGGCAGACCGTCAGCTATCGGCAGAACACCGAACTATTCGTAGAAGCGTGGCACTGGAATCCGAATGGTAAGTGGAGCAATGCGGCGGCCAAGGAAGGCTACTTTGTGGGCGATGCAATTCCCACGGAACCGATCCGCCATTCCTGGGCAGCGCCGCTGCCGCATCGCGGCTTCACCATGGGCGACGGCACCGGCTATTCGCGCCTCACCGACGGCGATCCAGGCACTTACTGGAAAAGTAATCCCTATCTGACGAAAGCGTTCACCGGCGAGGCCGATCACCCGCAATGGGTCACGCTTGACCTTGGCGGCAAGATGGAGATCAACGCCATCCGGATCGCCTGGGCCGCGCCTTTCGCGACTAGGTACCGGGTTCAGTATTGGACCGGCGAGCGCGATCCTTTTGGCGCGCCGGCCAGCGGTATCTGGCAGACATTTCCGTTGGGCGCGGTAAATGACGGAACTGGCGGAACCGTGACGCTGCGCCTGGCCTCCTGGACGACGCCGGTGCGGTATCTACGCGTATGGATGATGGTCTCTTCGGGAACGTGCGACTCACACGGCTCGGCCGACCGGCGCAACTGCGTGGGCTTCGCGATCGGTGAACTCTACGCCGGAACTCTTTCCGAAGCCGGCGAGTTTCAGGACCTGGTGAAGCATTCTCCCAACCGGCAGCAGTCCGAGACGGTTTGTTCCTCGGTGGACCCGTGGCACGCCGGGACGGACCTCACCGAGGCCAGCGGCGATCAGGTAGGCTTCGATCTGTTCTTCTCCAGCGGTGTGACGCGCGGGCTGCCGGCCATGATCCCGGTAGCGGTGCTCTACTCCACGCCCGAAGACGCCGCGGCGCAGATCGCGTATCTCAAGCGCCGGGCGTATCCCATCTCCTATATCGAAATGGGCGAGGAAGCCGACGGCCAGCACATGCTGCCGGAAGACTACGCGGCGCTGTATATCCAGTTCGCCGCGGCGATTCACAAAGTGGACCCAGCGGCGAAGCTCGGCGGCCCGTCGTTTGAAGGGGTCATCGAAGATGTGCGGGTTTGGCCGGATTCCGAAGGCAAAGTCTCGTGGCTGGGCCGCTTCTTCGACCACCTCAGGGGCCATGACCGCATCCGCGAGTTCTCCTTCCTCTCGTTTGAGCACTATCCCTACGACGCCTGCAACACGTCGTGGAACGATCTCTACCGCGAGCCGGAGAATATCGGCCACATTATTCAGACTTACAAAGACGATGGCCTGCCTCCGGACACGCCTATCTTCGTCACCGAAGTGAACCTGGGCGCAAATACCAGCGAGGCGTTCGTGGATATCATGGGCGGCCTGTGGTGGGCGGATTATACCGGAGCCTTGTTCGCCAATGGCGGCACCGGGAATTACTTCTTCCACTACATTCCCGGACGGCTGTCGCCGGGCTGCAATAATTCGTGGGGATCGTTCGGGATGTTCCTGGTAGATCATGACTTCCATATCACGAACTACAATGCGAACTACTTCGCCGCGCAGTTGATCAACCTGGAGTGGGTGCAGCCGGTAGATCGCATGCACCGGGTTTTCCGGGCCGCCAGCGACGCGCGCGACCCATTTGGAAATCTGCTGGTGACGGCTTATGTGGTGGAGCGCCCCGACGGGCAATGGTCGGTGATGCTGGTGAACAAGGACCGCGAGCGCGCCCACGCGATAACGATCCGGTTTGCGGATGCGGACAAGCAGGTCGATCGATACTTCACGGGAGAGGTGGACCGTGCTACTTTCGGAGCGAACGAATACCAATGGCGGCCGAACGGAGCCAGCGGACACGCGGACCCGGACGGTCCGCAGGTCAAATCCACGGTGAGCGGAGGCAAGGGTGCGACTTACTTGCTGCCGAAGGCTTCGATCACCGTGCTGCGGGGTAGTGTCGGTTCCTGACGCGGCTGAGTTACCGGGACTTCACGAATCCGGCTGACGTCTTACCATCCTCCACTAACTCATATTCGCCGGTCTTCCAATCCCACATGCTGGCTGCCAGTTTCACGGTGCGTAGCGCATCATTTCCCGCCACGACCAAAACCATGTGAGCCTGGTCCAGAGGGTTCTTCCCCGCAAATAACAGCGCATCGCGTTCGGAAGCATGCGCGTCGCCGTCGAGCCGGAATACGTCTTCGCTGTAGTCGAGACCCAAGCGCTCGCTCCACCCGGCCAGCGCCGAATTCGCTTCCGGGCGCCCCACGAAGATCGCATCCCGCTGCCGCAGGTCTTCGTCCGTCACTTCGAAATCCTTGCGGATCGGAACGGCGCTTTCATACGCGTCCAGGAACCGCTTCTGCAATTGCTCGGCCGCATATCGGTTGGCGCCCGCTTCTCGCACGGTGCCGTAAACCAATATCGCCGAGTGGAGCCGGTCCCGGATGTCGGTCGTCTTATACGCGGCCCCGTCTCCCACCTCTACGGTAAACGTCGCGCCGGCCTGGTCCAGGAACGATTGTGCAGTCACCGTCTTCGTGGTATTCAGGGCGAAGTAATCGCGCATGAGTTTCAGGAAGGCGTCGTCACCCATACGCCGACGCAGCCCATCGAGGAGTAACACGCCTTTCGCCGCTTCGAGCGATTGACGCTCCTCTGGAGCGGCCGCGATCTGCAAGCGCCGGTAAGCGGCGCGCCGCACATTCATCTGCAGCTCCGGATCGTCCGCCATGAGGTCTTGATAATACGCCGCCGCGCCCGCCACGAACCATACGTCCGCATCGTTCGCCGGCAGAATCCAGCCCTTCCAGAGCCGGTCGGTGTACGACGCTTTCTCGTGCGTGGCGTTGTCCGCCTTGTGCTCCGCGGCAGCCGGCGCGATGCGGGCCTTCTCGTTCGCTTCAACAGCGGCGCGCAATCCCTCCGAAGCTTCGCCGCGGAACAGATGATAGCCGGACGGGTACAATCCGTCATTCTTCGCGTAGCGTTGCCGGCCCCGCTCCCCAGCCTCCCATTCGCGCTGGTTGGGCTTACCGATCGCCGCCCAGACCATAAGGTTCGACGCCATGTCCGCAGTGGCGATCTTCGCGTCCATGGTGGAGGCGCTCACCAGCGGCGCCGTGCGGAACGCCAGGAATCCGAACTGCTCGTCGATCTGCCCGCGATACTTGTGGTAGAGATTCTGCCACGCCGTATCGCGCACGTATGGGGTATAGGGCACGAACTCGGGCGCGCCCTGCGGATCGGGAACGTACTCCAGCCGCACTTGCAGATCCTTGGCGTTGTTGTCGCCCCAATAGAACCCTTCCGTTCCGCCGAACCATTCATTCTTCGAACTGCGCCACAGTTTGGTGCGGCCGGTGCCCAGCTCGTACATCGCGATCTCGTTGTTCTTGCCGTCGCCGATCAGCCACTCATTGGTATAGAGGCCGTTGTTGCGGGTCCCCAGCCGCTCCACCACTTCATCCACGTTGCCGCCATACTGGATCGCCTCGCGCGCGCGGAACGCCACTGGTGTACCCTCGATGTTGAATGGCGACTGGCGAATGGTGGTCTCGGTGAGCACCACGCCCGCGTCGTTCTGATACCAATCGGTGCCGCTCTCGATCCCGCCGGGATAGCTTTGCATGATGATGCGGTGGCCCTTGGCAGGCTGTATGTCGAGCATCACGTTGGTCTGCTCGGCCAGCGTGAGCGGCCACCAAGTGACATGGCCGATCGCCATCTTGCCGTCGCGCGTGGCCGGGCCGGTGGCCGCGAAGGCACTGCAATGATCCATCGCCGAGTCGCGCTTGCGGTCGAAGTACGACGGCGCATCCAGGTGCAGCCCTTCCAATCCTGTGGGAGTCATCGGCATCGCGCCGCGCAATTCGCCGAGCTCCACAGTGGTGTTGGCGACCGCGATATCCACCAGGTCGATGCGCCGCCCGAGCCACTTCGCGCCGGCATCGGAAGCGCCCTCGGCGATGCCCTTCATTTCTTCCAGGATTTCGCGGTCGAAACCGCGCAGGAAAAGCGCGTTGACCGTGGTGCGGAGTTGCTCCCAGCTCTCCGCTTCAGCCTTGGCCCCGAGCTCCGCGGCGCAGCGCTCCAGATACTCCGGAATCTCGCGCGCCATCAAATGGCCGTGCTGGTAGCCGCGCTCGTAAGGCTGGCCTTCGATATGCAAGTAGATCCAGCCGGCCGAAGGATAGCGGTACGCCGGACCGAATGTGCTGACTGTGGCAGCGGGCGGGGTGCCGGCGGCCGAGGCTTCATCCAGCGTGACGCCCGAGAACCACGCCTTGCCCGTAAACGTGCCGCCATTGCCCACCGTCAGCAGAATGCGATCCTCCGCACGGCTGGCCACGAAGCGCAGCGCCAGGTGCGTCCACTGCCGCGTGCCGCCCAGCGAGGCTGAGTGTACGTCGAACGGCATGGAGGCCATCGTTAGCGTTGCGCCGATAGCGATGGGCGATCGGTCCAGGTCGCGCACTTGCACGTCTTCGGTGCGCACCCAGCCGCTCACCTCGTAGCTCTTGCCGATGCGCAGGGAAACGGGCGCGGAGCGTACGCACGCGTCCGGCGAACTGCCCGGCTCCACGCGCAGCGATTTGCTACCCTCGTGCGATACGGAGGCGTCCACCGCCAGCCCCCCGCGCTCGGCCGTCCAACCCGTAGCGCCACGCTCGGTGGTGGGTCGAAACAGCGGAGTGCCGGCCTGCAGCAGAGCTCCAGCCAGCAGAAAAGAAAGTACACGAATCACAGTCAGCCTCCCTTAGTCTTTTATACACCCGTAGCACCTGCTATACTGCCTCTCTTGTCTTCCGCCATGTCAGCCTTCGAGCCAACAGGTGCTCCACGAACGGAGCTGCAGAGTACTTGGACCGGCCACGTGCGCCGCATCGCGGCCGGCGATCAGGCCGCGCTGGCGTCCCTGTACGACGCCACGAACAGCCTGATCTACGGCATGGCTTTGCGCATCCTCGGCAACCCGGCCGACGCCGAAGAGGTGACATTGGACATTTACACTCAGGCCTGGCGCGACGCTTCGAACTTCGATGAGCGGCGCGGTTCGGCGGTCGCCTGGCTGATGACCATGGCGCGCAGCCGCGCGATTGACAGGCTCCGCTCGGACGCGAATCGCAGTCGGCGTGAAGAGCCCCTGGCGGACCTCGGCGCCCCCGCCGCCGTGCAAGCGCCCGTGCAGCCGGCTGTTGGGCGGGAAGTGCACGCCGCGCTGAAGACGCTAGCGCCCGAACAACGCGAGGCCATCGAACTGGCCTATTGGTACGGCTACAGCCATTCGGAGCTGGCCGCGCGGCTGGGCCAACCGCTGGGCACAGTCAAAACCCGCATCCGAACGGGTATGATGAAATTACGCTCGCAGCTTGGGCCCCTGGCATGACAGAACATCAAACCGCCAACGACGAGGTCCGCGAATTGGCCAGCCTGTTCGCCGCCGGCGCCCTCCTTCCGGGCGAAGAGGCGGAGTTCCAGGAACACGTGAAAAGCTGCGGCGTCTGCGCCGAACAAGCGCGGGCGTTTCGCGAAGCCGCGGCCTGGCTGCTATTTGCCCCTGAAGCCGTTGCCGCCCCGCCGCATTTGCGCGAGAAGCTGCTGGCCCGCATTCAACAACCCGAGCCGCCGCCCGGCATTCAGGTCGTGCGCGCGGGCGAGGGAGCCTGGCATACCCTGGTTCCCGGCGTCGTCGCCAAGCGCCTTTATGAAGAGTCTCCGGCCGGCAACGTGGCCCTGCTGGTGCGCATGGAACCAGGCGCCAAATACCCGCCCCACTCGCATGCCGACGTCGAACATTGCTACGTTCTGGAGGGCGAATTGCATTTTGGCGATCTGGTCCTCTGTTCCGGCGACTACCAGTGTGCCATGGCCTCCACCACCCATCGGGACAGCCACACGGTAAACGGCTGCATGGTGTTGATCGTCGCTTCCCAGCAGAACGCCATGCTGCCATGGACCCGCTGACTTTCCTCTGCCTGGCCAGTTACGAGAAGGGCCACGACTTCATGCGCGAAGCCAAGCGCCAAGGCGCGCGCGTCTTCCTGATCACATCGCTCAGCCTGCGGGACACCGCGCAGTGGCCGCGCGAAAGCATCGACGACGTCTTCTACATGCCGGACCAGGACAAAACCTGGAATCGCAACGATACGCTGCTCGCCATCAGCCACCTGGCGCGCACCGAGGCCATCGACCGGGTGGTGGCGCTCGACGATTTCGACCTGGAAATGGCCGCCTCCCTGCGTGAGCATCTGCGCATTCCGGGCATGGGCGAGACCACCACGCGCTACTTTCGCGACAAGCTCGCCATGCGCATGAAGGCCATGGAGGCAGGCCTGAACGTGCCCGAATTCGTGCACCTGCTCAACGACGCGAAGGTGCGGGAGTTTACCGAGCGTGTGCCGCCGCCGTGGGTCCTGAAGCCGCGCATGATGGCGGGCGCCATCGGCATCCAGGTGGTGCACTCGCTCGACGATCTGCGGGCGGCCGGCCGGGCGCTCGGTGATCGGCGGTCGTTCTTCCTGGTGGAGCGCTTCGTTTCGGGCGACGTCTGCCACGTGGACTCCATCGTCTATGAGAACCAGATTCTCTTCGCCGTGGCCAGCCAGTATGGCTATCCGCCGCTGGATGTTTCGCAGCGCGGCGGCATCTTCACCACGCGGCTGCTGGAGCGCGGCTCCGCCCATGCGGAGGCGCTGCTGGCCGAGAATCGGCGTGTGCTGGCGGTCATGGGGCTGCTGCGCGGCGTTTCCCACACCGAGTTCATCAAGGGCGACGACGGCGCTCTGTACTTTCTGGAAACTTCGGCGCGGGTGGGCGGAGCGCATATCGCGGAACTGGTGGAAGCGGCTACGGGTCTGAATCTGTGGGGCGAGTGGGCCAAGTTGGAGATCGCCGGCGGCAAGCTGCCCTACGCGCCGCCGCCGCCCGCGAACGACTATGCCGCGTTGCTCGTCTCGCTCGCCAGGCAGGAGCATCCGGACACCTCGGCCTATAACGATCCGGAGATCGTGTGGCGCATCGAGCGGCCCTACCATGTGGGGATGATCGTGAAGTCGGCGCGCCGGGAGCGCGTGGCCGAGCTGCTCGACCAGTACGTCGAGCGGGTCAAGAGAGACTTCGCCACGGTTGCGCCGCCGCGCGACAAACCCACCAACTAATCCCTATGTCCACCCCACCCGCTGCCGTCCGCACTAAGTTGTCACGGACCCACTGGGCTGTACTTGTGCTGCTGGTCCTTTCTATCTTCATTAACTACATCGATCGCGGTAATCTTTCGATCGCGGCGCCGCTGCTGATGTCTTCGCCTGAGAAGGGCGGCCTGGGTCTGGACCCTGCCCGGCTGGGGCAGCTCCTGTCCGCATTCTTCTGGACATATGCGCTGTTCCAGTTGCTCGGGATTGTGGGATTCCTGCTGGACCGCTTCGATGTCGCTTGGGTCTATGCCGTCGCTTACCTGCTGTGGTCTGCGGCCACCGCGGTTACCGGCCTGGCCGGGAGTTTCGTCGTGCTATTCGGATTGCGCCTGCTGCTGGGGATGGCGGAGTCGGTGGCCTATCCGTCGTATTCCAAGATCTTCGCGACGCATTTTCCGGAGCACCATCGCGGCCTCGCCAACGCCCTGATCGACGCCGGGTCGAAATTCGGGCCGGCTTTGGGAACGCTGGCCGGCGGGTTGCTCATGGCGCGTTTTGGGTGGCGGCCCTTCTTCTTCGTGCTGGGCGCCGCCAGCCTGGCTTGGCTGATCCCGTGGATGAAATGGATGCCGCACGGCAAAGGCATCGTGGCCGCGCACGACGTGCACCCACCCGGCGTTCTGCAGATCCTCGGGCAACGCTCTGCCTGGGGCTCCTTCGGCGGATTGTTCTGCGGCAATTACTACTGGTATTTCCTGCTCACCTGGCTGCCTTCGTACATGGTGATGGAGCGTCACTTCTCGATGGATCGCATGGCCACCATGGCCGCGCTGGCCTATCTGGCGATCGGGGTTTCCTCGGCGCTATGCGGGTGGCTCTCCGACCATTGGATCGCCGCAGGCGCCACCCCCACGCGGGTACGCAAGACCTTCACTGTCGGTGGTCTGACGTTGTCCACCATCATCCTGCCCGTGGTGATGGTGGATAGCAAGGACCTCTCCATGGTCTTGCTGTTCCTCGCATGCGTCTTTTTCGGGATGTGGAGTTCCAACCACTGGGCCCTCATCCAGACGCTGGCCGGTCCGCCCGCCGCTGGCAAATGGACCGCGGTACAGAACGGAGTCGGCAATCTGGCCGGAGTGGCAGCGTCGGCGCTGACGGGCTTGGTGGTAGCGCGCACCGGCCAGTTTTTCTGGGCCTTCGCGGTGGCTACCGGCATCGTGTTGGCGGGGGCGTTCTTCTATATGTTCGTGATCGGCCGCATCGAGCAAGTGGATTGGAGCAGGCGCTAGCGCAACAAGGTGAACCCTACGGCACCGTTCAAGCCCCGATCGAATGTGACGCAGTCTTCACACCCGGCCTCGCGGCAGATCTCACCAATCACGTAGTTCGCGAAGTCGGCCCTGCCGCTCCGGAAGGCGTCCAGGCTGTGGCGCACAATCGGGTCACGCTCTATGAGAAACTGTTCCGTTCTTAGGATGAGTTCAAGAATGCGGATGATCTCCGCCTTGGCTTGGCCATAGCTCCTGGTCAAGACCCAGACGACTTCGCACAGAACGACAGTAGAAATGTACAGCGAATTACCCGCTCTGCGCGACTGTTCCACGAGTTTCACGGCCAAGGCCGTCTGCTGGACGTCGTCCGCCACAAGATATCGGACGAGGACGTTCGTGTCCAGGCCCCTCATGTTCCCGAATAACCGCGAGCAATGGCTTCATTCATCTCCTCGACGGAGACTGGAGTCTTTCGTGTATGGCGAACGATGCCTTTGAGTTTGCGAACGTCTACGTTGCGAGGCCGCATGATTACTTGTCCTTGCCGGTCGACTTGGAACTCTACTTGATGACCGGTCTGAAGCCGCAAACGATCGCGAATTTCTTTCGGGATGGTGATCTGTCCCTTGCTGGTCACGGTGCTCACCACAATGTTGTTCATGCTCCTTACATTATGGACGATTCCTTACCTGACTGTAAAGCCCGGAATGAACCACACTCCGAGAGCGTAGCGGCACAATCACCATCCACCAGCCACCAACCACCAGCCACGGCGAGCGAAGCTCGCCCCCCCGCCGTGTCAGAATAAAAGCTTGTGGTTTTGCTCCAGAACGTATCCAAGCTCTACAAGCTCTACCGCCGTCCCGCCGACCGCTTGCGCGAGGCGCTGCCGTTCAGCAAGCGACAGTTCCACACCGACTTTTGGGCGCTGCGCGATATCGGCTTCCAGGTCGAAAAGGGCGAGACGCTGGCGCTGGTAGGCCCGAACGGCTCCGGCAAGAGCACGCTGCTGCAAATCGTGTCCGGTATCCTGCAGCCCACGCACGGGCGCGTGGTGACGCGTGGGCGCATCGCCGCCCTACTGGAGCTGGGCGCGGGCTTCAACCCCGAATTCAGCGGCCGCGAGAACGTGTTCCTCAACGGCGAAATCATGGGGCTGAGCCGCGCCGAAATCGAGCGCGCCATGCCTTCCATCGAAG
>OBLU010005910.1_pt1 | contig 10926 bp, 5 predicted proteins | sample 1518681 | NCBI WGS metagenome assembly OBLU01 (sample SAMEA3539304, study PRJEB22396) | soil metagenome | biome: tundra; feature: field; material: soil | place: USA | collected 2010-05 | depth 0.15 m
CACGACCGGATGCCAGTCATCCTTGATCCAGACAGCTACGACCTGTGGCTCGATCCGGGAATGACCGATGCGCATGTCGTCTCCGAACTTTTGAAGCCTTACGACGCCAAGTCGATGCGGTGCTATCCGGTGAGCACTCGGATCAACCATGTTGCGAACGACGATGAGGAATGTTCCGCACAAGTGGAACTCGCCCAGATTCAGAATCGTCTCTTCTTCTGAGAACAGATTGGTTATCGGGGGCGCTGGGCTTGTACCCCGCTAAACAGGTGTTTCTCCACATCAGTGGATCTGTTCCGACATGTCTGTCCGCTTCACCTGTTTCCTAGGCTGCTACAGCCTTCTTGACCAGGCTGGGGTAGTGCTTGGCGGTGCTGGTCATCTACTGATTAAGAGTTGTTGCACCTCAGCAGGCCTAGCAGCAGCGACCACCATGTGAAATCAACCACTTACCCACAGCCTAGCCCGCACGGAAGCACATCGTTGAAGTAGCGAAAAAGCCCGTATTGGCGCATAGTGGCTCGAAGCGTACGGCACATTCTGCGGCACACCTCGGCGGAGAACGTTGAACGTTGAGAAGTACTGTCTCGCTGTCACCGCCGTGAAAGAACCCGGTTCACTCGTAACTGATTGAAAATACGCGACGCGGGTGGCTCCCAAAAGTGCTTTCAGTTGTGGTCGGCGACGATTCGTGGACCTTGATTGGACCATGAATTCGGTTTGCTTTCACTCGGCAGTGGCCATCAAAGAGGTTGACTCTCTGAATCGAAGTATCCAGCCGCTAGGTCGCTCTTCATCAATATGTCCAGCTCCGGACGCCTGGTCAGCGATCATTGGGCGCTGACCGGCAGCCTGAGTAAGCTGTGCTACAAGAACTCAATTAGTCTCTATCAGTCTCTTTCACAATTCTGCCGTCGATGATTGCAGTCTGCACTTTGATGTCCTTGAGCTTATCCAGAGATACGGTTAAAGGATCGTCTGACACAACAATAAGGTCGGCGAGTTTGCCCTTTTCTATCGAGCCTTTTATCTTTTCTTCAAATCCTGAATAGGCTCCGAAAATTGTGTAAATACGAATGGCTTCGAATGGAGTAATCGCTTGTTGCGGTGCAAGGAGCTCGCCCGACCGTGTTTTCCGCGTAACCATGGCCCATATCGAAAAGAACGGATTCATCGACTCTGGCATAGATCCGAGGGAATCGGAATTCCCCGGTGGCCGGAATCCTTCGTCCAGCAGGGTCCGGTAGATAAAAGGCACTTCCGCTTGAGCTCCCTTGAATGCGCGCCCCAGATAAATCCATGCACCCGTCGGGACAGGAATGATGCCAAGCCTCTTCATACGGTCAAGTTGCTCCTGGCTTGTCGCGCCGGCTTCTTGGTTACCCGCATGCTCGATGCGATTGCGCGCATCAGCACGCGGATATTGACGCTGGGCTAATTCGTAGGCATCAAGCGCCATGTCCTGGGCTCTGTTCCCGAGTGCGTGAATCCAGATTTGAAATCCATTCTTCTGGGCAGCGACGACCACGCGGTTGAGTGTCTCTTGCGTCATCTTCTGCACCCCTACCCATTTGTCCTTCTGTCCCGGTGGGTCGTATCGAAGCCCGGTCTGGCTCTCACCATCGATAAAAAGCTTCACTCCACCAATTCTGAGCCAATCATTGCCAAGCCCATACTTCAGGAAATCCTCGTCAAAGGTGGTATCAGGATCTCGATCATGTGCAATGTTCAGAATGAGCTGACAGCGCAGCCTTAGGGGCAATTCGCCTTTGGCCAACAAATCTTGGTAAATACGAAGCCCATCAGGGCTGGGAAAATCGTAGACCGTGGTGACGCCGTTACCGACGAATCCTTTCAGCACCTCTCTAACGCCTTGCCCACGTATGTCAAAGGATCGCTTGGGCATCAGGGAGAGCATCCGGCCAAACATTTCACTCAATCGACCCGTCGGCTCTCCGGTCTTTGAGTCCCGCCAAATCTTCGATCCTTGCGGATCAGGAGTGTCCTTGTCGATGTGAGCGAGCTCTAGCGCTTTGCTATTCACAACGATCTCGTGAGCGCTTTCCCTCACAATCACAGGATGATTGGGAGCCACCAAGTCAAGCTGTTGTCGGGTCGGCATTGGCTGACCCCAACCGCCGGCCCCCAGAATCCAATCCCCTGCGCGCGTCTGGTTGACGCGCTCTTTTATCTTCTGGAGCATCTCGTCAACGTCCTTCAGCGGAGGGACGTGCAGATCGAGCATCCGGTGATAGTCTGCAATACCTTCAATATGGTGGGCATCGATGAATCCTGGAAGAATAGGCTTGCCATGAAGGTCGATGATGTGAGTGGTGGGCCCAATTAGCCGCTGTATGGTGCTGTTGTCGCCTACTTCCAGGATGCGCCCGCCCTTAATTGCGACCGCCTCTGCAACAGACGTGTCGGAGACCACTGTTATCACTTTGCCATCCAGCAGAACGAGGTCTGCTGCACCGTTAATCAAGCGCGGGTCAGAGCCCACATTCCGCACGGTCGCACCTTGCTTATGTGCGGGAACCACTGCCAGTAACATCACAGTCGTGAGTACGATTGAAGATGCACGGAGCAACATGGCTAGCCCTCAACTCAGTTATGTTTTACTTCGTTTGCACAAGCACAAACACGAACGAAGACTTTGTTCGTTAAACCTAGACCCGATAGTCAGTCCCTCACGAGTCGTAGCTCGCCGGAAACTGTGATATCACCATTGTTGCGGCTGCATCTCCATATTCCCTAGAAGGACAACCGGGACGCCAGTCTCCGGATTAATTGTCTTCACAAGAATTGTGAAGCATACTGAACCTATCACGGCACAATTACTAACTTGTCTTTTGGCAGCGCCTCCAGCGTTGCCTTGTCAATGTTCAGGTGAGCCATGACAAGTTCGGGCGGTGTGTGCGACAACCATTGCGAGAGGGCCAGATCCTGATAGAAGCTGCTCTTGAACATCTCGAGAAAACGCAAATCTGTATCGCCCGTATTCTCGATGTAATGAGGGAGAGTCTGCTGCACGTAGCCCACATCGCCAACTTCAAAATCCGCGGTCCGTGCACGGGCTCCAGTTGCGAATACCGTCATTCTTCCCTTGCCGCTGATGTAGTACTGCCATTCGTCGGCGTTTGGATGCCAGTGGAGTTCACGCATACCTCCCGGGCGTACGGTTACAATCGCCGCCGCGATCGTTGTCGACACTTTAAAGAGACTCGAATCGACGATGCGTACTTCCCCTCCCTTGGTGCGTTGGGTTATCGGCTGCTGCTTGACGCGAAAAGCAAAATCCAGAGCGGACGGACCTAATGTGCCTGCCGCTGCGCGCTGGTCCTCCGCCAGAGGCGGAGGGACTTCGGACTGAAAGATGAACAGTTCCTCGGTCCGCATCTTTTCCAGAGCTCGCGAGTTAGTTCCGAAGTTCTTGGCCAATACCTCCCTGGGTGTGTGTGCCATCCAGTCTGAAAGCAACACTGTGGCGTATTCGGAAAAATTGCCGTCATCGAATACCAGTAGGAACTCGGCACCATCCGGAGCTAACCCTTGAATGGAATGCGGAATGCCGGTGGGAAAATACCACAGGTCCCCTTCGCTCAGGTCTGCTACGAAGCTCTTGCCGTTCGCGTCGATTGCGGTGATTCGCACGCTCCCATACAGCATGAATGCCCATTCCGCAGCTGCGTGCCAATGCAATTCTCGAATACCACCAGCCGTAAGTCGCATATCAACACCCGCGATCGATTTGGAAACCGGCAATTCGCGCACCGTCACCTCGCGAGACCATCCTCCCTGGTGAAGCCTCTTGTGCGAGAGCGAGAACGGGTACTTGAATGCCGGAACCGATCCCGCGTCGGTGACGGGCGGCGCGACTGAACTCGGGTTTTGGGCGTCTAGTGCGGCATTTGTCGGGCCTGGATCGCTCTTGCTTTTGTCAGTTATTCTCCCTGCGTTCTGCCGGCCGTCCTGAGCCACTGTAACACCGGAGAGAGCACCGACTGCCGTCGCCAGCGCGGTTGAATTCGCCAAGAATGTGCGGCGGGATATCTTACCTTTGCCATTCGTGCTACTGGATTTCATTCTCTTGTCCTCGCCTGTCAGTGAGCTAAACTCCCAAATTTCACATTTCGCGAGATTCCGCGCTACTATTACTTGCTTGCGACGCACAAAATCGACCAAATCAAGGGTTACTCCGAGTTCGAAAAGTGCCCGCTTTCTGACCGTGGGGCAGACCGCGCGTATCCTGGGAATCAGTTCTTCAACCTTGCGCTTATGGGAAAGCGTCGGCCTCGTAACCCCGGCACGAAGCGCAGGCAGTTATCGTCTGTATACCCCAGAATTGCTCGATGTTCTGAAACGCATCAAGTACCTGCGAGACGTTAAAAAGTTAAACGTGCCTGGGATCAAGGAGGCTCTGGGAGGCAAATTGCGTGCCGACCAATCAACGCCTGCGCCCAAGCCCACTCCGGATTTGGGTAACAAGCTTCGCCGACTCCGAAGGAAAAGAGAGTTAACCATCACAGAGGCATCTCGGCAAGCCCACATTTCCGCAGGGTTTCTCAGCGCCATCGAATTGTCTCGTGCGAACCCTTCTGTTGCCACCATTTACCGGTTGGCGGCGGCCTACGGCACCACGGTGCTGGAGCTTTATGATTTGCCGGTTCAATCGAATCGAGTACTTCGGCCGCGCAACCGCAAAAGCCTGGAAACAAAATCCGGCGTTCGCATGGAACTGCTTTCTACCGGCACGAAGATGCTCGAATCCATGCTGATTCGAGTTCCACCTGGAACCGGCAGCGACGGCGCGTACATGCATCAAGGGGAAGACTTCCTCTACATGCTTGAAGGCGCGCTCGAAGTCTGGCTTGATGAAGTCGAATGTCACCTGTTGCAGCAAGGTGACAGCTTCTGGTTCGAGAGCAACCGGGGCCATCGCTGGTTTAACCCGACAAACAAGCAAGCTGCTGTTCTCTGGGTAAATACTCCGCCAACATTCTGAGCTCGTCTCACCCTCAACTTAAAAACCGAACCTCAACGAGAACTGTTGAACCCGTTCGACCGTCAGGGTCGCGCGGTATAGACCGAACGAGCCGTCGTCGGAACCGTTGTCAAGCGAAGTGTTCGTATTCGTATCGAAGCGCACAGAGTTCGTCATGTTGAAGACCTCCCAGGCGAACTTCAAGTCCATGCGCTCTCGGACTTTCCAACTCTTCGCCAAACCCATGTCAATCCCGAAGTAGCCCGGGCCGCGGAAGTTGTTGCGGCTTCCGGCTTCCCCTGGATATGCAAAGCGCATCGGGGTTAGGGTAGCTGGAACGTCGGGTGTTATTTGTACCCCGGCCACCACGGCGCTTGGATTGGGAAAGGCATACGGGGCTCCGCCGATCATGAATACGCCCGAGCTGACCGGGCCAGTTTGCACCATGTTGCTCTCGAAAAGGAAGTTCTGGGTGAAGCCTCGTGAATCGATGGCGCTAAACGGAAACCCACTGGTCCAGCGATTCAACCCGGAGAGCTGCCAGCCTCCGATAATGGCGTTGAGCCAGCTTCCTGAGTCGCCGGCGAATCTTTTCCCTTTCCCGAAGGGCAATTCGTAAACCCAGTCAGCGGTTATCACATGGCGTAAATCGAAATCGGATGGCGCACGGTTCAAACCTGGTTTCCAGGGATTCGCAATGTAGCTGAGGACTGTGCTGACGCCCTGGCCGACCGGAGTGGTCGTTGACGTCGTACCCTGCGAATTCGTGCGTTCGGCGTCCGAACCCAAATCGAGCGACTTTGAATAGGTATAGCTGAAGTCGACCTGCAGGCCATGACTCATAGGATGACGCAACATAAGTTGGCCCGCGTTGTAACTGCTGGTGCCGAGAGAGGACCAGGCGAAAAGAGACGAAAACTGAGGATCCCAATAAGGTACCGGCGGCAACCCAGCGCAAACGGGGGACTCACCTCCGTTGGCAAGACCCGTCGCAATCAGGCCCAGGCGGAATGGCGCGCCGACTTCTCTTCCCGGACGGTTCGCCCAACTGAAGCCCGAAGGACAAGCATTGGTGCCGCCGGAACCCGTGTAAATGTTCTGGGTGGCGCTAAAGCCGCCTGCCGCCGCAGTCGGAAACAGGTTTTCAAAGTAAGGAATTGGAGAAATTGTGGCGCCCGGATCTTCGCCGTTCGCCAGCGCAAATTTCGAGATCAAGGTTGCCGCGGTGTAGTAATCCATGCCCGACTTTGGATCCACAAGATCGGTAGCAGCGGCCAGATCGCGCTGCTGCAGGAGATGCCGGCCGAATCGGCCCACGTAAGCAGCTTCAAATGTCCACCCCCTGCCTACCTGCCCCTGGATCGAGAAATCTGCGGCCATCGAGTAAGGTGTCTTAATTCGGCCATCGATCCCATTCGAGTTGAAGGTAAATCCGGTCGTATTGGGATTGTCAGGAGGGAACGCGGGGTATGTGACTGTTTGTTGTGGAGCGCCGCCGGGCAATGCTGGCACAATGTTTCTCCCCGTATAACGCGGCGCATCGTTCGGCGTGAAGATGTTCGACGGGGCTGCCTGCGTGCTGGTCAAGCCGAACGAGCCGAACTGGCTGAAACCGTCAACAATCCCTTGGCCAAAATGGTCATAGTACATGCCCAAGCCCGCCCGAATCGAGGTTTTGGGATTGGGAGAGTAGGCGACGGCGAAGCGTGGAGCAAAGTTCAGTTTGTTCATGCTCCAATAAGCGCTGCCTCCGCGGCTCTGGCCCGAGGGAGCAAAGGCGATTTCCGGTTGATTCCCCAGTCCTTGAGAAGCCGCAATGGAGCGATTGATGAACCATTGGTGAAGGTCTATCGTGGGGGCTACCTGCTGCCCGTGCACTTCGTACGGAGTCTGCAAGAGGGTATGCCGCAGACCTACCGTGACCGTCAGATTGGGCTTCACACGCCAGGAATCCTGCACGTACCACTCGAATTCGTTGGCTTTGAAATCACGAACGATCGTCGAGCCGGTCGGCAATAGTATAGCGGTGGTTGAGTTCGTCACTTGGTAATTGTTATGCACGTTAATGGTGCTTAACAAACCCGCGATGGAGGTAATTGCATTGTCGTAGCTGGTGGAAAAGGCCCCAGACACTGCTGGGAAACCAAACGCCTCGGGATCAAAGTTCTGGCCGGTTCCTGCAATGGCAGCCTGGCTGATGTTGGCTGCCCCAGTCGAAGCCGAGCCGAACGAGACGTTATTCGACGACGTGTTGTTGTGGATCAATCGGTAGTTTGCCCCAAACTGCAGCGTGTGTTTGCCCTTGACCCAGGTAAAGTCATCGATAAGGTTATGTACCGGGACTTCCAGGATGGTGGTACTGTTTTCGGCGGTTAGCGGGCTGATTCCCGCAAAATCGGAGAAGGAGTTGTTCCCCGCCCCAACGTTGTTCACTGCTTGGCGGATATAGCCATAGCGGAAGTTGTTAATCAGGGTGTTGCTGATGGTCCAAGTGTGCCCGATGGCAATTCCTTTCGCGGTGTCCACGATAGACGCGCTGGGGGGACTGCCCGGGAACCGGGGTGCTGCAGAACTTCGGTCGCCCTGCAGGTTGCCGCGCACGAACAGACGTTGGCGATCGCTGAGTTGATAGTCGAGCTTCGCAATGTAGGTATTGAGTCTGATCGGGTTTGGAGCCGACCACGTGAAGCCGCCCGTATTCAGCCCGTCTCCTCCAGGACTATTGGGTCCAGGGTAGGCGCTAAACGTGGCTAGTGCGTTTGGGTCGTCACCAGGACCCCACGGACAAGTAGTTGTACAGATCGGGTCCATAGTGGCGATCTGAGCCGGTGTCAGAATCTCAACCCCACTTGCTGGGCACCCCGTACTCCCAGAGCAGTTATAGCTGACATTACCAGCCACGAATGAAGCAGTCGGCACAGTCAGGCTCTGTTGCTGGTTTTCCTGCGTCTTCTGGCCCTCGTAGTTTATGAAGAAGAACAACCGATCTTTCTTGATCGGCCCACCGAAGGTGCCGCCAAAAGTGTTACGAATCAACTGGCCAGGCTTATTCGGAAGTCCCGCGGAGATCTCCGCCGCCTTGTTGAACCAGTTGTTGGCATTCCCAAAATTAGTGCGGTTGTATTCATACAGGCTACCGTGAAGAGTATTGGTCCCGCTCTTGGTGACAAGCGTGACCTGTGCGCCCGAAGAACGGCCGCTGTCTGCGTTGGAGTTCGTTGTGCTGACACGAAACTCTTCCACCGAATCCAGCGTCGATCGCAGCGCGCCGGTGAACGCGTAACCCTGTCTCTGGTCGTTGTTGTCTACTCCGTCGAGCGTGATGTTGCCCTGGTCGGAACGAGCGCCATTCACCGCGCCGCTTCTGCTATCTTCGTCGGGATTGGTCACGCGGGAATTCAGGTACACGACGCCCGGTTGTAAGCTGAGCAGATCCGGAACATTTCGCCCTTCAATGGGGAGCGCCTGAATGGTCGAATTGTTCACGGCATTGCCGATAGTCGCGTCCGTGGTGTTGACGGTTTGCGCAATGTCGCTGACCTCGACCGTCTCGTTGATGGCCTGAACCGACAGGGAAAAGTTGATGGTGGCAGGCTGGCTGACAAGAAGCTCAGCAGCCTTCACGAGCTTTCCGAATCCAGCTTTGGTTGCGGTAATGGTGTACTTGCCCGGCGGGATCTGGGGAAACTCGTAGGCGCCGCTCGGGTCCGTGCTATGGGTAGCATGGAAGCCAGTAGCCGGCGCCTCGATAGTAACTTCTGCGCCTGCGAGTAGGGCGCCCGACGGATCGGTCACAGTGCCGCGGAGTGAAGTCATGCCCGTCTGCGACCACGCAAGAATTGGGAAGGCCAAAATCAACAACAACCAGTTGCGGTGATTCATGGCGGTCTCCTGCACAGCCAATTCCAACAATTGCGAGCGAATGAATGTACGCCGACCCCACTTGCAGAACGGAACGGTAGCCCAAGACAAATTGCTTGCAAACCTTACTATAGTTGTGCAAGGTTAGAGACATTCTTCCCGGTCGTCAAGAAGAAAGTTGGATGCCTGGATCTCGGCCCAACAAAACAAGCAATTGTCAGGTAACCGGGGCGAGAGCATTTGTGCTCACAAGAAGGAGGACTATGCTGGTTCGAAAACTGGTCTTCGCGCTGCTTGCAGTGCTGACAGTGTCAATCGGGGTCACTGGACAAGAAAAGCCTGCAACAACCGTCAAGCATGTCCCGTTAAAATCCGTTTCACCCACCTCCGGCAAAGACATGTTCGCGAACTACTGCGCTTCATGCCACGGTGCGGACGGCAAAGGGAACGGCCCCGCGGCAGCGGCACTAAGAATACTTCCTGCAAATCTGACGGTTCTCAGTCAAAAGAATGGAGGCAATTATCCAGCAATGAGGATCGCCTCGATACTTCGAGGTGACGCCGAACTGTCCGCCCACGGCTCCAAGGAGATGCCGGTATGGGGGCCTTTGTTCCGGTCGGTCAGCGGTGGACACGAAAGCGAAGTTCAGCAAAGAATTAGCAATCTTACGACGTACATTGAGACTCTCCAAGTAAAGTGAGCGGCTCGATTGCGCATCGAGAGCGTTCGACTCCGTTGCTCCAGACGTTCTGAACCTCTCCTTGCGGTCGTCGAAGAACTGGGGCTGACGATCATGCTCCCAGCAGTTCGTCTACGGCGCGATGAGCCTGATCGATCGCCGTATCCGTATACGCTGTGGCTGCCGAGTCAGTGTTTGCGATCGTAATTCTGCCAAAGGGCTTACGACCGATCACATTGGGACGTTTGTCCTCGGGCCAATCCGGGTCAAACAGGGGGTTGTACTCATAGCCATAACCGTGTGGCCAGCGATTCACCGTGATCGCTGCGATGTCACGTGCCGGATCGAATCCGCCTGAACCGAGCGTGCGGGCAAGCTGGTCGCGAATGCTGCGCTCGAAGGTTTCGAAAGTTGTGGTCAACAGTTCATATCTGCCGATTTTGTGCTGCTCGCGAGCTGGCAACCCAGGCTTATTGGGAGCGCGGCTCAAGTGAAGAAGGATGGGTTCTTCGGGGTCTGTGGGACTTCGATACTGGCCCATATTAACTGCAGCGTTAAGACTTACGTCCGACCAGTACGAGCCCGGTGCTGAAACGTTGCTGACTCCCAGCTTTTGGAATGCTTTCCAGTTCCGAATCCCCACGCTAGCGTAGACCAAAGGGATTTTAACCAGGTAATGCAAAGCCTCCTTTTGTGTCTCCGGGAGCTCGGGACACAAATATGGAATGACCATATTCCAACAGGCGAGCACGCATCCTTTGGCAGACACCCTGTAAACCTGCTGTCCGCTGGCGCATGTGACTTCAACCTCCCTGCCAGACGCATTCCCTACATTCCGCACGTTCACAGCCGTAGTGTTGAGACGAAGCCTGACGGAAGCGTTTTCTCGATCTAGGCGGCTGTAATCGACTTGCGTGGTGACCACATCCTCTGCGCTATGGCCTGGGACAGCGTCTGGAATCAGCGCCCGCACAAGCAATCGCGCAATCGAGGCGTTCCCATCGGGAAAATGAAAGCGGTAAGACCCCCCGCTCGCGTATCCGGCGGCGGAATAGCTCATGTTTGGCGCGGGTCCAGGTTCCAGATTCATGCCTTGAAATCCAGGGAGGCCGAGAGCCCAGCAATCGAGGGCGGGCTCCGCGTCAATTCCGACGCCCCACTCACCCTCCGTTCTTCGCTGATAGAAAGGAACGACTCCAGGATTTGCTTTGACGACATTCAGCAGAAAGTCGCGATAGCTGAGTTTCGAAAGCCGTGATTTCTTCTCTGCGGAGGAAAGCCCGGGCATGTAGTCGACTTTGGCGTGCTGGATCCGCGCAATGTCCCGCTGAACTTCCCGGGGGAGGGGAGTCTTGGCTAGAAAATCTGTCCAAGTGTTTTTGTTTCCCTCCCCGTCCTCGG
>OBLU010005913.1_pt1 | contig 10922 bp, 8 predicted proteins | sample 1518681 | NCBI WGS metagenome assembly OBLU01 (sample SAMEA3539304, study PRJEB22396) | soil metagenome | biome: tundra; feature: field; material: soil | place: USA | collected 2010-05 | depth 0.15 m
CACATCGAGAGTGATTGATTCAACGTGACGGGCTTTGGTCGTTGATGCAAAAGCAAGACGGTTTTTCAATTATGGAACGAAGCTCAGAAAAGAACTCTGATCTTCGTTCCCGGGTCAATTGTGAAGGTGTCGAGACCGGTGTCAAGGGTCGAGATGAACGCCAAAAAACGGCGCCCTTGACTCCGCTCTCCACACCAATGAGATTCTTTGCGCTCTTTGCCCGAAATACGGTTAAAAAAGAGTGTTGACAACGCCGACGCTGTCATACATGTTCTCCTGCTAGCCACATCCGCCACCCTCCTGGTCCAGATAATGGGAAGCAGCTCCGATCAGGTCGCGCACATCGGCAGTCCGCGAGCGAACAACGTTCCCTACACTCTCACAAGCACCTCCACTGCCGTGCAGACACTCGCCAACCGAACCACCATCACCCGTACTTCTACCCCCAAAATGGCTCGCGACTCGGAAGGCCGCACTTATGACGAAATGCACCAGACCCTGCACTTCGGCGCCGATGGCCAGCAGGTCGACATGGTCGCCTACTTTGTGTCCGATCCTGTCGCCCGCACGAATATCATCTGGTATAACAACGCGAAGATCGCGAGTGTCACGCACTGGCAGGTTCCGGACGTTGACGCGGCTCGGCAGCCGAAGCCGCAGGCCGGTCGCCCGACTCAGCAACAGACAAGAGAGGACCTTGGTGTCCGCACCATCGCCGGCATCGAGGCCAAAGGCACGCGCGCCACGGGGGTCATACCTGTTGGTGACCAGGGAAACGACCGGCCCCTCACCATCGTGACGGAAAACTGGACATCGACGCAGTACCACATCCCGCTTTTGACCATTATCGACGATCCGCGCACGGGTAAACGCACAGACGAAGTCACCGAATTCCAGCCGGGCGAACCGGATCCGGCGTTGTTTCAGATTCCCAAGGGTTACACCGTTCGGGAACGCACCGCATTTTGACGCGGCTAGGCACTACCTGATGAATGTCCGCTCGAAAGCGCGGGTGAGGAAAGCTGTTTTGTCATTTTGTGTGTCGCGGTCAGATCACCGGCAAACCGGAGATTCAGTGGTCAAATGTTGATAACTGGGCTTCGCACTTTCTGAGGCCGAATTGCCTGACGCAAGGCGATGCTGCTACTCGCTGATTTTCATCAACAATTGCTCTCCGCACAAGCCGACCACTGCTAAGGATTTAGACTTCTCCAGGATCCATGGCTAAAATCTGTCCATGGTTACGCAAGTCAGGGAAATCAATTCGAAGGAATACGGACGGAAGGCGAGGTATGTGACGGGCATAGGCCCCGAGAGCCCCAAGGGGGAATGGATAGCGTGGGCGCGAGGAAAGGCAGACCAGTTCGACCCGTTAGGTGAATTGCTCGTGATACCCGAGTAAATGAACTATGTCCCAGCCGCAACCGCAAGCTGCTTGGAGTTCGGTGCAGCCGTGCTCTTCCGCTTAGCAACTATGCGGACCGCCAATTTGTGACTTTTTCGAGCAGACTCAAGCCTAATGCTAGGCTTGGCACCCAATCTGAATGCGTATACCGTCATTTTTTCAAAGCTTACGGATGCAATCTTCCCATTCAAGAATTCACTGACACGCGGCTGAGGCTCCTTCAGTATCTTCTGAAGTTCCTTCTGTGTGTAGCTTCTTGCGCTCTTGAGAAGCGCAGAATGGAATTCAGCCTTCATTTTCAGAATGGCAGCTTTCTCGGGGGAGAACCCAAGGTCATCTAGCACGCTTCCGTGAGTCACATGAGTCGGCTCATTGCTTCTTTCCATCGCTACCTCCTTGTTTCTTTTCCTGCTTTTTCTTCTCTAAAAGTCTCTGCTTCACTATCTTCAAACGCTGTCTTGCAACTTCCTTGTCCTTCTCCGGTGTCTTCCTACTACTTTTCTCGAAGCAATGCAGGACGTGAATCACATCGTTGATTCGTGAGAGGTATATGACACGGTACCAGCTTCTCTCATCCTGCTGTCGAAGCTCATAGACACCCGTTGCGATAGTCTGCATAGGCCGATAGCTGCTCGGCTGCTCACCCCATTGAAACAACTGAAGGTCGATGCCCAACTCCGACCTAATCTCTTCTGGAAACCCGCGAATAACCTCTCTGGAATCTCCCTCCCACGCTATTGCAGCCTCATCTCGTTTCTCGGGTTTCACCTCAGGAGACTAGCACACTATACAACATTTAGTATATTAGACACTCATTGCAAACACAATGGTGCAAGAAATACTTGGTAAACCTTGCAGACGGGGTACGAACTTCTGGGCATGTAGGTGGTTTGCGCTGGATGGATGGTTTGACGGTGCTTAATTCAGTCTGGCTTCTGTTGAGCGTCTTGACGGGGAGGCTCGTCTCCCCAACCGCCTTCGAGCATTATCGACATTTCGGCCAAATCGATTGGGCTGGCGCCGTTGCCGAGTTCGTACTTTGCTAGTTAGAGCTCGCGGAACCGATTCGCAGCTTTCATTGCGAATCCAGGGCGGGATTCCCATATTTCTAGGCACGTTGTGCGCCCCTGTTTTATTCAGCGTGAATCGCACTAGCTGGGTATCCGCTTCACTCACCAGGCCCCAATGGGTTGAGCAAACGCGACAGCCGTTGCCCTACCGGTTGCGGTTTGGTGAATAAAGCGGATACCCAGCTCGCACTAATTAATCCCAGGACCCGGCCAATTGACAAGAGAATTGGCATGTCGATTGAGGCGCCATTTTGGCGCACGCCAACTGTCGAGAAGGACCACTTCTCGGCAGTGCCTATCCTTATATATAGCCCCCCTTCATATATAGCCCCCTCCCCCCTATACCCCTCCCTCTAAACCGAAAGACAAGGACAATGGCAAATAAGAAACCGTCTCGCACCTCCACGCCCGAAATCCACACCAACCCCTCCATCCTGCCACCTGCCGATCTCGCAGTTCAGAAAGCTGCGCCAACGAGCAACAGCCTCATTGCCTCGGGTCTTAAGCCAGGCGATCCACTTTACGAGACCGCACGCGCTGCCCAGACCTTTGCGGCAGCGGCCAAGAGTGCGGCTACCCGGCGCGCGTACAAATCCGATTGGAAGGACTTCTCCACCTGGTGCAGCACCAACAGCCTGGCGGCTCTGCCGGCGGATCCTGCCACCGTAGCTCTCTACCTCACAGCTCTGGCCGGAAAGGGACGGAAGGCAGCGACAATATCGCGCCGGGTGATCTCCATTTCGGCAGCGCACAGAAACGCAGACTACAAGTCACCATGCGACCGGAGCCATCCAATTGTCTCGGAAACGCTGCAGGGAATTCGCCGCACCCTGGGTACCCGCCAGGTCGGAAAGGAACCTGTAACGCTCGTTCTGGTCCGCAAGATCGTCGCAGCGGCTGTTGGGGCGTTAGCGGCTGCGCGCGATCGCGCCCTCATCCTCACCGGCTTTGCGGGAGGGATGCGCCGATCGGAACTTGCGGGAATGCGCGTTGAGCACCTGGTCCGGCACAGCGAAGGAATCACTATTCTTCTGCCAGTGTCCAAAACCGATCAGGAACCGCAGGGCAGAGAAGTCGAACTTCCGATCGGGGTGCAGCCCGGTGACACAGCAAAGTCCGAGCTGACGTGCCCTGTTCGCGCACTCGATGAATGGATGCGGCTCGCATCCATCAAACATGGCCCGGTATTTAGGCGTGTCTCACAAACCCAGAAGGTAGGGGGAGCGCTCAGTGCTCGGTCCATCGGCTGGGTGATAAAGCGCGCACTGGGCCGAGCCGGACTCGACGCAACTGAACTTTCAAAGTACGGGGCGCACTCCCTACGTGCCGGCTTCTGTACTGAGGCGTATTCGAACGGCGCATCGGAGGTCGCCATCATGAAGCAGACCGGCCACAAGTCCCCCGCGATGGTCCGGAAGTACATCCGCGCCGACCGTCAGGACCGCCAAACCGCTGTGGGGAAACTCGGGCTCTAGTCCGCGATAGCAGGCGACAAGCTTCAAAAGGAGAGCTGGTCAGACCGTGCCAGCTCCAATCAGTATATATTGTGGCAAGGCCACGCCCGGGAAGTGAATCTTCCCGGGCGCTTGCCCTCCTTCAGGACCCCGGAATACGCCTGCTTGGAAGATCGTACGCCTATTCGACTTCCAGCTTCACTTCGCACGGGGCAGTTTGAGGCAGACCAAGTGGGACCTGTCTAACCGTGCGAAATCAACCCTTTCGTGGTCAGCGAGTTTGCCAAGTATACTCGTTTGCAAGAGGGGAACTCGTTATGGATGCGAACGAAAACGGAGTTCCCGTATCTTCAACCATTGACGAGTATCTCCGTAAGAGATTGAAGCCAGTAGAGGGAGTGATCCCTCAGTTGGCTGGAATCGAAATGTTCGGCAACTCGATTCCCGCGGCAAATGCGAACGGGGATCTTTTTGAGTACATCAACTTTCAGCAGCGCTATAACATCGGTGCTCGCATCGAACGCGCTAACAAATTGTCCAGGCAATTTCTCGAACCGCTTCCAGATGGCCTAGGACCGCGAAACTCTGTCGATGCCCATTTGCAGTGGCTGAAATCCAGGCCGGATTACACGCAGGAGGACGCAACCCATTACAGGAAGGCCAAGAGTTCAGAACAACTGAGAATTGCTGAGAATCTGCATGAACTCTATACCACCGCAGGGGTGCTGTTGGTCGATGCCCAGGGACACGGGAGCATTGCGGCCAAAATTGCGTCGACCGTCCATGATACTTTTCATACGGCAATGCTTTGCGAACTCGACGCCAACGGAAAAACAACGGCGGATGTATTCGAGATAATTAACCTCAGACTTGCTCAGTCCGTCACTGCCAGAAACGCATTGGGCTTCGACACGGAGAACAACCCTCGAGAGATCGCGACCATGGTTTACGGCGAGATTCGTCCTGACGGTCTCTTCCGCTTTGTAAACTTCGGCCATCCACCGCCGCTTGTATTTTCTGCGGAATACGGGAAATTCATGGATATTGGAAGGGCTCAAATGGTGCAATTCCCTTCGCTGGGGCTGGAGATCCCCGAGGACCATCCTGACCGGAGCAGGTATGTATCCCTCATTCTCAGGCCATCTCAGATAACCGCTTCTGACATGGATCAGATCACCCTGATGAGTCCGGGGGACATCATCTTCCTTTATACAGATGGAGTCTATGACGGTGACGATGAGCTGGAAACACAAGAGATCGAACAGATCTTCCAGGAATGCAAGCAGAAGCCGGCCAGGGAGATCTGCAAGGCTATTCTGGATCATGCACTGCGGAATGACGAACACTTGAGGCAGATCGGCGAACCCGACCGTATCGATGATAAAACCGTGTTCATCATTAAGAGAGAGTAGGGCTTCACATGTGTCCGAAATGCCCTTGGGATTCGTATCGATAAAACGCCCATGGCGTCAAGCGCCCGGTAACTTTCGATTCCCGGGCATGCTCGGATTGGCCCCACCTCAAGGAATGGGCGCGAGCCCCGCTCAAGCCGCCGTACTTGGCAATCCAGCGGTAAAACGTCTGCTCGCTGATCCCATGCTTGCGGCACAGTTCCGCCGTCGCAAGACTTCTTCCGACTCCTCCAGGATCCCAACAATTTGCTCTTCCGTGTTTCGGCTCTTCCGCATCTGAAGCCATCCCCGTCAGGGCCTCATGGCCCCAATTTTTCGGAGAACTCTCACTTCAGCTGGACTGAATGGAAGAATGCAACTCACTATCACAGGGATCGATTGGACGTGAAGAAGGACTTAGGACTCGGCTAATTCCGAGCGAAATCGTTGCGCCATGAGATTCTTGGGATCCGGTACCTACCGTTAGATTCGTCCCGCTCTCGCATCCTACTGATTCGGAATAAGTTGCACTTCCCTGTTAGGCGGACGTAACGTTGACATCACCTGTTGAGCGAGGCGTACTGTGAATTAGAGCCTGCGCCGTCGGCAGGATGCCATCAAATCTGCAGCGCGGCGGAAGTTGATTCTCTAAAGATCTAAAGTGATACCACGGCTTGCATCGCCAAGCGTTCAAGGAAGTCATGAGTACGCAGTCCCGGCAAGAACGATTAAGAATTCTGCGGTATCTCTTTTTCGTGGCACCGATACTTGGGATACTTCTCAGTTGCGAGTCGACCGGTGCGCAGAGGATCGGCGTCACGTACTCCGCCGCTGCGCAAACAGAAGCAGCCCGGAAAAGCCTTTCACCGGCGGCTCAAGCGGTGCTGGAGCGCCTGACAAATCTCGGCACGTTGTCGATTGGCGATGTACGCTACCATGCTGGAGATCTTCCGAATGGCGGCGCGGTCAACCTGGACGATTCCTCCTGGACAACCATACAGGTTCCTTACCTTGCTTCAGCCGATCCCGTCTGGTTGCGCAAATGGATCGAAGTTCCCAAGACCATTGGCGGCTACGATCCGACAGGTGCGAAGATCTGGCTCCAGGAGCCGACGCATGGAGATTTGACTGTCTACTGCAACGGTGTACGAGTTGCCAGAGGCGAGGACATGGAGCCGATTGTGGTTTTCAGCTCAGCCAAGCCTGGGGACAGACTGTTGCTCGCGATCCGGCTTGAAAAGACCACAGAGCCCAAGAACCTCCGCCACCTGGAGCTGCACATTGACTTTGCTCCAAATCGCCCGAATCCGGAAGTTCTTTACTCCGAATTCCTGTCCGCTGCAATTCTCGTCCCGTCGTTGGTACCGGACGGGTCTTCGAAACCTGCGCTGGAGAGGTCAATCCTAGCGGTCGACCTGAAGGCCCTGGATGCCGGGGACCAAGATGCCTTCGACGCTTCGCTTCGAAATGCGCAATCGGCTCTTGCGCCAATAGGAAAGATTATTGGTGAGACGACATTCCACCTGACTGGGAACTCACACATCGACGCTGCTTGGCTCTGGCCGTGGACCGAGACGGTCGATGTAGTGAAACGCACGTTTGGCACCGCGGCTCTATTGATGGACGAATACCCGACCTATACCTATACGCAATCGGCAGCGCAGTACAACCTGTGGATTGCGGACAAGTATCCGGACATCGATAAGAGGATCAAACAGAGGATAGAAGATGGCAGATGGGAAGTGGTTGGCGGCATGTGGGTTGAGCCAGATCTCAACATGCCAGACGGCGAATCCCTGGTTCGCGAGTTATTGATCGGGAAACGCACGTATAAACAGCTCTATGGCGTGGACATCCGAATCGGATGGAATCCAGATTCCTTCGGCTATAACTGGCAATTACCGCAGATTTATAAGAAATCGGGTGTCGATTACTTCGTTACTCAGAAAATGTCATGGAATGAGACCAATCAGCTTCCACTCAAGTTGTTCTGGTGGGAATCTCCGGACGGCAGCAAGGTGCTGACCTATTTCCCGGATGGCTACGGAAACAGCAACTTCAGTCCGGTCCGCCTTGCGAACGATCTTGTGCATGCCAGGACACTCGCTCCGGGCCTGAACGACATGATGGACCTTTATGGCGTGGGCGATCACGGCGGCGGCCCAACCCGGGCTCTGCTAGACGAGGGACTGCGATGGATGGAGCCGGACAGGGTTGTTCCAAAGATGCGGTTTGGAACAGCACAATCCTATTTCAACGATGTGCAGTCCAGAATCTCAGGCAACTCTCCAGTGTGGAACTATGAAACTCTCGCCGAAGGAAAGACGCAGCTTGCGACGCCTCCGGAGGGTCAAATCAGCATCCCGACCTGGAAAGACGAGCTCTATCTGGAGTTTCATCGCGGAGTCTTTACGACGCAGAGCGACCACAAGCGAAACATGAGGGAAAGCGAAGAGTGGGTCCTGAACGCGGAGAAGTATGCATCGCTCGCGTGGCTCGATGGCCAACCTTATCCCGCAACGGAGCTGACCGATGCCTGGAAGAAAGTAGTCTTCAATCAGTTCCATGATCTGGCGGCAGGATCAGGGATCGGGGTCATCTATAAAGATGCGCAGCAGGACTACGAGCAGGTGCGATGGGCCACGCAGGAGGTTTCCTCGACGGCCCTTCGAACGATAGAAGCGCACGTCGATACACAGGCGGCGGGTTCATCCGGCTCAATCCCTTTGATGATTGTCAATCCGCTCGGATGGGAACGCTCCGGTCTGGTAGAAGCGCAAGTTCAAATGCCGGTTGCAACCTCTACAGTCTCAGCTCTCGATTCCAGAGGTCACGTTCTTCCATCGGAGATCATTTCCAGCGACCCCAAGACGAGCAATTTTCACCTGCTGATCGAGGCAAAGGATATTCCGTCGCTCGGGTATGAAGTTGTCCGGGTGGCGCCAGGTAAGAGTCATTTTGTATCCGACCTGAAGGCCAGTGGCACAACACTCGAGAACGCGGCGCTCAAAGTGAAGGTCGATCCCACAACGGGGTGCATCACCAGCCTCTATGACAAGACTGCGCATTTTGAAACCCTGGCGCCGAATAGCTGCAGCAATGAGCTGATCGCATTTCAGGACAAGCCAAAAATGTTCGACGCCTGGAATATTGATGCAGACTTTGACAAGGTTTTTGTGAAGCTGGACAAAGCCGATTCGGTTCAGCTCGTTGAAAAGGGACCACTGCGCGCGGCCATTCGTGTGACACGCTCCTGGCAGAGTTCAAAGTTTGTTCAGGATATCGTGCTTTATTGCGGCACGGACGAAGTCGACGTGGTGAACGATATCGATTGGCATGAAACCCACGTTCTCTTGAAGGCAGCATTCGACCTTGCCGCTTCAGGCCCGATGGCGACGTATGAGATTCCCTATGGGACCATTCAGCGGCCCGCGACGCGGAACAACAGTTGGGAGAATGCGAAGTTTGAGGTTCCGGCTCTTCGCTGGGCCGATCTCGGCGATGGTGAGCATGGATTCAGCCTCATCAATGAGTCGAAGTACGGCTATGACGCCGCCGGTCACACGATGCGAATATCGCTGTTGCGCTCACCGACCGATCCAGATCCGAATGCTGACCGCGGACATCATCACTTCAGCTACGCTCTTTATCCCCATGCCGGGGACTGGAAGCAGGCGCTGACGGTGAGACGAGGCTATGAGTACAACTACAAATTGCAAGCCTTTCAAGTTGGAACACATGCCGGATCGCTGCCTGCTCGACATTCATTTGTCACGATTGGGGCGCAGAATGTGGTTCTGACTGCGGTCAAGAAGGCCGAAGATGGGGATGCACTGATCCTTCGATTCTTTGAGTGGGCGGGCAAGGACGGAGAAGTGCGGATTCTGGTTCCGGAAGGCGCAAAGTCGGCAAGATTGGCGAATCTTCTGGAGGTTCCGGAAGGCTCTCCGTTCTCCATTGAGGGCGGAAATACCATTTCCGTTCATTCGCATCCGTATGAAATCGTGACGGTCAGGGTCGAGTATCCGTCTCCGACCCAATAGCCTCGATGGAATTCAGGCACTATCGATCACTCTTCCAGATCGAACGAATCGCTTCTTCATCGCCCAGCCCCTCGGGAACAGCAGAACTGGGCACATTCGCGTAATACCACTGGCGATGATCGAGCGGAGAGGTCATCGTCCGGCTGCCTGGCATTTCCAGATAGCCGTTGGGATCCGTATTTCTGACCCAATCCCAGGCATAGCGGAGCCACTCGCTGCGGTACTGTTTGCTCTGGTGCGCAAACCAAGAGATTTCGTCGTAACCCCAGATCCAGTTGCCGCCTTGTCCGGCCTGTCCGGGATTTTTGCTCGCGCCCCAGTTATCGAGTTCCACTAGATAGGGAAGGTGCTCGCACTGCCAGCCGCTGTAGGTCAATCCCCCCTTACTGCGGAGAAAGATACTGTCGGCAAAACCGACTTCCAAAATTGCCTGTTGCGGGTGGTCGGGAACCTCCTTGATTCGCAACGGGAATGCATGGAAGTCGAGCAGTAACTTCCCGTCGCGCACCAGGCCGCCGCTGGGAACGTGAGCATTGCAGAGTACCATGCCGCGGCGCGCGTGTTTCTCCGCATAAGCGCGGACCAGAGTAAAGACGCGATCATAGTGCGCAAGGTCATGATCGTTGTAATTCATGATCTCCATCTGGCCCCAGTGAATGCCCTCGAAGCCCAGATCGATATAGGACACCGCCAGAAAATAGAACCATAGCTGAGTCTCAATTTGGCTCACATCGGGAATGCCGGCGCCACTCCCCCAAGATCGCGTTCGTTGCGCCTTGGGGTAGAGGATGGCTTCATATTGGAAATTCCGTCTTTCCACGGGCAGTCCCAAGGCGGCAAATGCCCAGTCCGGCACGGGTCTCTGTTCCACTTCAGTGGTGACAATCTCAAATATGCAGGCTTCGAGGATCATCTCTGGATCGGTTGCGTGGACCTGTGGAAGCAGCTGCTTCGCTCGCGCAAAATTCTGAAGCAGATTTGCCTCGCGGCCCCACAGACAAATGCTCCGTCCGATGTATTTTGCCCCGGATTGGCTGAGCATGCGTATGTCGTCGCCGAGATCGCCTCTGCCATTGAGCAGGCCCTCCATCGATATCGACCGGGAAAGGTAGTTGCCCAGTACCTCACGCGACATTGTCCGCTGAAAGTCATAGCTGTGGGGGTGCGACGGTGAAACATCACTGAAGGCCTTACGCGTCAGCGCGAGGGCAGACAAGGCAAAAGAAGAATGCAGGAATCGCCGTCTTTCCATGTGATCTCCAGAGTAGAAACTTCACACCGCCGGAGCCGGGAGCGGATGGCTCGGTTGTCATGCTGGCAGTGCTAATCATGAATCCCAAGCATCACTCTATGGCAGGTTGAGCCTGGGCACAAGGTTATGACTCAGCTCTAACGTGCTTGTAAGCTGATGAGAAGAAACGACAGCCGGAGAATCAATCCTTGTAACGGTGGATACGTGGCGATTGACGAACGGGATCACGCAGGTTTCACCATCCGAGCCACCTGTGCCTCGCCAAAATGCCATCCGGGTACAACAAGGGCATGATCCTTGCACTTGG
>OBLU010005914.1_pt1 | contig 10922 bp, 5 predicted proteins | sample 1518681 | NCBI WGS metagenome assembly OBLU01 (sample SAMEA3539304, study PRJEB22396) | soil metagenome | biome: tundra; feature: field; material: soil | place: USA | collected 2010-05 | depth 0.15 m
GATCGCCTTTTTTTCCGACGCCACGGGTGAATATGCGCTGCACATCAAAAACCAGGACGGCACGGGATCTGATCGCGTCATCGGACTCGGGAATCCGCCATCCTATTTCTTTACTCCCACATGGTCGCCAGACGGCCGGAAGATTGCGTATACCGACAAGCGGCTAAACCTCTGGTACGTCGACCTGGACAATCCAACCCCCGTGAAGATTGATACGCAAACGTTTTTCGCGTTCGGGCTTGCGACGATCCCGATTTGGTCGCCTGATAGCCGATGGATTGGTTATACAAAACTGCTCGAAAGCCACATGCGCGCGCTCTACGTGTACTCGCTCGATTCGCGAAAAGCGACCCAGATCACCGACGGGCTCAGCGACGCGCAATATCCGGCATTCGACAAGAGCGGCAAGTATTTGTATTTCACGGCAAGTACCAACGCGGGACCCACGGGCTCTCCACTTGATATGTCGAGCGACGGCCGCATTGTGACCCGCGGCGCATATCTGATCGTGCTCCGCAACGGAACCCCGTCTCCTTTTAAGCCGGAAAGCGACGATGAAAAAGAAAAACCTGTTGCCGCCGCAAGTGCGGGCGCGGAAAGAACACGTGATAACCGTGCGGTAGCGGCGCCGAGCCCAGTTCAGATTGATTTTGAGAACGTCAGCCAGCGCATTCTCGCTTTGCCGGTTCCGGAAGGTCGCTACAGCGGACTTGTGGCCGGCAAAGAAGGTGAAGTCTTTCTTGAGCAAGATGTTTCCGATGCCGGCGGACGAAGCGGCGGTGGTGGCGGTGGCACGACCTTGCTTAGATTTACGCTCGCGGACCACAATGCGGAGCCGATCGCAACGGGAATTAACGCGTTCATTCTGTCATTCAACGGCGAGAAATACCTATACCGGCGCCGCGATAAGTGGGGCATCGCGGCCGCTACTCGGGCCCAGAAGCCTAACGAAGGCCTGCTCGACATGGATTCGATGGATGTGTCTGTCCATCCGACCGAGGAATGGAAGCAGATGTTCCACGAAGCGTGGCGCATCGAGCGGGATTACTTTTGGGCGAAAAATTACGTTGGTTTGGATCTGGCGGCTGCGGAGAAGGAATATGCCCCGTATCTTCCCGGAATCGTTTCTCGCGAGGATTTGAATTATCTCTTCATGGAAATGCTGGGAAAGCTTTCGACGGGCCACACTTTCGTCCAGGGTGGCGACATACCCAAAGTCACGCCGGTTTCAGTGGGAATGCTTGGCGCCAATTACGCCACGGAAAATGGCCGTTATCGTTTCACAAAAGTCTTTAACGGTGAAAACTGGAACCCTGGGCTACGCGCTCCTCTCACCGAACCCGGCAGCGAAGTGAAAGCCGGGGAGTACTTGCTCGCGGTCAACGGGCGCGAGCTGCGCTCCAGCGACAACGTTTACAGCTTCTTCCTGGATACGGCTCAGAAGCAAATTACTCTGAAAGTGGGACCCAACGCGGATGACTCGGATTCGCGCGATGTCGTCGTCATTCCGATCGCGAGCGAAGTTCAACTCCGCCATCGCGATTGGGTTGCGGGAAACGTGCGTAAGACGACGGAATTGAGCGGCGGCCGGATCGCCTACGTCTATTTGCCCGACACCGGGGCGGGCGGATTTACGTCGTTCAATCGCTACTATTTTTCCCAGTCAGGGCGAGAAAGTGTGATCATGGACGATCGTTACAATAGCGGCGGCCAGGCAGCCGATTACATCATCACCTATCTCGAGCGCAAGCTCTGGAATTACTGGTACACGCCCGACGGTCAGGTCATGACCGAACCCGGCGTAGGAATCTTCGGACCTAAGGCCATGCTCATCAATCAGTATTCGGGCTCGGGCGGCGACTTAATTCCCTGGTATTTTCGTCATGTCGGACTTGGAAAGTTGATCGGTGAGCGAACCTGGGGCGGCGAAGTCGGTCACACGGGATATCCACTCCTCGTAGATGGCGGCGGCGTAGACGCGCCCAACCTCGCCTTCTTCGATACCGAAGGTCATTGGGGGATCGAAAATGAAGGCGTTGCGCCGGACCTGGAAGTGGAGATGGACCCGAAGGCTTGGCGCGAGGGCCGCGATCCTCAACTCGAAAAGGCGATCGCGGTGCTTCTCGAAGAGTTGAAGCAACATCCTCTGCCCAAACCAACTGTGCCTGCGTTCCCGAACTACTACAAACCAAAATAGACCTGGAAAATTTCGAGAGAGATTTATTCGCGCGCGATACCGGAAGGACAACGTCGCGCAGTTAAGAGCACCGCGAGGCTCGAGCCCGGACCTGAGATGGACTCAGGTCCGGTTTCTGACTCGGTCGTTCCAAGGACTTTACATTCAGAACAAAGAAACAAATGGCCGGGGTGCCCGAATTTAAGCCGGAGGCCTCCGGCGCCAAGGTCATAGAGTTTCTGCGCGGTTATTGTGTTCTCCTAACCGCACACTCTTATTCAACTGCCTGGGGGCTTCGCTGAGCAGGTGACGAGGAGGGTGTTTTCGCAACACTCAAGCCGAAGTGAAAGCTCATCCAACCAATCGGATTTCCTCTGACAAAGATACGAAACTTCTTCGTGAACTCGGTTTGCGTGATGGCATCGCTCTTGTGGCGGGAACGGTAATCGGATCGGGTATCTACCTGGTGCCGAACAGTGTTGCGAACCAATTGTCTTCTTTTTCAGTGGTACTCCTGGCATGGCTCACAGGCGGCCTGTTGAGCCTGTTCGGTGCATTAGCACTCGGAGAACTTGGCGCCGCGTTTCCTGACGCGGGCGGACTCTACGTTTATCTGCGGCACGCGTATGGCAGACCCGTCGGTTTTCTTTACGGATGGGGTCTGTTGACCCTTATCCAGTCTGGGAGCCTTGCGACACTGGCAGTTGCGTTCCGGATTTACATGGGGCATTTTGTGCAGCTCACTCTGCTGCAACAAAAAATCACCGGGATCGTCTTCATACTCATCCTTACGGGAGTGAATTGTCTGGGAGTGCGCTCTGGAAAAGGAGTGCAGAACCTCTTCACAATTCTAAAATTGGGCGGCTTAACGCTCATGATGGGAATTCTATTTCTGCGGGGTCATTTCCGGGTGTTGACGGCAGATCTCTGGCCACAGTCGCCTGTTCATCTGCACGCGGCACAGTTTGGAATCGCCTTGATTGCCATTCTATGGGCATATGAAGGATGGCACATGGTGTCGTTCACGGCAGGTGAGTTCAAGAACGTGCAGCGCGATCTGCCGCGCGGGCTTCTCTATGGGACTCTGATTGTGGTTGTGACGTATGTGCTCGCGAACTTCGCGTACTACTGCGTGCTAACGTCAACACAGATACAGCGAACCGAGCGGGTCGCCGCTACTGCTGTGGGTTCAGTATCCGGTGGTACGGCGGGTCTGCTTATCTCTCTGTTAATTTTGGTCTCGATTATAGGAGCCTCCAACGGCGTGATCTTGACGGGTCCACGCGTCTATTATGTAATGGCAAAGGAAGGTTTGTTTTTCCCGGTTTTTGGAAAAGTCAGTTCGCGGTTTCATACACCGGTTTTTGCAATTTTGATACAGGGTGTGTGGGCGAGCTGTTTGACGTTGCTCGGCACGTTTCAGGAACTTTTCACCTATGTGATTTTTACCGCTTGGATTTTTTACGGACTGGCCGGCTTGGCCGTCATTGTCTTGCGAATTCGGCGACCCGAAATCGAGAGGCCATTCCGTGTACCTTGTTATCCATGGCTACCTGCATTGTTTGTGCTTGCCGCGCTGGGCATGACGCTGAACGCTGTTGTAGCCTCTCCCCTCCACGCATTATTCGGTATCGGACTGATCTTGACTGGTTTGCCTGTCTACGTCGTTTTTCTCGTCCGAAGACACTATCCTTTAAAATAATTCACGCGGAACTTGGGAGGCTGCGCGGCCTGAAACAATGCGCTGACAGCGTATTGCAACAAATGTTGCGCGCGTGTTACCCTCCCACGAATCACCGAAGACTTGTCTCAACTGAAGATCTTCGGTGATGCTATCAACGGCTTCGGGCAAGATCGCAGAGGCTGAAGTTGATGGCTGCGCCACCTGCCAGAGCGGCGTATCAAACTGCCACTCTGGTTGACAGGAGATACACGGTGATTCGGATGAATCGTATCCTGATGCTTGCGGCAGTCACATCGCTTTTGGGCGCTGCTACGCTGTGCTTGAATTCGCGAGGCTCTACGATTGGCTCTGCCGGTGCAAGTCCACAAACACCTTCCACCACTTCTCGTATGGAACAAATCGTCCAGGACTCCGTCTCGCGCAAAGTGTTCATGGGCACCGTGCTGGTCGCGCGTGACGATGAAATACTCCTCGACAAGGGCTATGGCTTCGCGAATTTGGAGTTGGATGTCCCCGACACCCCAGCGACAAAATTCCGATTGGGATCGGTGACCAAGGAATTCACCGCTGCCGCGATCATGCTCTTGCAAGAGCGCGGCAAGCTGAGCGTGAATGATCTGGTGAAGAAATACATGCCGGATGCGCCCGCCGCCTGGGACAAGATCACCATCTTCAACATACTGACTCACACATCTGGGATTCCGAATTACACTAGTTTCCCGGAATATCCAGCCCTGCAAGGCATCCCCACAACTCCCCAGAAGTTGGTCGCCCGTTTTATCGATAAACCCCTCGATTTCCAGCCGGGAGAAAGATATAGCTACAGCAATTCGGGCTACATCGTTCTGGGATATCTAATCGAGAAACTCAGCGGCGAGAGTTACGAAAAATTTCTGCAGGAAAACATCTTTACTCCGCTGGGCATGAATGATTCAGGCTACGATTCAAACACCGCCATCATTCCGCACCGCGCCGAAGGATACGCGCCGAGTCCAACCGGCGGGGTCGTTAATGCAGACTACACCGACATGACGGTCCCCTTCGCCGCCGGAGCACTGTACTCCACCACGGAAGACTTGTTACGCTGGGAGAAAGGGCTTTATGGAGGAAAACTCTTGAAGCCAGACTCGCTGGTGATGATGACCACGCCTTTTAAGAATAATTACGCCTTTGGTTTGGAGGTTCGCACGGTAAATGGACACAAAGTGATCAACCATGGCGGCGGAATTCAAGGGTTCAATACCATGGTCGCCTATTATCCCGACGACAAGCTCGAAGTGATCGTTCTCAGTAATATCAATGGCGCGGCGCCGCAAGATTTAAGCACAAAACTCGCAGCCGTCGTTCACGGAGAGAAAGTGATATTAGCTTCGGAACGAAAGCAGGTTCAGGTGAACCCAAAGGTATTTGACGGTTATACCGGCCGCTTTCAATTGATGCCAAACGTCATCGTGACGGTGACGCGCGAAGGTAATCATCTCTTTTCGCAATTGAACGCACAGCCTAAATCCGAGATATTTCCTGAAGCTGAAAACGATTATTTTATGAAAGACGTCGACGCTCAAATCACTTTCGTAACCGACAGCCAGGGCCGCGCCACGGAACTCATCCTCCGCCAAAACGGACAAGACCGTCACGCAAAGCGCATCGAGGGGGATCTGCCAGTTCCGAAGTAGCGCAGAACCCTCAACGATTTCACGGGTGAGGCATTTGACGGCCGACTTTTGGCCAATCACAAGGTTTCTTCAGTCAAACCCCGAGGTGGGCATTTTAGATTGAGTATTTGCAACATTTGTTGAGGTAGAAGAACACCACAAAACGCGGCCTCAGCGTGGATAATTAGTCAGGTGTCGGATTAGCTTCACTGCAACTACGTGGGTAGACTCGCTGCGCTACTCCGCCCCAAACCAGCGGAAACCAAAGCGCTGTTCGTCAGCGGCCTCGCGCAGCCGCGCCAGGCTCGCTTTCCGATCATAATTTGCGCACGCAACGAGGATGAGGTTTACGAGTGACATGGGAGCAACGTAAGAGTCGAAGTACGAATTGCTCTCAACTGGTGCGACGAAAAACTCGTTCGCAAATCGAGCGATCGGCGACACATACGTTCCTGTGATCCCAATACAATACGCGCCGTTCTTGCGCGCTCGCTGCATACCTTCAACCGTCTGACGCAAACCTTTGCGAAAGCTGATCGCAATAACTACATCGCCCGGGCCCATGGTGCGAGTAACGTGCATGGTTTGGCCCACGCTCGTAGCCATCATGACCGGCAGACCGATGGCAGTGAGACTATACTCAAAGTAATGTACAAGGCTTCCCGCAAGATCTCCGCCCAGTATCAGCCGGCGGCGCGCCCCGCGGATGCGCTTTGCGAGAGACGCCAGGCGCTTGGGATCAAGGTGTGTACGCACTGACTTGAGGTTCCTGGCATCCTGCTCCATGGTGGCATGCAGGTGGTGCGGAATACCCGAATGACCGTTGCCGCTTTTCTGCATGCCTTCAAACGATGTGGCGTTGGCAATTAATAGATCGCGCAGATAACTCTGAAACGACCGATAATTCTCAAAACCCATCCGTTGCGCAATACGAACTACGGTCGCCGGATCGGTATTGAGTCTCTCCGCTGCCGCCCGAACACTGAGCAACACAAACTCGGCAGGATTTTCGAACACAGGACGGATAAGTTCCTGGCGACGCAGGCTCAAATGTTTCATCCAGCTCGTGAGTCCTCCCGCCGGCATTCCGTATTCGCTCTTTTTAGATTTCACCATGGCAGGCAGCATTCCTGAAAGCACGTCACGTGTCAACTTACATCTCTCATAGAGGGAAAGTTCAATTCATTTTGAGTGATATCGGGATTAATCCTGAGTCTACTGCCTTGCGGCTGGGATCTGCAGGTCGGCGAAAACTTCCAGCAGGTTGGGGCTGGAGGGTTTCTTGAGCTGTTTACTGCTTTCATATTTTTCCTCAACTATTATGTGACCAACATGGCCGCAAGCAGCGCAGTGCGCGGAGCGAGATGTTTTCGCAGCAGATGCTCGTGCGCCGCATGTGCGCCTGAGCCGACCGCACCCATCCCGTCGAGCGTTGGAATACCGAGAGCCGACGTAAAATTGCCATCCGAAGCCCCTCCGGTAGCGGCCTCATCGAGATCGATCCCGATTTGTACGCCGAGGCGTTGTGCGCGGCGAAATAGCGCAATGGTGCCCGGCGTTCGTTCCATAGGTAGGCGATTCAGGCCGCCTGTCAAATCCAGTCTGCAGAATTTGTCACGGGGTTTTAAGCCACGGAATGTGCGGTCCAGGCGCGCCGCGTCCTTGGCGCGCGCGATACGAACGTCGATTTCAACCCACGCTTCCGCCGCAATCACATTGGATCGCGTGCCGCCTCCAATCACGCCAGGGTTGACGGTGATGCCGCGGTGAGGATCGCTAAAGTTGCGGATCGTTTCGATCTGCCAGGCCAACTCGACCACCGCGCTGTGGCCGCGCTCAAAATCAACACCGCTGTGTGCCGCCACGCCATGCACCTCGAGCCGATAACCGCCGGTCCCTTTGCGCGCTGTCTTATAGGCCCCGGCTTCGCCCTGCGCGGGCTCAACCACATAAACCGCGTCGCAGCGTTTTGCCACGGACTCGGTTACCCGTCGTGACGCCGGACTTCCGATCTCTTCGTCTCCGTGCAGAAGCAGAATTACCGGTCGTCGCAGCAGATGCAAACTCTGCACGATTTCGACCGCGGTGAGCGCCATGATCACACCGGCTTTCATGTCCAGCACACCCGGGCCTGCGATGCGCTCCCGTGTCGCCTTCCACGGCATATGCGCTATGGTCCCGCGATTCCACACCGTGTCCAGATGACCGAGTATCATCACGGGGCGTTCGCGGTTGTAAGCTTCGCCAAAACATACTTCTAGAGAATCACCATGCTGGCGGTGCCTATGCCATCGGATGTGACCGCCGGCCTTCCGCGCCCATTCCGCGAAAAGTTTGGCCACCTTGTCTATGGCCTCCTTATCACTACTCGGTGATTCGTGTTCTACAAGCGCGTGCATACGATCCACGATCCGCGATTCATGATGATGCGCCTGTGCCAGCAGTTGCGACATATCAATAGAGCGCGACGCTCGAGTGGTTAAATTCCCTTTCATGAATATTCTGCTTGTCTTGCTCGTCATGGAAACTTATCGGTCGTTATGGAGTGTTAGAAACGTTTGTTGCGATTCGATTGCAATCGGTCACGGGCTAGTTTGACAGGCGGTTGAGAATGATGTCAACACAATCTAAGTACGACACATCCTCAGAAATGCCCATGCTTACTATCCAATTCGTTCTCGCGTGGAAACGACTCTCTGTCTTCCGGTCTCTTCACGGGCTAATTGACAGCCTGTCACACTTTCTTCTAGAATGCTGACGCTGTATCCGATATCTCTAGTATGCAACATATGTTCCATTACTCTTTTTATGCCATGACTCCCCTGCTCCATCATTGTCCCATTTCGCGCCCGGCTGTCCGTGTCCAGAGCGGTCTAGATGATTGAATGTTGGCGGCGGCAAAGCTATTTTGTCCTGGAGATAAAATGAAAATTGAAAAAGCTGGCACAAGAGGAATTCTTACCACCGTTCGTTTGCTTAGCGTACTTGTATCCGCTGTAGTCCTTTGCACGCAAGCCTCTGCCCAGAATCGAACGTTTACCGTCGAACAAATTTTCAGCGCTCCGTTCCCCTCGGACTTGGTTGCTGCACCCGCTCATGAAAGGTTCGCGTGGGTATTTAATTTACGCGGGAGCCGAAACATTTGGATTGCGGAGCCATCCGGCGGTGATTCATTTAAAACTCGGCCAGTGACTTCATATAAAGGCGATGATGGACGGGACATAGGCGAATTGTCCTGGGACGCGAACGGAGAAACGGTAGTTTATGTTCGTGATGGTGACTTGGATGGCGGAGGAGCGAATCCGAACCCCCTCAGCTTACCGCAGGGACCGTTGGAACAACAATTGTTCGCGGTTTCTGTAAGTGGCGGCGAACCGCGCGCGCTCGCCGAAGGCCATTCTCCAGCAGTCTCTCCCAAGGGCGATCTCGTAGCATTCATAGCCAAAGATCAAGTATGGCTGACGCATCTGCGCGGAGCCAGTAAGCCAGAACTCTTAATTCGAGAAAGGGGAAACAGCAGCTCTCTGCGCTGGTCGCCGGACGGATCGCGTTTGGCATTTGTGAGCCAGCGGGGCGATCACACTCTGATCGGCGTTTACGGGATTGCTGAGAAATCGGTTCTTTGGTTGGCTCCAAGTGTGGATCGGGATGTGAATCCCACGTGGTCTCCGGACGGAAAGCAGATCGCGTTTATTCGTGTCCAAGCCGGTGCGAGGGCGGGCCGGGCGCGTGCTGGCATACCGTGGGCGATTTGGGTTGCGGATTCTATTACAGGGAAAGGACACCAATGCTGGAAAGCAGATGAGGGTCCTGGCAGCCTGTTTCGTGGCGTGGAATCAGAAGATCAATTGCTCTGGGGTGCAGGAGATCAGATTGTGTTCCCATGGGAACGTACCGGCTGGCTCCAGTTGTACAGCGTCCCAGTTCAAGGTGGCGCGCCGAAACTGCTCACGCCCGGAGATTTTGAAATTTTCAATGCAGCATTCAGCCCCGATCGCAAGGAAATCATCTATTCATCCAATCAGAACGATATTGACCGGATGCATGTGTGGAGAGTTTCGGTCACGGGCGGCGAGCCGGTGGAATTGACTCCCGGCCAGGGGATAGAAGTCTTCCCCGCCGTGTCTAGCGACGGAAAAACCGTTGCAGTGTTGGCCTCGGATGCGCGAAATCCGCTGCACGCCGCCATCGTTTCGGAGAGTGGCCGGGTGCGGGATCTGGCTCCGGAAACGATTCCAGCTGATTTTCCAAGATCAAGTTTGGTCGTGCCGCAACAAGTAATCTTTCCGGCGCCGGACGGGCTCATGATTCATGGCCAATTATTTCTTCCGCCGAATTCAGCAAACGGTGTGCGTCATCCGACCGTCATTTTTTTTCACGGAGGACCAACTCGACAAATGTTCCTCGGCTGGCACCCCATGGACGCCTATCATTATATGTATGGCATGAATGAATATCTGGCGAGCCAAGGGTATGTGGTGCTGTCCGTCAACTACCGGGGTGGGACTGGCTACGGACTCAATTTCCGGACCCCGGAAAACTTTGGCGCTGCCGGTGCCAGTGAATTCAAGGACATTCAGGGAGCCGCAACCTTTCTCGGCAGTCGGCCAGACGTAGATACGAAGCGGGTCGGACTATGGGGAGGGAGCTACGGCGGTTTCATGACTGCATTGGGACTCGCTCGCGCCTCGGATTTATTCGCGGCGGGAGTGGATTATGCGGGCGTCCATGACTGGAGAACTGTTCAGTCGAATTCGGCTGCGTCAGGAGCTTCGCCGGAGCGATTACAGGTAGCGTGGGATTCCTCTCCTCTTGCTTCCATCAAGGATTGGCGCTCGCCGGTTCTAGTCGTACAAGGCGACGATGACCGCAACGTACCGTTCTCGCAAACGGTCGAGCTGATCCAGGCGTTACGAAGACAAGGAGTGGAATTTGAACAGATCGTTGTCCCGGACGAAGTCCACGATTCCTTGCTTTATCATACGTGGGAGACGTTTTTTGAAGCCACGGCTGATTTCTTCCATCGCCATTTGAGTGCATCTCAAAATAGAACTTCTACTCATTAAGATGAGTGTCCAAGCTCTATTGCCCTTCGCCGGTCAATCGGCCCTACGGCACTATCATTTCTACGGCACAATCGGCAAAACGATATGCGAAGGCATTCTCGGCGAACAATAAACGCGCTGCGTGGCGCGAACGAAGTCCGAAGCGACAGCTTCATAAATGCTCGGCACAAACTTCTGTGGATTGCGGTCGATCAGCGGGAACCACGTCGATTGAATCTGCACCATGATTCGGTGGCCCTTCAGAAAAACGTGATCGCGGTCACGCAACGGCAACTTCCACTCCACCGCCTGATTCGAGACGAGCGCGTGCGCATGCTCGTAGCTTTGCAAATAGCGGCCGC
>OBLU010005915.1_pt1 | contig 10921 bp, 10 predicted proteins | sample 1518681 | NCBI WGS metagenome assembly OBLU01 (sample SAMEA3539304, study PRJEB22396) | soil metagenome | biome: tundra; feature: field; material: soil | place: USA | collected 2010-05 | depth 0.15 m
GAATGCGGCTCAGCGTCATTAGCGTGTCGAGCGCCGGAACGCGGCCCTCCGCCTGATCCTGACTTCGGTGCGCACAAAATGCAACAGTTTTGGCCCCTCCAGCAAACCAGTCTCCGTCCCGCGCAAAGCCCATGAAAGCGGCCCTGGGCAGGGGTTCTAGAGAGCGCGTCTGTCCCAAAAGGGGGTGCGCGAGGCGTCCGCCCGCCTGACGGCTATCCACTTGACTCAGGTGAAAAGCCACGCCGGCGGAGCCCGCGGCGGGCCGCAGTCCGGAAAAAGTCCCGATTCAGTCCGGTTTTGGAGCTAACTCTTTCATTTTGCGGAGATATTGTTCAGCCAGCCGGCGCGCCCGCTTGCCCCCGCGTCCCGCCTTGAACCTCATGGAGGCGCGCGCCCAGATCTGGCGCCCCTGCCGGCAACCGCTCCCGCCAGGCGGCGGTTTCCTCGCGGAACAAGAAGGCGTTCTGCTCGCCGCGCCACACCCAATAGCGGCCCACCCGTTCGGGTGACCCAGAATGTTCCGGTCGGAGGCCAGTCATGTCCCAAAAGCGTATATTTTGGGGACAAGAATTTGTGCAGACCTCAGCTTACGGCCAACAGGCGAAGAACTGAAGAAAATCCTCCTGCTCGCCTGCTGCTACCAGGAGGCCGGCATAGCGAACACGCGTTTACAGTCGTTCTGGAAAAGAACTTGCCCATTGGCAGACCGAAAAGGGTATTCAATCGGGAGCGCGTACTCGAAATGCGGCGAGGCGGGGCCACTCTCCGCACCATAGCCAAGCAACTAGGGGTGGGCATGGGGACCGTATCACGAACTTTGTTTGAGCGCGCCGAAACATCGTAGCCAGGGTTGGAACGGGCTTGCCGAATCGCCATGAAAGACCCTGGTCGTTGCCGTGCTCTTAACCGTCACCGACTACTTCGACAAGCGGTAGTCTCGTTTGCGATCATAAAGCCATGATGCTCAAGACCAATTATGAGGGCGAAGAACTGACGCATCGACGTCTGTGGCGCATCGTCGAGCAGAACGCCAAGATGACATCTGAGTGCGCAGAGGGGTGGTTCTATCCGACTCTTGTCAGCGAGGTGTTCGCCTTCCACACGATCGAGGCATACATCAACTTTGTCGGGGAGCGGATCGCACCTGAGATCTGGAACGACGAGCGCAATTACTTCCACAAGGAACCCTACCGCGGCTGGGACGGAAAGCTTAGGAAGATCCTTGAGCTTGTTGGCCTCAGCTACGACCGCGACAAGCCGCCGATGAGTTCGGTCTTGAAGCTGCGCAATATTCGCGATCTGATCGCGCACGGAAAGCCGGAGACCATTGCTGGCGAGGTCGTCCACTTGCCTGATACCGACCCGCCGATTCTCCCCCAATCAACGCTTGTAACTGCCGTCGCGGCACGAGAAGACTTGCCCGCGATTCTGGCTGACGTCGAAGGCTTCCTCGACGCGATTCATACCCGCGCGGCCCCTATCGTTCAACAGCGCTGGGGGAGTACGGCCAAAGCAACTTGGTTTGGCACTCAGGCTCTGCGCGGATCGGCTCGATACGGTGGGAGCCTGACGACACTCCACAGGCCCGAGAAGGACTGACCACAAGGGTTGCGGTGCGTCTTGCGTCGAGCCGTTCGTCCACCCTTGTGTGCAGGAACTCGCCCGCGAACAGCAACCTGGCTGTCTTGGGCACAAGTCACCCTGCGTTGACACCGATGACAAACGGCGCTGGTCCTGTCCCAGATGGGTCCGCAAGACCGTCAATGGCCGCTCCGCGAAGAAACCTGCCCGTGGGGCGAGCGCCCGAAGAGGATCTTCGGCGGATTTCCTGGCGACCGCGCTTCGCGCGGCCGTGAAAGGGTTAAATGACTAAATGACTGATCTCCGGGCGCGGCCTCATCGGACGGGCCGCACGGGCAGGTGATAGTCCTTATGGTAGTAGTGCTGAGCCCCGTCGCTGAAGCGCTGGCACCACGCATCCCATCCGTGGTAGGGGGACGCGGACCAGTACCAGCCGGCGGGATAGGAACCAGTTACGTTAAATCCGCCGATCGCGGCGCGGTTGTTAAACAGCACGTTCAGCTCGGCCTTCGTCGGCACGCGCCAGTCTCTGTGGCCGTGCGCATCGAGCTTGGCGGCGTATTCCTGGGCATCGTTGAGTTTCATCGTCAGGGAGGCATCGGCGGGCGTGGCATACATCGGCTTGTTGGTATCCGGGGAAATGCCGGCAAAGACCGTGCCGTCTGGCATCTTATCGCCGATCTTAGGCGCGGCAGCGTCGTTTGCCGGGGCGGGCTTCATTTTGACAGTGCCGTTTGTGTAGACAATGACGCCGCCATCGGCAGCCAGTTCAATCTTGGCGCCATACATGGCGACCGTATTAAACCAGGATTTCCATTTTGGGTTCCTGGTTCTCTGTAAGCGTATATCTAAACCGGTCGCACGGGACGTTTTATTAACAAATCTTAATTCCGGTCAACCCGCCGTCCGCGTGGAGCGCCATCCCTGCCGTCCGGGTAAGCCAAAACCAGGGACTGCCCTGGTCCAAGCGATTTCTCGGCACACCTTTCCGTCCCCCCTCCTTTTTTCGCCAAGATTTTGATCTGCCAGCCGCCAAACTCTACCCCGCCGGTGCTGGCAGCGCATCGATCCGCCGCACCATGCTTTCGAATAGTCGCCGCGTCAGATGGCTCTCGGCCAGCAGCAACCAGTAATACCGCGCGTGCTTTGACCAACCGGCCACCCGTCTTCACCAACCGCTGCTAGGGTCCGCGCCGGCCCGCTCGCGGACGCCCCAAGGCCGTTTTCCTCCTGCTCGCCTGCTGCACCCAGGAGGAAGATGCGGGACCGGCGATTCAGTTCAAGCGGAATGCGCATATTGATGAGTGCGCCACCTGTCGGGCCGATGGTAGGCCGAAACTGGACTCTTCGCAGGTTCACGGGTAGTACGCCAGCAGTGAATCGATGCATGTGTGTGGATGGGGGGCAGTGTTCCTCGTTGGGCGGTGGTACAATCCGGAAGCGGACAATCGGAAACCAAACATGCGCTTGGTAACCTGGAATTGCTGTCGCGGCCCATATCTCAGGAACGCATCCCTTTTGGGTGCGCTGCTACCGGACATTGCTGTAATTCAGGAGTGCGCGCGGCCAACGACCGAAACCGATCAGTGCCTATGGTTTGGCGACAACCCCCACCAAGGTATTGCTGTCTTCGCCAACGGACTCTATCGAATTCGTGCGCTTCCCGCGGTCGCTGAGGTTCCGCGGTACGCGATTCCGGTTGAAGTAGTCGGACCAACCACCTTCCCACTCATTGCAGTTTGGTCAAAGGGCGGCCAGGAACGTCCCTACGTCGAGGCAGTTGTGCGCGCGGTCGAACTCTATCGCGACCTCTTCAGTCAGTACCGCACCGTTCTCATCGGTGACCTCAACTCCAATGCCATCTGGGACTCATCTCACGTGGCCGGTTGTAACCACAGCGCCTTGGTAAGAATGCTCTCCGAGCTTGGCTTGGTGAGCGCTTATCATTTCTTCCATCGGGAAGCTCACGGCGAAGAAAAGCAGCCTACCTACTACTTTCAATGGAACGAGCAACGCCCGTACCACATCGACTACTGCTTCGTCCCAGAGGAATGGGCGCCGAAGATGGAACGTGTCGAGGTCGGGTCCTATGCGGCATGGAAGGATCATAGCGACCATCGCCCGCTACTTGTGCAACTTCATGACAATCTAACCAACAGTCGGGCCTTGGCTACGTGTACCGGATTGCGACAACCGGCCCGACGCTCGGAGTCGGCCGCGATCAACGGAACGACGACCCGTCAAAGACGTGAACCAAAGCGATGATCGACGAAGATGGCATTTTGCACTTCAGGTTCGGAGTTGCGGCTGTGCTCTTTGATGCCCGCCCAATTTTCACGGCCCTCCAGGTAGGGAAGGAGGTAGGGCGAATCCATGTCACTGAACCGGCAGACGCGAGGCTGAGTGAACTGGCGCTACACCTCGCCACGCGATCCCAGATGCTTATGCGATGCTTAAGGTACCTGGACGACGCACTCGTAACTGCCATAAAAAGCGCGATACCGGTTGGCGAGGACCAAGGCTGCTCTCGGCTTGACGACACAGATATTTACTCGCTCCTGTTGTTTATAGATTGCTTTCTCTTTGAGAGCTACGCATACATGGAAGTCCTCGAAAAGTTGGTTAAGTGCGTGCTTGTTGAAGCTCTGGGCGTGAGCCGAGACAACGCGCGGAGGGCCTTTGCCAAAATCCGAGATCAAAGCGGAAGGGTCGGGCAGAAAACCTGGAATGGCTTCTTATCTGATGTTCGGAATCACTTCTCGCATGCCGCGACACCTTGGATAGCCATTGACCGGACGCGAAGGGCGGAGGGGGTATACGACGTTGTGGTGATGCGCGAGAACATTGTTGATTTCGCCGGCGCCGATCCAAGAAAATATTTCTTCGCGGTGAAGGACTTGAATGCGGCCTGGGAGGGGCTGATGAACACGGCGGGGAATTTTCAGGAGTACATCTTGGACAAGCTACGGTCGCAGCCTCGCGGACGATAGAACCGTTCGCAGGTACCGCACGTCTAAGTCACGACGACGGGACGACAGCAAATCGTTCGATATAGCGCGTTAGGCGGCGTTATCGGCCTCTATTCCGCGTCACCGAACTGCGCTGACGGCCCGAAATCACTCAGAAAGTCGAGTGTTCCATGTAGGAATAACGGGCGAAAGTCCTCCTGCTCGCCTGCTGCATGCAGGAGGATGAGGGGTTCGGTTGCGCGGCTGCTGGCCCGCAATCCCGGATCTACCTTGTTGGCGGTGGTGGCGCGGCTGCTGGCTGCTATTCACCTGGATGCTGCTGAAGGAAGCCGCGGTGGCGGCGGCCAACCTGACCTCCGTCGAATACGGAGGGCTGGTATTCGATGTGGCGCCCGACCTGGCGCTCTTCGCGTATTGTGCGCCGTATCGGCCTGGGTCTCAACTTACGGGCTGTCTCATTTCCCGGGGCGGGTCAGTCTGCAGGCTGATGGCGGGCATGATCTCCGGGCTGGCTTAGGTACCGGAGCGAGGTGCGCAGCGCTCCCGCGCGCGCGGCACCTTTTAGGGACAGCGGACCGGGGGCGCACCGCACCGCAGGGCCGTCTTTATTGGCTTTGGACCGCTGGCGGGCGGCGCGGCCGGGGCCCGTGAGAGGTCCCTAAAATCGTCGCATTTTGTCGCACCCCTTTTTGAATATACAGGTGTCCAGGTCTGATAATTGGCCGATTGAACATAACTCCTGCCTAACGCCGTAGCGTTTAGGTTCCTGCGCAGTGGCAATTCGTCGGCCAATCGGAAAAAGCTTTCAAACGGTCGTCCAACCGTGGCCCACTATTTTCCGGCCGGCGCACGACGGCGTTGTTTGCCATTATCGTCCAGTCAACCCGTCTAGCCGCGCCGCTAAGCCCGCGTACCTGTTAGGGCGCCGTGATCCAAGAACCTCGGCGGGCGGCACTTCACCGGATGCCGACTTCGCACCCAGCCTGGTCGGGGTGATGGCTACTCGCCGCCTGCCGTGCCCGAGAGTCCCCGGCTTCCCATATCCGCGCTTCAGGTTCCCGCGCGGACCGGCTCAACAGTGGATCAATCTAAATCACCTCGGGGTTCCAGCCAATAGGACCGTCGTACGAAAACGAAATCACCACCCTAAGACGCCTGCCTTCATGGTCCCTAACTATCTCACTACGCGGCGTAATATGAACAGTAAAGCGCTGTCCGAGATCGACAAGAGCGTGCTGCGGTCCGACATATCTGCTCAGGGTACCTTCGAGTCGCCCTAGTTGGGTGAGGCGGCCCCTGTGTTCTGGCGTTCGGCCGATCATCGTCTGGACCGGATCAAACTCCAGATCTGTAAAATGCACAGCGTTAAACCATCCGCCACGCTCCACTAACCATTCGTAGCTCCATTGCTTGCTTCCCAATGGACGATTTTCCCGGCATATCCCCAACCACTTCTGCACAGCTCCAATGTAACCTTCATTAGAGCGCCCTGAGTTCAGCCATCGGAGAAAGTAAAACACGTAAAGATAGAACGCGGGCTCGACTGCCTCGGGTCGAAGCTTGTGCCAGTCTATGAGTCGCTCAATCGCTCGTTCTATGTCAAACCCTCGCCTGAGCCTGGAGGCTCGCAACCAGCGGGATAGGTCGGAGTCCGAGAAGTCATTGCTTTCTATGTTCCTCTCCATCAAGCCTGCGATAGTCTGCAGCTCTCCGTCTGGGACAGTGATCCACTTGCGCTTATACTTCGTGAGCAGTGCGCTGCATAAAGCCCGACGTACCCCAGGGTCCTGTTGACCTTCGGACAGAACCCTCAATTCTTGGATCACTTTATCGACCTGGCCATAGACGAGTGCCCACTCTGCGATTGTCCTTCGCGCACGAACTGAGAGCCGAGGCCCGGGGCGCGACTGGAGCAAGGTAATGCTCTCCTCCGCCCGTTCGAGCGCCGACGCCAACCACCTTTGCCGGGGGGCTCTGAGCAAACCTGCAAGATCGGTTCCAGACAACTCCGTCGCGCCACGCAAGAGTGTACTGACCGTCTGGATCGAAGAAAGGTGCCCGTACTCGCTAATACGGTCAAGCGCTCCGGCCATCGCAAAGCACTCAAGGGCGGATTTCGAGTCAGATTCCAAAGAGGCCTCCACAACGGCCAAGGATTGTTGCTTTTCACGCGCCGCTTTAAGCGTGGATTCCATCCGAATTCGATAACACATGCCGAGAGTATGAACCACCGTGTCGTCGTCCCTTCCGAGCTCGGTCCGACGAGACATTTCGGCGACGCGCATCGCCTGCTCAATCTCTCTCGGCTCCTCATAAAGGAGATGGCGCGCATAATGAACAGCAAAGTGCGGGTCACTTGGCCAGTCATTGAATACGCGGTGCAGCACCTTGCGAGCGATTTCTGCACTTCCGAGATCGCGGATCAAAGGAGCAAAGCGTCCTTGCCTTGGGAGGCCTCCTGCGAGAATATCTGTATCTGCAGTCAGAAGGGCGGTTGTATCACGAGTTACAAAGACTGATGTGACCATGTCCTTTAGTCGATCTGATTCGCGCAACTTGAGCTGCTTGAGGTGCTGAAGCAGGGTAAGGGCGAACCTCCCGAGATCCGCGTCCCAATGATCAGGCACACGCGCCAGAAGGCGGAGCGTCTTAACGGATATGAGATGATGTGGATTCTTGATGTGTGGTCCGATCGTGACTGTAAACGGCGAAATGGCCGGAAAAGGGCGGTCGCGGTGGTGAAGGACTTTGCAAAGTTCGTCAAACTCTGCCGCGGGAAAGCCCTCGCTGCAATAAAAGCTCACAATCGCTAAATCGCCAACGAGCTCTTTGCCCACTGGATCGAGCGGCCTAACGATTTCGCTCACCAGTCTATCGAGCCCAAGATAGGTATCTTCGAAGGCCACAAGGCCGTAGAAGAACGGGTTGCGTTGTTCCCTCAACGCTGGGTCGAAGGTCAGGCGATCAAGCGCTTCCATCCGAGCGGCTGAGGCCTCCTGTTCATATGCGACACGAAAGCTCTCGGCCTCTTTATCGTCAAGTTCCGCGCTCAAGATGTCGGCATTCGAGGTGTTACCGTATATCCGCGAGACCCACAGGAATACCGCACGGGTGTTGCTCTCCATTAGTTCTTGAAAGAGTAGCTCTCGCTCACTCTCCGTAACGACCTCTGCCTCCATTACGATGAGCACGGGTAGGCCACACCGCTGGAATAGTTCCGCAAGGTACTCTGGCGTGTTTCTGCTCATCTGCGAGAGCAATACTACGGGGTATTCCTCCATGAGGGACCACGCCACACGCCTGCTCAGTGTGGTGCCCCCAGCGCTCGGCTCATGTAACAGATTGACAGTGGAATTTGTCGATTTCGCAAGCTCCGTGCGAATCTTGTGCAGCAGCGACGAGAGGGCTGGCCGTTCAACATCGAGATTATTGTCTAGCTCGCTCCACTCAATCAGTTGCCCCCTGCGAAAATCAGTACCGAACGCACGGATGGGTGGGAACCAGTCGGCGAGTCCACGGTGAATTATTTCAAGATCCCTTTGAATCCTCGTGACGAACTCGGGTGCTACTTTGGCCAGGCGGATTCCGCGTTCGGTTCTGTGAGGCAGGAGCACCCCATCCGCAAAATCCACGGCGGCGGGACCTTGCTCGGATCGGAGGGCCTGAACAACCTCTTCGAGGGCAACGCAACTCATCGGAACGTCCGCAAGCGGTTCAAGATTTGTTGTTGCCACGAGGGCGGGCTGACTCGCAGCCCCCAAGTAGCTATCCACCGATTCCAAGACGACGCGAAAGAGGTCCTGGGAAAAATCGTCGCCGATCACGAGACACCGTACGGACGGCGGGGCCACCCTCTGCGCGATGGCACCGAGCAATCCCTGAAACGGCACAAGGTATCTTTGGCGCCACTCCCGTGCGCCGCTGGCTGGGGGCGCTTCGCCGACATCGGTCCGTCCATTGGCAAAGTACCAAAGTGCACCACGGACAAGGACGCTCAGATCTGGGGGCGATCCCATGGGCCATGCTTGTCGGACTATGCCTTGGCGGACGCTCGAGTGTCCACCCGATAGACTGCCAGTGCCCAGATCAATAATAAGGTTCCACTGTGATTTGAGGACCTCGTCGACAATCGCGTCATTCGCCGAGCGCGCGAGTGGCGACAGAATTAGGATGTTGAAGCCGAACTGGTCGAAATGTATGAGATCGCGCCACTGGTCTTGCAGAGTATCGATTTTCGCTATTCTCTGCAGGCCGATCGGCAGGACTTGATATGCCGCGGGGATCCATGCAATATTGGCAACCTCAAGGAATCTTCGGAGATGAAAAGCCGCCCATATGAACGCTTGAAGATACTGTTCTGGGCTCATTCCGAGCGAGCCGCTTTGTTGGCGTGGCTTCTTGTGAATGAAGGCCAGGCCGACAGAAACCTGACAAAGAAGTCCCTGAAGAGTTAGGTCGTCCTTCCGATCTCCATACTCGCGCTCCACTAGTTCTTGGACAATGACACGGCCAGAAAACATATCGCTAGCCCACGCCCGCTCAAACTGTCCAAGTCGGGAAAGGGAAGACGTGTCGCCTTGAGCCAGAACTGTTGTGAGGTCGCGCCACCTTTCCTGCCCGAGTGAATCCATCTGGCGAAGGAGCGTAGCAAGCTCCAGGTACGAGGTGTCGTAATAAAATGGTCCGCTTTCTCGGAATTGAGCCAAGTCTATTAGAGCTATGTCGCGAACCGTCCCATCGTGACCGGCCACCACTATGAGGTTGGCAGCGTGACAGTCCCCATGACACGGGCCGAGCAGCGGTCGGAACGCAGGGGGTTTATACTCGTGAGAGTTAAGCGCAAAATGTAGCGGGTTTGGCAGGATTTCACCCAGATGGTGGAATGCGCGGGTGACTGCTATGTCCGTGGCTAAAAACGCGCGCGCGTGATGAAGAATGCGTCCCTGCGAGGGGTCGAGCCTCCTGCCCAACGTGTCCGGTACGAGCGTCATTCCATGTTCCTGCGTACCAAAGGAAAAATGGCCGGGAGACCAGAGAGCCCGAACAGCCGCTCCGTAGCCCGAGGCGAAGAGTCTTAATGACTCCACCAACGGACGCCAAGCAATGCGAGACCCACCAGCAATCTTGAGCAGCAGCGCATGGGAATCTCCTACCTCGAAACTGTCGACAATTGCAGGTATCTTGCTCTGAAATGCTCCAAGTTCGAGGGCGCGAAGATGATTCTGCTGTTCGCGTTCGCCTCTTATCTTCGAATCGACTTTGAGAACAAACACTCCATCGTGGTGGCCTTGACAGTCGACTAGGCCAACGAACGCACCCGATTTTCCGGCTCGGAATCGAGCGCGCAGCAGGGTCTTGGTCTTTCGGGCGGTATCGAACTCATCGACAAGTGCCCGAATTTCCTCTGGGAAATCCACTTTTTCCATGGCTGATTCAAGGATATCAGTTGGTGGCCAGGGGTGACCCGGTTTTCCGTTGGCCACTCGGAAAACGATTCGAAATCGGGCGTTCCGGAAGGTCTGCCCATGCACCCGGCAGACGACGGCCTTAAGGAGGCATATCGGTAGGTGTCCGGTCGGCGAGTGCGCGGATTCAGCTCAGCCGGTTGAGCCGCTCCAGGCGAGCCAGTCTGGATACCACGGATCTCACAGGGTGTCCACTCCAAAATTGGTAGCCGGGTCGAGCCTCAGTTCGGCGCCGTGTTCCCGCAGGTACTGCTCCAGTTCATCCGCATTCAGTCGTCAGTGGATCGGCCGCCCTCACGCCGAATAACAGGCTGGTGATCAGGCGCGTGGCCGCCAACGTCGCAAGCACGCCGATTGCCATCCCGGCTACAACCAGCAACATGCCTTCTTTCAACACGCTGCCCAGCAACCTGGACGCGTGTTGCGCCAAGCGCCAGACGAATGCTGGTCTCATTGGTCTTGCGGGCCGCCACATACGACACGACACCGTACAGACCGATGCATGGCTTCACCTGCGCTTGACGATAAACACGGTCTTGTCGTCGATGCGGTCCTCTTCACTAATCTGCTGCAGGTACTCGTCCTGCTTCACCGCGTGCTCCAGGATCGCGTTACAAATTTCTTTTGCCGGCTCATCTTTGTGTTCACGGATCACTCGTTCGATCTGCAGCCGGTCCTGTTCGTCGCTGCCGTCGTAAACTCCGTCTGTATGAAGGAAAAGGATGTCTCCTGGGCTCATCAGTGTGATTTCCGCCACGTCCGAGGAGTTCACCTGCCTTTTCCTGAGCTTCATGGAAAAATACTTATTCCGGTCAGGATGGTCCTCGGGAATTTCCAGCCCGAGCGCAAGTGGCGGAAGTCCCGCGCGCATCCTGCGGCAACTGCTGACGGAGAGCGTGCTGCTGT
>OBLU010005916.1_pt1 | contig 10921 bp, 10 predicted proteins | sample 1518681 | NCBI WGS metagenome assembly OBLU01 (sample SAMEA3539304, study PRJEB22396) | soil metagenome | biome: tundra; feature: field; material: soil | place: USA | collected 2010-05 | depth 0.15 m
CCTCGATATTCAGTTCGCCCGCCGAGCCATTCACCTGAATCGTGCCGCCCGGGGCGAAGTCCACGCGCTCCGTGGTGACGACGGGCATGGCCGGCTTGGGCACTTTGGCTGCCAACGGCAAGCAGACGGCGATCGAGATCGCAACCAGTCTTCGAGTCATTTCCAACCCTCCCGGCTTTTATGATCGCACGCTGGGGCGGTCCCGCACTCGCACACTGCCACCGTACCATCTGTGGTACACTCTAGTCGTGTCCGAAACCGGCCAAGCGTTGTCCCGGCTTAAAACGAGACTCGCAAAATACGGTTACACCCGGCGGCCTTTGTGGGGCAGGATGGTATCCTGCGCGCCGGTTGGCAACCGGTGCCGGGGGCTGCCATGAAGAAGAGAGAGAAGAAGATCGCTTTCGACCATAGCGGATCGAGCTTCGATGGTTTTCTCGAAGAGGAGGGCATTCGGGAGGAAGTGGAGGCTGTCGCGATCAAACGAGTGCTGGCGTGGCAGCTCTCGCAGGAAATGCACCAGCAAAAGAAGACCAAACAGGCGATGGCGCGAGACCTTCAGACCAGCCGGTCGCAATTGGATCGCTTGCTGGACCCGCGGAATGTGTCGGTCTCGTTGGATACCATGGCGCGGGCGGCGAGGGTGCTCGGCAAGAGTCTGGTCATTCGGATTAGGGATCGAAAAGCTGCTGGCGTGAAACATCGGACGCACCGAATTGGAGCGGAAATCCGCAGCAGATAAGAATGTGGGGTTTTGCACCCCCGTTGTAAAATATGAACTGATGAGCGACCCTATCCCCGACGAGACCCCGCAGGAGGACTTCCAGATCCCCCTGCCGCCGGCGTCCTTCTCCTTCCTGGTGCTGAGTGTGCGGACGCAGGCCGAAGTGCAGCTTGGCCTGTTGCACTTCGGCGAGGAGGAAAAGCCGGAGCCCAACCTGCCCCTGGCGCGCCATAGTATCGACCTGCTGGCGGTGCTGCTCGAGAAAACCAAGGGCAACCTGACCATGGAAGAGCACCGGCTGCTGGAGAATTCCCTCACCGAGTTGCGGTTCCGATTCGTCCAAGTGTCGGACGACATAGCCAAGGCGGCGGCGCAGAAAGCCTGAATGCCGGCGCCTGCCCTGAAGATCACTGTACTGGGCTCCGGCACCAGCGTGGGCGTGCCCACCATCGGCTGCCATTGCGCGGTTTGCACTTCCACCGATCCGCGCGATTCCCGCTTGCGCCCCTCGGTACTCATCGGTTACCAAGGCCGCAACGTGCTGATCGACACGACGCCGGATTTCCGCACGCAGGCGTTGCGCGCGCGCATCGAGCGCCTGGACGCGGTGGTCTTCACGCACCCGCACGCCGACCACCTGATGGGGCTTGACGACGTGCGTCCCTTCAACTTCCGCCAGAAGGACCGGATTCCGATTTACGCGTCGGCCCACACCATGGAAGCGGTGCGCCGGTGCTTCCCTTACATTTTCGACGAAGAGGAAAGGAAGACCAACGTTCCGCAGCTCGAACCCCGCCTGATCGAGGGTGGGCCTTTCGATCTGTTCGGGCTGGAGTTCGTGCCGGTTCCCATTCTGCACGGCAAACAGACCATCTACGGCTTCCGCTTCGGAGCGGCGGCCTACCTGACGGACCACAGCGAGATTCCGCAATCGTCGATGGAGCTGCTGCGGTCGCTCGACGTGATCTTTCTGGACGCGCTGCGCTACAAGCCGCACCCCACGCATTCCACTGTGGAACGCTCGGTGAAGACCGCTGAGGCGCTGGGTGTGCGGCGCGCCTTCTTCACGCACATCTGCCACGACCTGGGTCACGCACGCGCCGAAAGCCTGCTGCCGCCCCACATCCGGCTGGCGTATGACGGCCTGGAAGTCGAGGTCGGCGCGTCATGACCATCTACCGCAGCCTCGCCGAAGTGCCCGCCGATTTCGGCCCCAGCGCCCTCACCATCGGCAATTTCGACGGCGTACACGCGGGCCACCGGCGCATCCTGCGGCGGGTGCGCGAAGTGGCCGAACAGCGCGGATGGAAGCCGTCGGTACTCACCTTCAATCCGCATCCCACGCGCGTGGTGGCGCCCGACCGCACGCCGCGCCTGATGACCTCGCCCGACCGGCGCGCCGAACTGATGGAGGAGGAAGGCATCCGCCAGGTCCTGATTCTGCCCTTCACCCAAGAGCTGGCGCATCTTTCGGCCGAAGATTTCGTGCGCCAACTGCTGGTCGAGCGCCTGGGAGTGCGGGCCGTCCTGGTGGGCGACAACTTCAGCTTTGGCTATCGGCAGTCCGGCAACACGGCTGTGCTGGCCGAGCTTGGCGGGCGGTTGGGCTTTGAAACGGAAGTGGTGCATGCCGTTTCCTGCCGCGGCCGGGTGGTCTCGTCGAGCGGCATCCGCCGCATGATCGAAGCCGGCCGCGTATCGCTGGCCGCCCGCCTGCTGCAACATCCTTACGCTTTGCAAGGCGAAGTCGTGAACGGGCGCGGTGTGGGCTCTGCGCAGACCGTTCCCACCCTGAACCTGGCGCCCACGTCGGAAGAGTTACCGGCGTCCGGAGTCTACGTCACCCGCACTACCGACCTGGACGCAGCGCGAGCCTGGAACTCGGTGACCAACATCGGATACCGCCCCACCTTTGGGGCCAGCGGCCAGGTCTCGATCGAGACTTTCCTCCTCGAGGGGTTGGAAGGCGGCGCGCCGCGGCACATCCGCGTGGAATTCCTTTGGCGCGTGCGGCCGGAGCGGAAATTCGACGATGCGCCATCGTTGAAAGTCCAAATCCTCAAAGACGCGCGGACCGCGCAGGCTTACTTCCGCCGCGTCGGGGCATGGACACGCCGCCCGGAGCAGCGGGCGCCGAAACCGGCCTAGCAACCCATGCCAATCAGCCACTTGATTCTGCGCATTCTGACGATTGTCTGGATCGATCTGCTGCTGGCCGGCGACAACGCCCTGGTGATCGCCATGGCGGTGCGTTCGCTTCCAACTCGCCAGCGCCGCATCGGAAGCGGGTTGGGCGCGGCCGCCGCCGTGGCGTTGCGGGTGGGACTGACCTTCGTGGCGGCGCAGATGCTCAATGTCCAGTACTTGAAGCTCGCCGGCGGATTGTTCGTGCTGTGGATCGCGGTCAAGGTTCTGGTGGACGCGAGCGAGCCGCCCGAAGCCGGGATCAAACCCAGGCAGCTTCTGCAGGCCGTCTGGTACATCGTCTTCGCGGACCTCACCATGTCCACGGACAACGTGCTGGCGGTGGCGGGCGCTTCCGGCGGCAGCTTCGAGCTGATCGTGTTCGGCCTGGCCCTGAGCATCCCGTTCGTGATTTTCTCCGCCAACCTGCTGGCCGAGCTGATGAATCGCTACCCCATCCTCATTTATCTAGGCGCCGGAATCCTGGGCCGCGTGGCCGGCGAAATGATCCTGACCGACCGCTTTACAGACCGCTTGCTTCACCCTTCCGACATGACGCGATACATCGTAGAGGGCGTGTTGGTGGTGGCGGTGATGGGCGCCGGGAAGCTGCTGTCCCGCAAGCGGCCCGCCTGATTCGCACGCGCCAATCCGAGCCGCGACCGTAAGGGAGCGATCGCCGTCCTCGCGCATAGCCCTAACGCTCCCTTACTGTCGCGGCTCGGATTGGGCACATAATAGAGCCAGGAGCCTTTTATGCGTCTTGCTATTTTGGCCTTCTCCGTGTCGCTTCTTTCCGCGGCAAGTGAAATCCCGCAAGGCACCCATGTACTGCTGCGCATGGTCAACTCCATCAGCACCCGCACCGCTCGCGAGGGCGACTACGTTTACTTGCGAACGGCCACGCCCATCAGCGCCTCGGGCTCGATCGTGGTCCCCCAGGGCAGCTATGTGCAAGGGGTGGTCTCGCACGCCAGGCAGAGCGGCCGCGTGAAAGGCAAGGCCGAACTGGCCATCCGCATCGAGACTCTGACGCTGCCCGGGGGCAAGGTGATCAAGCTGACGCCGCACCTCAGCTCGGTCGATTCCGAAGGCACCGGGCAGAAAGTGGATGCGAAGGAAGACCAGATCAAGCAGAGCGGCGGCCAGGCGGGCGACGCTGCCCGCGTGGGCGAACTTTCAGGGGCGGGCGCGGCGATCGGCGGCATGGCAACGCGCAGTTGGACGGGCGCGGGGATCGGGGCTGGAGCGGGCGCCGGCGTCGGACTGGCCACGGTTCTTCTGACGCGGGGAAAGGAAGTCGTCCTGCGCCAGGGTTCCACCATCGATGTGGTCTTCGACCGCGCCGTGCTGGTGGAATAAAAAAGGCGGCCGGCCCAGGTAGGAGAGATGTCGAGGACAAGGCGGCCGCCAATGTGTCTAACTTGCGCTTAGACAACATGCTTATCCTAACGAAATGACCTCCGCCACGCGAAGTATCTTTCGGACACTGATTGCATTACCTGGTCGCGTTCTTGCGCTCATTGTCAACTCTTGCCTTCAACATTTCCCGAACACTCGCCTGACCTTGCAAGAACGTTGGGTGCGCGACACATAAGTGAGAGCTTTACGCAAATGCCGGCCAAGTGAGAGAATCCTAGCGTAGGGAGTACTCCAATCGGAGCCGCGACCGTAAGGGAGCGTTAGGTTTATGGGCAACGCCAGCAACGCTCCCTTACGGTCGCGGCTCCGATTGGGGCTTCCTTCTCGTCCACTTCTATGTCGCGCACCCAAGAACGTTCCTGTGCTTCACAGAGTTAGCGCTACGGCTTATCATGAGCTTTCGCAAAGTGCTATGCCCTATAGATCATGGCGTCGTCTTGTAAGCTCCTGGACCGGCAACTCCCTGCTGGCCCTGCTGGCGGTCTGCTCAGTCCAGGCGGCTCCGCGGATCAAGGTAATCAAGCTCGCGGTCACCAACCTCAGCCCGCTGCCACGCCCTTCCGAAAACGTCGTGGTCCCGGTCAGCACCCTTCAGGCTATTGCCAGGGATTTCGCGGCCGCGACCGTGATTGTCACCACCAGCCAAGCCGAAACGCTCGACCAGGATGCCCACACCCTGCAGACCACCGAGTTGCCCTCGCAGGCCGACGACCTCGACGGCGACGGACAATTCGACGAAATCGCCTTTCAGATTGACTTGCAGCTCCGCCAGACGCGTATCGTGACCATCGCCTATGGCGATGCCACCGCCATGCTGCTGCTGCGCTCGCAGTATCCCAAACGCACCAACGCCCAATTCGAGGCGCATTGCAAAGGGCCCGGGTGGGAATCCGAGCAGACCGCCTGGCGGCTTTGCTTCGACCGCCAGATTGCCATCGAAGTCTACGGCAAGAGCCGGCCCGGGCTGTATCTCGACTTGTTGCCTTCCCCCTACGATTCTGCCCGCTCCGAGAGCCCGTTCGGCCCCCAGTTGATTGCCGTTGGCAGGGCTCTGGGCGTGGCCGGCCTCGGTGCTCTGGTGGATGGCAACGCCATGCCTGCCGTGGACGTGGCCGAACGCCATTGGCGGCTCATCAGCGCCGGTCCGGTACGCTCCATCCTGGCCCTCGAATACAAAGGTTGGAAGATCGCCGGTCGTAGCGTTGACGTGGTCAGCCGCATCACCCAATGGGCCGGCGAGCATGGCTTCGAGCATCGCATCACCGTGACCAATGGCGACGGTCTGGCCCTTGTCACGGGAATTCCGAACCGGCCGGGCTCCCAAAATCTCGGTGCTTCGACTTCCTCCGTCCGGGCAGTGGCCACCTGGGGAGGCCAGGCGGAGGATGACTGGGGGCTCGCCGTGCTGGCGCCCCGGCAGGAAGCCGGCGCGGAGGCTTCCGATCAGCGAAACCGGTTGCTCCGCATCATCCCGCGGAACGGCGTGGCGCATTGGTACGGCACGGCGATGTGGGGCAGGGAAGCCGCCGGTGCATTGGTCATCCGCAACCATCTCCCCAGCAACCGCTCCGGCGAGGGAACGCTGTCCTTGCCAGATCCTTACCCGCCGGGTCGTGCAGGTTTCGTGGCTTATTTGGCCGGCGTGGCTGGCCGCATCGCGGAGCCTGCCCGGGTGCGGATCCTCTCCAACACCGGCGCGCCGGAATCGGCGCCGCCGGATACCCTTGCTCCCGGCGCCTCAAACCGCACCTACGCGCAGGCCATCGCCCTGCTTCAACAGGCCGCGGACCGCACCGCCGCAAAATTCGAACCGCTGCTCACGGCCACTGCTCTCGGAGGCGAAGACAAGACCAACGGAACCGGCTTTTTCACCGAAGGCAATGATCAGAGCGGCGAGTGGAAAATTCAGAAGGGTTATTTCTGGACCGGCGGTTTCTGGACCGGAGAACTCTGGAAACTCTTCGGCTTCACCCACGATCCTCGCTACCGGCAGTGGGCCGAACTCTGGACGTCGCGGATCATGGGCATCCAGGACAAGCAGGACCACGATACCGGTTTCTTGAATTTCTATTCGTCGGTGCTGGGTTACGAAGCCACCAAGGACCCCAAATATCGAGCCGAAGCGTTGCGGGCGGCCCAACGGCTCAAGCAACTCTACAATCCGCTGACCAACCTGGTGGCCTCGTGGGATGTCAGCGGCGACGACACCATCATCGACACCATGATGAACCTGCAGATCTGGTGGTGGGCATCGCGCGAAACCGGCGACCCCCAGTGGGCCGGCCTGGGGCGCCGGCACGCCCTCAAGTCGGCGGCCTGGCTGGTGCGTCCCGACGGTTCCACTTTCCAGTCCGTGCACTACAACCCGGGCGACAACCGGCAGGAATTCAGGTCCGGCGGCCAGGTCCTTGAGTTCCCAAATCACCCGCCGCCCGGCGCCATGGTTTTTGCCCATACCCACCAGGGACTGCAGGCCGATTCCGCCTGGTCGCGCGGCCAGGCGTGGGCGGTCTACGGCTTCACGGAAGCAGCCGCCGCCACGAAGGATGCGGATTTGCTGGCAACCGCCGAAAAGACCGCTCAGTTTGCCCTGGCTCATCTGCCCGAGGATGGGGTGCCGTGGTACGATTTCTCCGATGAAGGAGTCTTCTTCCGCAATCGCGATTCTTCGGCGGCCGCTATCCTGGCGGCGGGATTCGTACGGCTTTCGCAACTGACTAAGGATCAGACCCGCTCGGCTCAGTACCTGCGTCAGGCCAAACGAATTGTACAGTCGCTGATCGATCGGTATCTTACTCCGGTCGATCCCGAAGACAAAACGCCGCCGGGCGTTCTTCGTCACGGGTGCGGCACGCGCCCCAACGATGGAATGCTCGTCTATGGCGATTATTATTTGTTGGAAACGCTGTTGCGCCTCCAAGCCGCCGAATGATGTTTTTGCCTCGCCGGTATAATCCGTCCTCGCCAGGCCCGGCCCGCCGGTCAGATCGTCTACCGCTTCACGCTTGCCCTTACTTCCGCAGCAGCGCCGACGCGCACCACAGCAGCGGCGCTTGCCCGTGTAAGTCACCCGTGTTTTGCTTGCGATCCAGGTAATACTGCAGGTCGTTCTTCTTATTCGTCCCTTCGCACACGTTGGTAATATCGCTGTCCTTGTTGATATAGCCGATCAACCCCAGCCATGCCTTGCGCGCGGCCGGACCAAACGTGCTCTCTTTCAACCAGCCGTTCTTCACGCCCGTGATCATCGCGAACGTGAACATGCCCGTCGAGGATGTCTCCACCCACGCTTCCGGATGGTCGATGAGCTGCCTCCACATTCCATCGGCGCCCTGGTACTTCAACAGTGAGTCCATCATCTTCGTGTAGCCCGCCATAATCCGCGCCCGCTGGGGATGCTTCGCCGGCAGCGAACGCAGCAGTTCGGCCATCCCCACCGCCACCCAGCCGTCGCCCCGGCCCCAATAAAACGGCACGTCCGGTGCGTGGAAGAACAGGCCGTTCGGTTGTTGCAGCTTATCCAGGTAGGCCGTCATTTCAAGCGCCGCCCGGTCGATATATTTCTGGTCGCCCGTAGCGCGGTAGGCCTGCACCTGCACCGCCGTGATCATGAACATGTCGTCGATCCAGAAGCGCGTCTCGCTCGTCAACCCGTCCGCATCCGGCGTCTCCCACTGGCGGTCGGCGATCATTTTCCCCAGGTCCAGGTACTTCTTATCCTTCGTCTCGATGTAGATCTCCAGCGGAACCGCGCCAAATACCGAGAAATCCACGTGACGCTCTGTCGGGACCAGGTTGGCATCGGTCGTCAGCAGTGGGTCGAACCGCGCAATCAGCCGGCGCGTCAAGTCCTTGTCGCCGCTCAGTTGCGCGAACGTCAGCGCTCCATACCAGGTGCACGTTTCCGGATAAATGATGGTGTTGTCGCGCAAGTGCTTGCTCGCGACAAACCGTTCCGCCACGCGTTTGCCGATCTCCTGCGGAGAACTCCCAGCCGGCCAGTTCTGGAATTCCTTTTGCGCATAGCCCTGCGCTGCGACCCCCACAAGCATGGCACCGGCCACCATCGTTCGTGAAATCGATTTGCATTGTGTTTTCATCTTGTCAACCTTTCGGAAAAAACTCTTCCACCGGGAACGAATGGCGCACCACGTCGCGTACTTCGTCCAAGGACTTCAATTGTCCGGCGCCCATCGCCTGCACCAGGGCGTTGCCGGCCGCCGTCGCTTCCACCGGTCCGGCCACCACCCGCCGCCCTGTGACGTCGGCCGTGAGCTGGTTGAGCAGGCCGTTCCGCGAGCCGCCGCCCACAATGTGAATCACATCCACCGCCCGTCCCGTCAGACCCTCCAGCGTCTTCAGAACTTCCCGGTACCGCACCGCCAGGCTGTAGAGGATCACGCGGCACACCTCTCCATCGTCCCTCGGCGCTTGCTGCCCGGTCTTCCGGCAATGCTCGCGAACCTTCTCCGCGTTCTGGCCCTCGGCGTAGAACGCTTCCAGGTCCAGCACCGTCTCGGACGGCTGCGCCGCGCCCGCCATCGCCGTCAATTGCTGGTAGCCGTATTCTTTCCCCTCCAGCGCCCAGGCCCGCCGGCACTCCTGCAGCAACCACAGCCCCGGAATGTTTTTCAGGAACCGTATGGTCCCTCCCACCCCAACCTCATTTGTGAAGTTGGCCGTGAGCGACCCGTCGTTGATCAGCGGCCGGTCCAGTTCCATTCCCATCAGCGACCACGTCCCCGAGCTGATGTAGCACCACCGCGAATCCGCCGCCGCCGGCACCGCCGCCACGGCCGCGGCCGTATCGTGGCTGGCCGTCGTGTATACCGGCGTCCCGCGTGAAAGGCCGCACTCGTCCGCAACCTGCGGAACCAGCGCGCCCAGCAGCGTGCCCGGCTCCACCAGGTCGGCCGGCAAGTCAGTCGGGATTCCCAGCTTCCGCAACAAGTCGGCGGCAAATTGTTTCCCTGCCGGATCGTAGAATTGCGACGTGCTCGCGATCGTCCGCTCCGCCCGCATCGCCCCGGTCAGAAAATAGTTGAACAAATCCGGCATGAACAGCAGGCGCCGCGCCGCTTCCAGCACCCACGGCGCCTGCCGGTGTGTGGCGTAGAGCTGATACAGCGAATTCAGCTCCATGAACTGGATCCCCGTCCGCTCGAAGATCTCCGCCCGCGGCGCCACTGCGAACGCCTGCTCCATCATCCCCACTGTGCGCGCATCGCGGTAGTGGCGCGGATTGTCGATCAGCGCTCCATCCGCCCCCACCAGCCCGAAATCCACGCCCCAGGTGTCAATCGCGGCGCCATCGAGGCCCTCCGTGGCGCGCGCCGCTGCCCGCAGCCCTTGTTTGATTTCCTGAAACAGTCCGAACGTGTTCCAATACAATCCCGTCGGCAACCGCACCGGCACATTCGGGAACCGGTGCAGTTCCTGCAACTCCAGCAGGTGGTCGGAGAGCCCGGCCAACATGGCCCGTCCGCTCTCCGCGCCAAGGTCAATCGCAAGGTATCGATGAGCCGCCACTGTTCAACTTTCGCACGACCCCTGGGAACCGCGTCAAGCGCAATCGACAGGCCGTTTCGCGTTATGCAACGTGGAACCGAAGGGACGCGCCCTTTCGTGGCTGGCAGCCTGTTTCGCCCTTACTTTGGCGCGATAATTCGGCTAAACCAGCCTGATCGCACCGCACCATCATAACCGCCTGCGTTTGCGCTGGCAAAACTCGAAAGCTGCCGTTGTCGCGGCCCTGACCTCCCTATGTCGTATTCTCACCCGCTTGCAACCTCATTCCGGCAGGGGCTGCGGGTATCCTGCTGCCAGGGCCTCGTACTTTTTGGCGGCGTTCAAGTAGCTCTGACAAGTCGATGGATTGGCGTTAGGGTTACTCAGACACGCGGCATACTGCTGGCGTGCAAGTTGGGCGCTCCTTAGGTAAGTGAACTTTGTATCGGCGTCCTTGCGTTGGAGGGTGAGTTTCTGTTGTGTAGCCGCGGGGACATCTCCGCTATCCGTCACTGCCCCTGCCATGGCCTCGTAAAAGGCGGCGCCGTTCAAGAAGCTCTGACAATTCGGAGGCGCGGAGCTCGTCGTATTGTTTGTCATACACGCGGCATACTGCTGCCGCGAAAGTTGGGCGCTCCTTGAGTAACTGAACTTTGTATCGGCGGCCTTGCGTTGGAGGGTGAGTTTCTGTTGTGTAGCCGCGGGGACATCTCCGCTATCCGTCACTGCCCCTGCCATGGCCTCGTAAAAGGCGGCGCCGTTCAAGAAGCTCTGACAATTCGGAGGCGCGGAGCTCGTCGAACTGTTTGTCATACACGCTGCATACTGCTGGCGCGAAAGTTGGGCGCTCTTTAAGTAATCGGCCTTTTTATCGGCGCCCTGGGCGTTGAGTTGCCCCTGCTGGGGCTGGAAGAACGCCACGCCGGCGGCAGCCAGAAGAATGGTTGCGAATTTTGTTGTCAGTTTCATTGTATCTGTCCCTTCGTAGGAGTACGTCACCCCCTTCTTACTTCCCCTCCGGCAGCCCCGTCACTCCCTTGCTGTCCTTCACCGTAATCGTGCTCCCATCCTTCGTCCGAATCT
>OBLU010005918.1_pt1 | contig 10917 bp, 6 predicted proteins | sample 1518681 | NCBI WGS metagenome assembly OBLU01 (sample SAMEA3539304, study PRJEB22396) | soil metagenome | biome: tundra; feature: field; material: soil | place: USA | collected 2010-05 | depth 0.15 m
CCTGGACTTCAGTAGGTCAAGAGCTCGACTGCCTTGTGTAACCTCCATGTTAGAACTCCTCTGCTTTTATGTATTATAGTCGAGGTTTCATCACATCCGATCAAAACTTGCCTGTCTCACAACCCACAACTTTTGACACGGCCGGATCGTTCAGATCCGGCCATTTGTTTTGTTGTGGTTAGATGGTGGGTTTTCAGACCCCTCTTGTCACAGCGCGGTTCAGGCTGTTTTTCCAAGATTTTGAACCGGAAGTTAAAGAAGAATGAAGTTTCCGGTAACTTCGCCGTGGTCGACTGACCAAAGATCTCGGCACGTCGTGTAAAGAGAATCGAAGATGGATGTGATCGGAAGATGGTCTTGTTGGATTTGGACGGCCGCTGCTCCAGCAGCAATTTGAGCGACGTCGCCAGTCCAGTTTTGCCTCACGAGCGTTTCCGTATCGAACTGCAGCACCAACGCTTTATCCGTTCCTTGCGAAGCAGGCGTGAAGCGTAGGTGCGAAGGATAGAGCGATTGTTCCCAAGGTCGTCCATCATGGAAGCGCTCGCATCGAAAAGGAACGCAGCGCGGATCGGTAGGTTCTCGAAAGGTTCGAGCATGACAATGCGATTCTGCCGCTTTCCGTCATCCGACAACTCTAGATTGCTTGGTAACAGGTTCCTCAGCGGTGCACCGCTGGAGTCGAAAGCTCGAAACGAGAGACTGATCTCATTCACGGGAATCCGAACCGTGTAGGGGACCGGGGAGGTGTTGTCTGAAGGTCCCTGGGGAACCTGTGCGGCGCCCACCAAAGTCGGGAGCGAGCACACGAGAAGGCATTGCAGCAACCGCTGAATTGAACCATGCTCCCACATAGAGCCTAGGATACGCGGGACAAGGGCGTTGCGCGTATTCCGGGTGAACCACCGATGCCGGAGGGCTGGATGAGCTGACGCAGTCACACCCGGACCTGCGCAAGCATTTGTTCACCAGCGAGGGAAAGGTGCAGGCCGTAGTGAACCTGTATCTGAACGATGAGGATGTACAGTATCTGCCCGCGATGGAAGCAACTGCGATTTCGCCTTCCTACGCGCTCTCTAGCAATCCTTCCATCCCCGGTGGCCGGCCAGCAGTAGAGGAGAGCGCGGCTACGGCCCAAAGACGCAGTGACGGGCAAACGGAACGTGCCATTCAAGGGAGGGATCTTGGCAACGATACCAGACACGTTCATTGGAAGTTCGCTTACTGCTTCGCTGTCCAGGTTGGTGGAAACAACCGAGTCTTCGGTCTGGAGAAGAGGAGACGCAGTGGTGACGACTATGCTTTCACTGGCGCTATCTGCCTAAGGCGTGCTTCGACGAGTGTCGAAACTGGAAACGTGCTTTGGTCTTCCATGAGAAGGTTATTTCGCGTCAGCCCCGACCTTCTCTCGGAGCGTTTCAGGCGCCTGATCGGTTCCGGCGCTCATTTTCGCGCTAACGAACGTACCTACCGTTACAGTCAGATTTTCACCTTACGGCACGTTTTATCAACAACATACCGGGACCGTTAGGACACCCCCCTAACGTTGCCAGTCCTTCATTGGGGGCATAGGGTTGTCTTCCGACCGTGGAAACCTATACCCGCGAGTCACGAAAAAGCTTGCTGTCACCTAGGGGGAAACAGATGACGTTAAGGAATTTACTGCACTATCGCGCATACAGAACGCATGGGGGTTGCTCCCGGTTTATGGCCGGCGCAATCGCTGTTCTCTGTGTCTGTATCTGGTTTGCGGGAACGTTTGCAAGCGCTCAAGATCGCGGAAGCGTGTCAGGAATTGTCACCGATCCCCGCGGCTCCAGAGTCGTGGGAGCCAAGGTCACAATCACCAATGCTGGGATGGGCACGCAGAACTCCACCGTCACTGCTGGCGTGGGAGAATACACCATCCCGGAATTGCCTGCGGGCATCTATTCAGTCACGGTGGTTGCACCCGGCTTCTCCACGCTGGTCCGCAACGGAATCACCGTCTCGGTTGGAGAGACTGCGACTGTCGATCTGAAACTGGCTGTTGGGCAAGGGACGGCGACGATTACGGTGACGGAGGATGCTCCATTGCTCCAAACCGATAGCCCACAGAACAATCTCGAAGTCTCCACGACCGACATGAATGAGCTTCCGTTCAACGTCGCCGGCATCGGATCTGTACGCGACCCGATGAGTTTTGCCGCGTTGGTCCCGGGAACCATCGTGGGGGGCTGGAATGATATCCACATCAGCGGCTCGCCGGCAGCCACCTATCGCGTCTATATGGACGGCCTGGACGACACCTCGGCGGTCAAGGGCGCCATCTCCGATGAAAACCAGCCCTCGGTCGAATCGCTCGGCTCACAAGAGCTTCTGGTGAACAACTATTCGGCGGAATTTGGTGAGTCGGCGGGCGGAATTTTCAACTACACCTCGAAATCGGGCACCAACAGGCTGCATGGGACGGCCTTCACCTTACTGGAGAATGAGGATCTGGACGCCGGACAGCCATTTAACTACGTCACTGGGAACCAGAAGACTACCCCGGTACAGCGGCAACTTGATTTTGGCGGCTCATTCGGTGGACCGGTGGTGATTCCTCACCTCTACAACGGCCACAACAAGACCTTCTTCTTCTTCGCCTACGAGGAGTACCACAACACGCAAACGCTTAACCAGGGAACCATTACGGTTCCCACGACGGCCTATCGCAATGGCGATCTAAGCTCCCTCTTGCAGGGGCCCATCACGAATTCGAACGGTGTGCCGATTCTGGATTGCCTGGGCCGGCAAATGATCAATGGCGCGGTTTACAACCCGGCGACGACCAGATCCGTAACCTGCACTGGCGGTTCGACCGCAGTGGTCCGCGATCCGTTCCCGAACAACTTTATTGGCGCGCCCAGTACCTGGGATCCGGTGGCGCAGGCGGTTCTTCCCTTCATTCCTACTCCATCGGGAGCCACTGCCAATGCGCTCAACAACAACTACCCGAATGAGCAGCCGAACAACAAATACCAGTACCTGACGAGCATCAAAATCGATCACTCGATCGGTCAGCTGTGGCACGTCTCGGGGTATTACATCGCCGAGCAGTCCAACAAAGACAATGCGGCGGATGGCATCAACGGCCCAGCAGCCCAGACCCGGTGGAACACAACGCCCGCCCCGCAGGTGTATCTCAATGCGGACTATACGGCCACGCCAAGACTTGTGCTTCACGCCGGATTCGACTTTACGCGCCACAACGCCGCGCAGAATGCGTTTGTGCAAGACATCAAGGCGTCGTCTCTTGGTCTCAACACGGCGGCAAACATGCCTGGCGGCGCCGCGAGTACCTTCCCGATCATCTACGGACTCCAAACCAACAAGCAGCCCGTTCCTCAGTTGGGAAATAACAACGCTCCGTTTTTTGACGACAACTGGGAACCCACTGGGTCCGCGACCTGGATCCACGGCAGTCACACGTTAAAATTCGGCGCCGATCTCCGTCATCAGGTTTTTGGCACCCACAATGACCTGTCGGCCGGAAACTACGGCTTCGGTTCCTCTCAGACCTCTCTGCCGTCCACGCAGGGGAATTTCCCAAATGGCACCGGCCTCGGCGATGGTTTCGCGAGCTTCGCTCTTGGCCAGTTGAATAACGCCAGTATCGGCAACGATAACATCGAATGGTTTCACCGCAAAGAGAGCGGGATTTACGCAACGGATACCTGGAAGCTCACGTCCAAAATCATGGTGAACTACGGACTGCGTTGGGATTTTGAACAGATGCAGCACGAACAGCAAAACCGGGAAACCCAATTCAGTCCGACCGTCGTGAATCCGTCGGCTGGCGGCCTGTTGGGTGGAACCGAATACGAGGGGTATGGGGCCGGGCGCTGCAATTGCATCTACGAGAAGTTCTATCCCTGGATGATTCAGCCGCGCCTCGGCTTCAACTATCAGCTGGATCCCAAGACCGTGATCCATGCGGGAATAGGGCTTTACTCCGGCCAGCAGCTCTTCATGAATGAAATCAACTATAGCAACCAGGGATTTGGCTTCAACCAGGCGTTCCTTAACAGTCCTTCGTATGGCCTTCCCGCCGGCCAGTTTTCCAACGGTATCCCATACTCCCCAGGAGCTTTGACAGCCACGAACTTCGACCCTGGCGCCTACCCGGGCCCCGGTTCAATCCAGTCACCTCCAAACTTTACCGTTCCAAACAACGGCAAGCCCGCGCGCTTTTTGCAAACAACCTTCGGCATTGAGCGCGAGGTCGTCAGGAATCTGTCGGTTCAGGCGTCTTTCATCGACAACCGTGGTGCCTGGCTTGAATCCGACGGGCTGAGGGTAATCAACCAACTCCCTGTATCGGTCATCGCGCAACACGGCTTGGACGTTACAAACCCGGCTGACCAGGCCCTTCTAACCTCGGCAATCTCTTCTCCAACTGTCGTGGCGAGAGGCTTCCACGCGCCGTACGCCGGCTTCCCGTCTGGCCAAACCCTGGCTCAGGCGTTACGGCCATTTCCGCAATTCGGAAATATAGGTGACCAGTACGAGCGCGACGGCAATACCTGGTACGACGCGCTTCAAGTCAAGGTCACCAAAAGGATGAGCAACGGGCTTTCGGCCGGTCTCGGGTACTCGTGGTCAAAGGATCTCGGAACAGTCACCAGCACTGGGACCTACACCACGGCGATACCGCTACAGGATCCCACCAAGTCGCCCAAGAGCCAGAAAACGTTTTTGGCCATCGACCAACCCCAGATGCTCAACTTCAACTTCGATTATGAAGTGCCGAGGTTCCGGTTTGCGCAAAGCGGTTGGAAAGCTGCCTTGCTTTCCGGCTGGACAACGGACGGCATCTTCCATTACCAGAGCGGTTTCCCCATGCAGGTACCCAATTCGCAGACCGGGTTCCAACTGAGTTCTGTGACTTTCACGTCGAGCAATAACGGCAATGGCGTTTTTGCGAATCGCGTTGCGGGCCAGCCGCTCTTCTTGCATGGCCTCAATAACCACAGCGGTAACCCCTTCACCACGTTCTTTCTCAACCCCGCCGCGTGGGCAAGCCCGGCCGCCGGAACTTACTCCACTTCCAAGCCGTACTTCGGCGATTATCGTGGCCCGAGATATCCCAGCGAACAGTTGGGCTTTGGCAAGGCCTTCGACATTAAGGAGGGCGTGAAATTCTCGCTCCGCGCGGATTTCTTCAACGTCTTCAACCGCTGGGCATATCCCGGCCTGAACAATACGGGGAATTTTGCCCAGGCTCCGCAATATAACGGCAACGGAAGCATTGCCAACGGCTTCGGTTACCTGGGCAACAGCATCTCCGGGGCAGGTGGAAACTTCTCTCCAAGAACTGGCGAGTTTGTCGCAAGATTCCAGTTCTAAGCGCCAATTCAACTGAAATTCCAACCAACAGGCCAGATGAATTCATCTGGCCTGTTAACTTTCAGGAGAGAGTTCTTTGTAGTTTGCAAGGAATGCAAGCGATATCCTGAAAATGGACCGGGTGTTGTGGAACCCGAGACTCTCAAGCGTTCAAAAAGAATTCTCAAGTCGTACCTGACCGGGGACGACAGTCTGGAACACTCAAAATGTGAGAGTGATTGCAAAAGTGCCTGAATGAGGCTCGCAGTGCAATGGTCAGATGACAAGAGAATTTCATTTCAAAAAAGGGAGAACTGCAACGCAGACCACTCCCGATGGGACAGCTGCACTTTTGGGGGGAATGAAGTTGGCAATTTCGCGACGTGACTTTGTGGCAGGCTTGGCGGCTCTGAGCGCAGGAACTTTGAACTCCCGGGCGTTGTCAATTTTGCGAAATCCATCCCAAGGCGCCAGCACCGATTCCGAGAAGCTTCCCGAGCAGTATTTCGAGACATGGACAGCCCAGAAAACGGGAATCACCTGGAAGCACGATAATGCAATCTCAAACCTCCGCTACTTGCCCGAATCCATGGGCCCGGGGGTCGCCTTATTCGACTACGACAACGACGGCTGGATGGATCTGTATTTTGTAAATAGCGGCCCGGCGGATTTCTTTCAGCCCGCAAAGCCGCTGCGCAATGCCTTGTACCACAACAACCGGGACGGCACCTTTACCGACGTGACGGAAAAGGCAGGCGTGGCGGGAAGAGATTTCGGCATCGGAGTTGCGGCCGCCGACTACGACGGGGACGGATGGATCGATCTTCTGGTAACAACGTATGGTCGGATGATTCTCTATCACAACAACCATAATGGGACTTTTACGGATGTGACCAAAGCTGCGGGCCTGAATGAGCCGGGCCTCTTCACCAGCGCCGTCTGGTTTGATTCTGACAATACTGGCCTGCTCGATCTGTTCGTCTGTCACTTCGTAAAGTACAACAAATCGCTGGAACGTGATTGCAGCACAAACGGGGTTCGGCATTATTGCTATCCCAAGACCTTCGAACCATGGCCGAGCCGTCTCTATAAGAACAACGGCAACGGGACCTTTACCGACATCAGCGCCTCTTCCGGGATTGGAAAGTCCTTTGGGAAGGCCTTTGGCGTTGTCGCGACAGACATCAACAACGATGGCTTGCTGGACCTGTTTGTCGCGAATGATTCCGTTTGCAACTTTCTGTATTTGAATAAGGGAGGCGGGAAGTTTGAAGAGATTGGGTTCCAGGCTGGAGTGGCCTATAGCGCGGATGGCGCGGCTCGCTCTGGCATGGGCGTGGATGCGATCGACTACGACGGGGATGGGCGGCAAGATCTCTTTGTCGCCAACATTAGCCGCGAACGCTATTCCTTGTACCACAATTCCGGAGATAATACCTTTCAGGATGTAGCCGGGTCGACGGGAATCGGCATGGCGACGATGATGGACGCAGGCTGGGGCTGCCGCTTTGTCGATTTCGATTTGGATGGACGGCCGGATCTGATTTTGGCCAATGGGCATCCGGACGACCTGATCGAATCGATCACCAACAGCTTGCAGTATCGGGAACCGCTCTTGCTCTTTCACAACTATGGCAATGGGTTTGATAACGTTAGTGCCGCCGGCGGTCCAGCGTTCAAAGAGTCGTATCCCGCACGGGGACTTGCCGTGGGCGATCTCGATAATGACGGGCATGTCGATGTGGTTGTCGGGATCAGCGGCGAGGCTCCACTGATCCTGCATAATACCGTTCGCAACGCGAACCAATGGATTGGTCTAAATCTTACCGGACTTGCGGTTGGCGCCAAGATCACCTGGTCGGCCCATGGTGTTGAGCATGGTATTTTCAAGCGAGGCGGCGGGAGCTATCTTTCTTCCTGCGATCCGCGCGATGTGTTGGGCCTGGGGCCGGCAGAATATGCCGATTGGATTCAGGTTCAATGGCCCAGGGCGATCGGCCGCACGGACCGCTTCGAACATGTGCGCGCCGGCAGGTACTACTCTCTGGCGCCCCGGGGCAAGCTTCTATGATCTGGCTTTTCGCACTCCAACTCGCAGTGGGCCCGGCGCAACATTACCAGAACGCAAAACAGGATTTTGCCCAACACAAATTTGACGAGGCTGTTAGCGAAGTTAATACAGCTCTGCATGAGAGCCCGTACATGGTTCCGGCCCTGGTCCTCAAGGCCAGGCTGGCCCAGTTTGCGCATCGTCCGGATGTTGCCAAGAGCTGTCTTATCACTGCCATTACGGCTGATCCAACATCGGAAGAGGCGCAATTCTTCCTCGGAGTGTTTTTCTACACGGAAAACGACTTCAAATTGGCGATTTCACCACTTCAGACAGCCCAAAAGCTATCTCCGAAAGGTCCACTGCCCGTGTTCTATCTTGCAATGACGCACGAAGCCCTGGGAGACGGGACTCAAGCGGAGGAACTCTACCAGCAGGCTGAGAATCTTTCTCCGGAGAAATCGCCGCAAAGCGCATCGATTCTCGTCGCATACGGGAGGTTCCTGTTAGGAATGGGTCGATACAAAGACAGCATCGAGAAAGACCGGCGGGCTATTGAGGCAGACCCAGGGTCCCGCGATGCGCACTTTGAATTGGCAAAGGGACTAGACTTCGAGGGAGATTTCGAGAATGCCGCACACGAAGGAGAACTAGCCTTGACTCTGCCGGAGCTCGGCACCAGCGATGCCCAGATTCATTTTCTCCTGGCAAAGGTCTATCAGAAGTTGAAACAACCTGATTTGGCAAAGGCCCATCTGGAGAAATTCCAAGCAGCTCCCCAGACAACCGTCAGGTGAGTGCGTTGTTGCTGCTGGTTCCGATATTTTTTCAGGGTACTTCCCGCGTGATAGATCGGCTCCGCCGCCCGTGTTCTGTTTAATGAACGTACCTACCGTTACGGGTTATCATGGGAATCAAATCATTTATTATCGGCCATATACAAGAAGCGTTAAGGCGCTTCCTAACGTTGCCAGTTCTTAGACAGGCGACTTAAGATTCTAGTTGATCGTGAAACTTACCCAGTCAGGTCGCGAAAAGGTGTAATACAACCGAACTTCTCTCGGGGAGGACCGGATGCCCGCGTCTTTCCTGGAACCATCCCAGGCGTCCGACAAACAGCTTGGAACAGTAGCTTTGCCAGTCTGCAGAGAGCATTTCTGATTGTGAAGAAACGACTTTCTCCGGATACTCGAAGCGAGGTCTACAGCCTTTTGAATTCCCTTGACCCGGGAGGGCCGGCTACGAATCCGGCCGATTCCCAGTTTGGAAGAATTACTGAAGACAATTCACCGAATGGATACTGGAATAACATCCCCGGCCACTTGAAGTTCTGAGCACCATCACTCGCAATGTCCCGACAAGAGTGGAGCCTTACCGGCACTACTCTTGTCAGGAGCCAAGTTGTTAGATGAGGAATTACATACTTGCCCCGATTCCAAAGGACGGAGGGATACATGCAAGCGAATCCGAAGGCCAGGGACCCAAAACACGAAAGAACTCGCAAGACTATTCACGCCTCGGGCGCCAGGCAGAAAGCGGAAAAGGCGGAGCATAGAGCCAGGCTGATGGAAATCGGTCGGAAGTACACACTCCATGTAAGAGTGGTCGATCCCAAAGGTCGCGAGGTTCTCAACCTGACCAGACTGACCCTTGGACGCAATTTGCATGACGAGGGAGATACGCTTCCGGAATTCCAGGATGTTCTTGAATTACTTATCGAAGCCGCGGAAGAGCATGTATGTCCAATGGAATAGACTTCCATGCGCGCCATTTGGTCAGCGCCCAGTCTGGGGGACGAATCACCAAATGGCTTCATTCAATTCTTCGTTCACTCCTTATCGCTTGCATTGCTCCATTCATCGCGTCTGCCCAGACCGTCCGTGTGCTTCTCAACCGGCTGCCGACGTCAACCACTTAACCGCAGATTTCACAATCGAAGGGACTCTGGGTCTCCCCCGTTGACGAAACGAGATCGAGCAGAATTCAACAATGAGCCACTGCGCCATAGCCTGTCCTTCCGCACGCGCATACGATCCATTCACCGACCGGTACTGTTCCTACCCGGAGAGAGGTTATCGCACAACCTATGAAACGCTTCCTTCACAATATCGGGCTTGGACTATGGATCACCTGGCTTGGAGCGGCGGTGGCTCTGGCCTCCGAGAATCCCTTTGTTTCTGTCAACGATCTCACATGGACGGAAATGGGGCGCAACGAGAACGACTCCATGCCGATCGGGAATGGCGATCTTGCTGCCAATGCCTGGACGGAACAGAACGGCGACCTCGTACTGCTTGTGGCCAAATCGGATGCGTGGTCGGAGCTGGGTAAGTTGGACAAACTCGGGCGCGTACGGATTCATCTCGCGCCAAATCCGTTTGTTGGTGCGTCTGGCTTTCAACAGGTTCTGCACCTCGAAGATTCCAGTATTGAAATCGAGAGCGGCGCCAATGCCGTGCGGGTGTGGATCGATGCGAATCGTCCGGTGATTCATGTTGAGGCGCAATTGGAGCATCCTGCGTCAATGCAGGCAAGCATCGAACTGTGGCGCACTCAAACCCATCCCTACGACGATCCCTCTCCAGATAAAGGCGGACTGTTTGGAATGGGCAACCACGCGGTTCCGCTCAACTTTGAAGAGGACACGGTTATGCCTGCCAGCGCAAGCCAGGTTACCTGGTATCACTTCAATTCGTCGAGCGTTTACCCGATTGCGCTGACGCAAGAGCATCTGGAATCGGTCCTGCAAAAGTATCCGGACCCGCTGTTGCACCGCTGTTTTGGAGCAGTCCTGACGGGCCCGGGATTGGTGAGCACCGATGACCATACTCTGAAATCGGCAGCACCGGGGCGGACTCTGCGGCTTGATTTAATCGGCCTCACCAAGACTGCAGCAGCTTCGCCGGCGGCCTGGAAGTCTGACTTGGATTCGCTGGTTAGGAAGGTGAATGCTGTTCCGCTTGAATCCGCGCGCAGGGCGCATCAACAATGGTGGCGGGATTTTTGGAATCGGAGTTGGATTCACCTCTCTGGAACAGAAGACGCAGCGAAGGTCTCACAGGGCTTTATCATGCAGCGTTACATGATGGCCGCTTCTTCGCGCGGCGCATTTCCGGTGAAGTTCAACGGTGGCCTGTTTACCGTTGGGCACGAAATTGGCGGAAACGTAGAATCAACGCCCAAAGAACACAACCCGGACTTCCGGCAATGGGGAAGTTCTTATTGGAACCAGAACAATCGGCTGCTTTACTGGCCGCTCATTGAGACGGGCGATTCCGATCTGCTCAAACCCTGGTTCGACCTCTATCTGAATGCGTTGCCGCTTGCGAAAGACCGCACCCAGGCTTACTTTCACCATGCGGGCGCATCGTTCATAGAAACAATCGATTTCTGGGGCCTGCCTAACCTCAATGATTTTGGCTGGGACAATCCGACCACTGAAGTCAATAGTGAGTGGATGCGCTATCACATTCAAGGCACGCTGGAAGTCATTTCGCAGATGCTGGACGAATACGATG
>OBLU010005919.1_pt1 | contig 10917 bp, 15 predicted proteins | sample 1518681 | NCBI WGS metagenome assembly OBLU01 (sample SAMEA3539304, study PRJEB22396) | soil metagenome | biome: tundra; feature: field; material: soil | place: USA | collected 2010-05 | depth 0.15 m
CAATACGGCGTCCCATTGCGGATCTTATGCGACAAGTTCAGCCACACGCGGTTTGAGCCGAGCGGGTGGTCGGGCAATCCAAAGATTGGCTACGCCAAGTCGTTAACCGATTACTTATTCCGATGGCTTGAGCTGCGTTTCCTGAAAGGCGAGCAGGGACTTCTGTTTGAATTGCCGAGGCCCGTCCAATCGCATCGCGAGCCGAGCAGCGTAGTCGAAGCGCTCGGCCAAGTGGTAGAGCTGGGAGACGCGCCTGCGTGCCAATTCTGCGGCTCGCTGATGGTGAGGAACGGCTCCTGCTATCGGTGTATGACCTGTGGCAGCACGAGTGGTTGCTCATAAATCGACGAACTGGAGTACGACATGGCAAAAAGTGTGAACAAAGTAATCCTGGTGGGAAACGTTGGACAGGATCCTGAGGTCAAGTACACGGCTAGCGGGGTTCCTGTAGCCAAAGTCAGCCTCGCCACCAACGAGCGATTCAAGGACAAAAACGATGCGTGGCAAGACAGGACGGAATGGCACACCGTTGTCGCTTGGCAGCGTCTGGCGGAGATTGTGGGCGAGTACGTCCGCAAGGGCGCGAAGCTCTACATCGAAGGCAAGCTGCAGACATCGACCTGGGAAGACAAGCAGAGTGGCGAAAGGAAATTTCGGACAGAGATTATCGCGCGCGACCTTGTTTTGCTCGGGTCGCGGGACGGCGGAGAAGAAGGAGTCCCTGAGAGATCCAGCGACGAAGCTAACGCGGCGCCGGCCTTCACAGGAGTCGCAGATTCCGAGATTCCCTTCTGAAGTGGAGAGCGCAAAGGAGGGCACCGCTGAAAATGCCAACTGCCTGCCCGTCTACGAACAAACGGCCCGGCGCTGATTCATAATAGCGGCTCGGCTTTCTTCGGCGCTTGCTTCCTCCTGGTCCACCAATGCTGATGCGGGTTGAACGAGTCAAAATAGTCTTGAATCAGTCTACGAATTTCGTGAACTTCCTTCTCTATCTGCGAAACCCCGCAACCTTGCATGTTCATCTGCTCCACAATCTTGTTGTGGATCTTGTTGACATCATCGAGTTCAGTTAGCGGCGACTGCTTGCCTTTTGCCAAATTGTCGGCATATTTCTCGAATTCACGGTTGTAGATCCCGTGCAACACGTCTAGCCGATTGCGCAGTAGGTCGACCGCGACAGCACGGATAGTATCGGGGATAAAGGGGTCCGAGACAGCAGGAGCAAGTAGACGCTCGAGTCGTTTCATGTCCTCGGTGTATGGTGTCCCGTAGTAGAACTTCCTCGCGGCCAGAATCTCGTCCCTGTTGTTCTGAAAGACCTCATTGATTTCCCGGATGCCATCATGCACCGGGCGTCTGCTGGCCCAATACATGGATGACGATGGATCGAACTCGCTGTAAAGGTCTTCCGATAGCTTCTGCAGTCGGTCCATGACCCGCTTCTGGTACTCGGTGTTTACGGTGTTCAACAGGCCGCGTTTCGCAGCCCGGTAGGTCAAAATCGCGACGATCGCGCCAATAGCATAAAACGCGATCTGGACGATCTTGAGGGTATCCCCGAAGTTGTCCTGTGTAGGCGACATCCACGCTCCACCTGAACCAACAGCAATCACTTGCGGTTCCCCAAACGCTGGACGATAGAGTTCACCTACCGCAGCGGCTCGTAAGGCACGCTCGCATTATAAGGTCACGCACTACCTATCAGGCGTGTCACTTCCTTCTGCCCGGTTCGACCGGTGGCCTCGCCCCGCAGAGATTGAGGTCCGGCCCGAAATGTAAATAGATAGATGCTGTCACCCACGCTGATCTGGTGGTCGGCTTGGGGTACAAGCAAGCGTGAAACCAACCGAAGAGGAGGGACGAAAACGTGTTTGTCGAATTGATGCCAATGCTCAAGGAGCGGACGTTGCTGATTACGGTTGCGCGACTTGAGGAAAAACTGAAGGTGAACGTGATTCCCACAAAAGCCAAGGAAGGGGAGGATCAGGCTCTGACGACTCCTCTAAGCTACACGGGGTCAGCGGAGGAGTTGGATGCAGAACTGGGCAAGCATCTCGCCAGCTACGTCGACTCCCACGTGCAACTCGGCAGCACTCTCGCTGAAGCGAAGGCTGAGATGGATGCGGCGGCGAAGGCGGCTCGGCAAAAAGTGAAGGGAGCTCAGCAGACCTCGAAGCTCGATCAGACCGCGCTCAAGCAGGAAACAGTGACCGCGGCGGCGACCGTCACGGAGACTACGCCGAGTCTGTTTGGTCCTCAGCAGCCAAGTGCAGAACCCGCGCAGGCGGCCAACACAGAAGAAGGGAGAAATGCGACGCCATGATCGACGCAAAGGTGATGTCTCGCGGCTTCACGTATAACGGCGTGAAGCTTCCAGATCCGGATCCGAGGATGACGCCGGAAGAAGTGAAAACCATGTACAGCAACCAGTACCCCGAGTTGGCGACGGCCGCGATCACAGGGCCGGAGGCTTCGGGGGAACAGTTGCAGTACAGCTTCGTCCGGGCGATTGGGACGAAGGGATAGGCTGCGACACGGGGCCAACAAGAACAACATCGCGATGTCACGACAGAACAAGCCGCCGTCTCAGCGAAGCCATTTAAGGCTGCGGACGGCGGCTTGACCCCCCTCAATGCCACACACGATGGCGTTAGGATGCTCTACTCGACGACAACTTGACCCGCCTTCTTCCAATCCGGTCCAGTTCTTGGTACAGGGTCCTGATCTTCCCAGCGCGCAAGCCGTAGTCGAGGAGATCAGAAGATGTCAAAGACGACTCCTGCCTGAAAGTTTGGATTTGCAGTTCTACCAATTGATTTACTTCGCGTCTGATAGTGGAGGCTAGGTCCGTCAGCATCGGAGTTCTCCGGGTGAATTGTAGCCGATCTCAGACAGCCTGCCCAGAGCGCAAATGATCCGCTGCATTGTCCCGCAATTTCTGTGGAAAGGTTGTCGGTATTGCAGTTTCCGCGACGCCAGGTTGCTTCGAGCCACAAGAGGTGCCACTGTCCAGCCGCAGCAGAATATGAAGACAACAGGTGCAAAGCGAAGTACCTACTCCAGAGACAAGAGGAAAAGAGCGATCCTGCAAGAGCTGAAGGAACTAGCCGAGGACCGCGACTCGCGGAACCAAGCTGTACTTGGGAGGTTCTTGCAATGTCAGGAACTGCAGATGTGCTCGGCTTTGTTAGCGAAGGCGATCGAGCAATGCTCGCGATGGCACTGCGGGAAACGACTTCTGGCGCCAGGAGGATCACTACCGCCGAGCAGTTGATGGCACCAGAGTGCGGTGTTGTACTACCACGACTGAACGACATCCCAGCGGAGCACCGATTCTTAGCCGATGATCGGGAAACAATTGCGTTGGCCGAGAGTTTGTTGAAATCCGGCATCGGAGCGGTGGAAGATTGGGAAAAGAGCGGAAGAGATCCGACGAAGTATGTATCGCTAACTCTCCAGCGGTGGGTTCGCGACCATGGCGGGGCCGCAATCGACCGTCGCTTCGATCTGGACGTCGCCCTCAGCGATCGTTTGGTTGACTATTCGGACGAGCGAGGACCGGAAGGGACGCTTTACCTGATCGTCGATCCGGAGAGCGCGGCGTTCGTGGTGCTGAACCCAGCCATTGAGTTGTTGGAGAAGGCGCATCCACGCCTTCCCGCAACAGTTTTCCGGCACTTCGTGGGATCACTTAACCATTGGGTACGTGTGTACGACTACCACGACGCCGAAGAGCGTGTGGATATGCTCCGGGAATGGTACGAGGATGAAGCGAATACGGGACAGTACGAAGTACCGGACGTAGAGGGATGCGTCCCGAAATGCCTGAAAGAACGCCCTCTGAGCCTGCGAAGTCTGAGCGAACTGAGTCAGGGGATGCGGCTGAAGGGAGCGAAAGCTCTGGTCAAGAGCTTATTGGATCTGTGCTGGATCTCGAAGCAGGCCAAGCGGCCCGGATTCACCGAGGACATGGGTGAGTTGCTCGTGGACAGCAACCCGCCGCTGCCGTGTTTGCTCGCGGCGTTCTCAACGGGCGATGCTGTGGTGGGGTGCTTTGACGACGAGGCCCAGACTGCAATGGAGACGACGCCGCAACCAAACCTCATCATTCCCATTCAATATACGGACCCGTGCAGCGTGCGCCAGGGCTTCCAGACACTGTCCGTGGCGTGTGAGACGTTGGCCGCAGCCAGCCGGCTGATTGACTTGATGCCCGGGAACAGCGACGGCGTGATTGCTCGTGAGGAATAGCCATGAACATCCATGTGCGGATCGGAGACAACCGAAGCTTCGCGCTGAAACAGGCTGTGCTGCTGTATCAGGACGGCAATAGAGCTTTTGCCACGTTGCATGAGGTAAAGAGTGTGCCAGATGGAGCGCCGTACCTGGGTGCTGGTCAGTCGGTCACCACGGGCTTCTTAGAGAAGCTGGCTGCGGGCCTGGGTGCGAGCCTGGCAGCGGAGGTTTTGCCGGAGCATGTGCTGGCAAGAACGCCTGAGATGATCGCGTGGTGGAGTACTGCGCAACACCGGCTGATGTTCTTCGGCGACGGCAACAAAGAGACGGCAAAATTGAACGGCAAGATGTATCCCCATCCTGCCTTGGTGTTCATGATTCATGGGCGGGAACTTTTCGTACGGGCGTTGGCGGAAAATCGGCGGCCGGCGGCAGACACACGCCTGAAGAGTGCCCCGTACTGGAACACGGATGCGCACGGGCGTGTCTGTTTAGGAAGCATGCGTGTCCCTGAAGAAGTAAGCGCTAGTTCTCTGTCGGGCTGGGAGCACGCATACTTTGCCAGCGAATTCACTCATCCGAGTGGCGCCGTCCAACTGACAACTCATCCAGGCGGCTTTCTTGGTCTCTGGTCAAGTTTGGTGGGCCGACGCCGCTTTCCAGCGAAGTTTCTCGCCGACGCCAACGAAACGCTTCAGGAATTTGTGCAGAAACGCGGGGAACAATGAAGCCATGGAAACGCATCATATCCACCCGGAGTTGCTGAAGCACAAAGTACGTATGCTGGTCGTGGGATGCGGTGGTAACGGAAGCGCGATCGCGGCCGGACTGCCGTACCTGCATCAGGCTTTGCTGGCATACGGACATCCAGAAGGCCTCCACGTCACCTTGCTGGATGCAGACGTTATCTCTCCGACGAACTGCGTGCGGCAGCCCTTTAGTCGATCCGAGGTTGGCCTTTACAAGTCTGTCGTTCTCGCTAACCGTCTGAACCTATTTTGGGGTCTGGATTGGCAGGGAATCCCGCAGCAACTGAACGACACGCGCAGGCTGGACGGCGTGGACATCGTGATTGGCTGCGTCGACACGCGGGCGGCGCGAGCCACAATCGCAAAGTGCGCAGAGGATCGGAGTGAGGTCGATTACTGGCTGGACTTAGGCAATAACGCCGACAGCGGCCAATTCGTGCTGGGAGAGCCGCTGAATCGCCGGAACCGCCGGCACAGGCTGCGGTTGCGAACAGTCTCAGAACTCTTCCCCGAAGTCGTCCAGGGCGAACTTGACGGAGATGGTCTCCCAAGCTGCAGCGCGGCTGAGGCTCTCGACCGGCAGGAGCCGTTCGTCAACCCGACGTTAGCCAATCACGCATTGGCTTTGCTCGCACGGCTGTTTCGCTACGGAACGGTTTCCTATCACGGAGGATTCGTAGGTTTGACATCACTGGCCAGTGCACAGGCGTTGCGGGTTGATCCCAAGTACTGGCAACGGCTCCGCAGAAAGGCCGGCTGTCGAGAGGTTTCAAAGCGCAATCCTGCCGCACTGGCAGAAGCTTCGCCTCTGGGGGATCAGGGCTGATACTCCTCAGCGGGAACAGCAAATCGGGCCCTTCGGCCTGATATTCTGATAATGTTAAGGACCGATTGGAAGAGGGGAAATGAGTATTCCTCAGAATTCAGCGTGGAAAACGCGACTGGTGGAGCGCGGGTTCCCGGACCGTTCGTTCGATATCGAGTTTTGGCAGGAGCAGGGAGATGAGGCCATCTTTGCTGCTGCATGGGAATTGGTGGAATTAGCTGAGGAAGTCAGCCATGGCAGAAAACCCACACTACAAAGAACTGCTACAACTCTTAAACGAATTCAAGGTTGAATATCTGATCGTTGGCGGCTTCGCGGTCATGAAGTACGGCGAGCCGCGGTATACGAAAGATCTCGACGTGTGGGTACACAATTCGGCGCAAAATTCCGTCCGGGTGGTTGGAGCGCTCAAGAAGTTTGGCGCTCCGCTCGATCATGATGGGATCACCCCCGAGACATTCACCGAGAAGCAGGTGGTCTATCAGATTGGAATTGCGCCCGTCAGAATTGACGTTCTGACCGAAATCACAGGCGTCGAGTTCCCCGATGCGTGGAGAAAAAGGGTCGCAAGCACTTTCTTCGGTGTTCCGGTGAACTTCATTTCCATGGACGACCTCGCGACGAACAAACAGGCTCTGGGCCGTAGCAGCGACCTGAAGGACCTGAAGCAGAATCCAAAGAGCACGCACTCGGACAAATGAGCTGGCGAAACGGCGAGTTTGGTTCCTGCACCCTTCCCTGAATTTGTCTATTCTGACGCCGGATATGGACTTCCGAGTTGTAGCGCCCCCAGAAGCTCTAGAGCTCTAGACCAGCAGGAGCCGCTCGTCAATCCGACGTTGATCCAGCAGAGCTCCTAGCAGGTTCACCACCCATCTTCGCTACGGACTGAATTACGCTTCGCTCCTTCCTGTAACCTGCTGCCTGCCCCGCGCCCGGACTTCAACCTGACCGCCAATGAATCATAAACGAGGATCGTCATGAGAATTCGTGTGACCACGAGAGCCGATCTGTTCGAGGAACGAAAACAACAACACATTGAGCGCGGCTACCAAATTGAAGATGAGCGGCCGATGCCTGTAAACGGTCTTTGTTCGTTCATCGCCGTGAGGGAGGAGCCTGGTTCAGATCTAGTGGGCGAACTAGTGGCGCAGGCGCTCAATGGACGACGCGGTTCGCGTGGTGGCTGTTGAGGTTTTCGGCTGTCGAGACTGTCCAGGAAGAAGGAATGCCGATGACGCATCTGAAACAACACGTATTCAATTCCGCAACGGACATCTGCATCTATTGCGGCGCCGAGCGGCAGGAAGGACATCTGCCTTGTGATCTTGCCCTGGCGTCTGCGCCCGACTACTTTGAACGAGACGATCCGCGCTGGCAAGCCGAAGAGTCACAAAATGCGTTGAAGCCAGGGACCACGATTGGGCACTGGGCGAATTCGCGTCAGTCAGATCACGCCTGACGGCACTCTGAAACTCACCAATAGGCATTATCGAGGAGAACACTATGAGCGGCTCCAATGGCCATGCGCACGAAAACGGCACGTCTACATTTGTCGCATCCCCCGCTGTCTTGGGTATGCCGGCGGCGCCTCAACTCTCAGCGGAAAAGGTCAAAGAGGTAGTAGCGGCGTTGGAAGTGCCTTTTCCTCCCTCCCTGATCGCCTGGAGGGTCACAAACACAACCAAGAATCAGCAGCCTGCACGCGGCCAAGTGGTCCCGTATGCCGACCAGCGCGCCTACACCGACCGCCTGAATGCGTTGTTCACTCCTGCGGGCTGGACGCGCCGGTACGCCATTCATACCAGCGCGAATTTTGAGCGGAGTAAGGACCAGAAGATCGTCGCGAAGGTGCTGGTCACCTGCGACCTGACGATCTTCGGACTGGGATCGCATTCGGCGACCGGCGAAGAGTGGGCTGACGACGATAATGCCGGCACTAGTGCGGAGGCGCAGTCTTTCAAGAGGGCTTGCTCGTGCTTCGGCCTCGGGCGGTATCTCTACTACTTCACGGGGACGTGGGTTGACTTGGATGACCACAAGCACCCGAAGACAGTTCCGAAACTGGCCGGATGGGCAACACCTGCAGGCTGGCTGGAAGGCCTTCGCCCCTACACGGCGGGTGACCCTAAGCCGTCCGAGCGAACCGCTGCTGGCACCGGGGACAATGGCCATTCCGATCACAACGAACAGGGCACGAACCCCAAAAGCAGCGCCCTCGTTCGCGAGATCGAGCAAATGGAAGAAGCGTTAGGCAAGCGCATGTACCGCGGGTTACTGAAGACGCTAGCGAGAGTGTGGAATCCGAGCGAGATTCAGGACCCGGCAATCCAACAGAAGGTGCTAGCACACATGCAGGCCGCGGAGCGGGGCTTCCATCGCGCGGAGGCTGCAGTGAACGAAGCCGGGCTGGCAACTTTCGCCGAAATCCTTCGGTCTCTGAAATTGAGTTCGCTTGACCAGGTGGATAATCTCAAAACACTGCAGGCCATCGTAGTAGCTCTTGAGGGCGGAGCAGCCCAGCCCAAGCAATGAACGGGATGCCGAGATGAGTCTGGGACTCGCTTAGCGCATCCCCTTTCGTTCGATTCCTTCACCCGGCGGTTCCTTCCTAGCCTCATCACCCGATCTAGTTGCTTCCCCCGATTAGAAAAAATGGAGGTGCCTTGTGAGCGCCTGCATCTCTGCAGTCCAACACCTTCGTCGCTTGCGAGGAGGATCACAATCGCACCTTCTTGCGGCATCCGATGGTGCCTCCTATGTCACGAAATTCCGGAACAATCCCCAGCACGTCAGAGTGCTGGCGAACGAAATGCTCGCAACCCGACTGGGGCTGGCGCTTGCTCTGCCAATGCCGCATGTCGAGGCGATCGAAGTCTCTGAGTGGCTCATTCAGCACAGTGACGCTCTGCACATCGACTTGGCGGGAAGGAACATCCCTTGCCAAAGCGGAAGGCAACTGGCGTCGTTTTACACCGACCAAAAGAACTTGGGCTTAACTCACGACTACCTGCCTGCACACCTCTTGGAGACGATTGTCAATGTCCAGGATTTTGCGCGAGTTGTCGTGTTAGACAAATGGACCTGCAACTGCGACGGGAGACAGGCTGTGTTCAGCCGCAAGACCAGTCGAAGTCGGCGTTACGTCGCAACCTTCATCGACCAGGGCTACTGTTTCAACGCGGGCGAGTGGAGCTTTCCCGACTGCCCGCTAAGAGGTGTGTTTGCGAACAACTGCGTGTACAAGGACGTCCGAGGATGGGACGCATTCGAGCCTGCGCTGAGCCGGGCGGAAGGGATGGACGCGAACGAGATCTGGCGGTTTGCGGCCGACATACCCGAGGAGTGGTACGAATGGGATAAGGATGGTCTCAATCGGTTGGTAGAAACGCTCTACGCTCGCCGTTCCATCATTCGCAGGCTCATCGGCGAATTTCGCAGGTCCAGTCGAAACCCCTTTCCGAACTGGCCAACCGAGGCGGTTTGAGTGTTTGGGACCAATCGTTAATCATGCGTATTGTGTCGGTCCGTTTCCACACTTCGGAAGCATAAAGTGGCAGTAAGTACAAAACGGAAGCACGAGCCGGCACAAAGGCACAAAGTACCGATTGGCTACTGGCCCTGAAATCCCGAACTATCACTTGGCCATGAACGCCTGACGTATCGCGAGCAGAGCAATCGATGGCAACGGGAACCTGGGAAGACTTCACTAACAAATATGGATTTAGTGATGGCGCGAGTGTAGAGCCGCGCGATTTTGAAGCGCGGGCAAAATTGGTCGAAATGCTCAACGACCATGAGGCAATGAAGACGGCTGGGCTCCGGGCTCTGGAGTACGACCGACCCGGCCTGCACAATCCATGTTTGCTTATTGTTGTTGAAGGGCAAGCGAAATCAAATATGGAACTATTGAAGTCCTGGTTGGCGGGCGAGATCGAGGAAGCGCGGCTACCAGATGAGTTGGAACTTGCGATCTCGGAGTTAGTGGCCGAGGCGTACGAGATTTGACTTCGTGAAGGTGTGAGCCACTGAGATCTTGCGCTCAACCCACTCCTACCCCCAAGACTGCCGATACTCGGTCACTCGAACAGCTTTAGGATGCACAAAGTGGCAGTTAATGCCATTTTATGCTTCAAATCACAGCCCACCACAAAGACATTCGGGGGTCGCTAAATGAGGCCACATGGAAAAACCAAGCTGGGATTCTACCCATTGCCCGTGCCCGAAGCCGAGCGCCTGAAGAATTGTCTGGCCTTTCCGCCGGAGTTCTCGGCGCTTGATCCGTGCGTAGGAGATGGCGTGGCGTTTACGCATTTGCTTGGAGGAACGCAGGCCCGTCGCTACGGCATTGAAATTGACGCGGACCGGGCCGAGCAAGCAACCAGGCTGGGTATCGACACCCTACAGGCGAACACCTTGAATGTGCGCTGTCCCGCAGACGCTCTGTCTCTGCTCTACCTCAATCCTCCGTACGACTTTGAAACCGGTCAGACGAACAACCAACGGCTGGAGTTGGTGTTTCTGGAGCACACCTATCGCTGGCTGAAGCCGGGCGGTGTTCTGGTGTTTGTAATTCCACAACCACAATTGAGACCGTGCGCGAGGATCTTGAGCGAGCACTTTGCCGATCTGTTCGTGTACAAGCTCACGGAACCCGCCAGTGTCCAATACAAGCAGGTTGCAGTCTTGGGCGTGCGGCGCAAGCGACACCAGAACATTCGAGACTCCGCGCTGCTGGACTCCGTGCGCTGGCTAGAGATGTTGGCAAGTAAAGCCGATCTTGAGGCTCTGGGCGATGTGCCTGCAGTCCGGTACGAGGTTCCCAGTTCCGGGCCTGTAGTGCTTACCAATACAGGCATTCCTCTGGACGAGGTGGAAGACCTGCTGCCAGAATCAGCAGCCTACCGTCAGGCCTGCCGTGTGCTTCTCCCCAAACAGCGGGACGTCCGCGGCCGGCCGCTCACACCTCTGCATGGCGGACACGTCGGCTTGCTCTGCACTGCCGGAATGCTCAACGGAGTATTCGGCGAAGGAGAAGACCGTCATATCGCGCACTGGCGCTCTGTGAAATTCACCGACCATTGGGAAGAGCAGGAAGAAGAT
>OBLU010005920.1_pt1 | contig 10915 bp, 10 predicted proteins | sample 1518681 | NCBI WGS metagenome assembly OBLU01 (sample SAMEA3539304, study PRJEB22396) | soil metagenome | biome: tundra; feature: field; material: soil | place: USA | collected 2010-05 | depth 0.15 m
CCAGCAGCTACTCCGGGCGCACCGTAAGCACATTCCGAACTTCGTCGAGGAGTGTCTCCGCATCGAGAGCCCGGTGAAGGGCGACTTCCGGCTGGCGCGGGTCACCACGGAGCTCGGCGGCGTGAAGATCCCAGCCGGAACCACCGTCATGGTCCTCAACGGCGCGGCCAACCGGGATCCCGGACACTTCGAGTGCCCCGCCGACTTTCAAGTCGAACGCGCCAACGCTCGCCAACACCTCGCGTTCGGCCACGGCGCCCATACGTGCCCCGGTTCTCCGCTGGCTCGCGCCGAGGGACGCATCACCATCGAGCGATTGCTCGACCGGATGGACGACATCAGGATCTCAGAAAAGGAGCACGGTCCTCCGGGCGCCCGCCGTTACGACTACGTGCCGACGTACATTCTGCGAGGTGTCAGCCGCCTACACCTTGAGTTCGAACCGCGCGTCGATCGATGAGCGACGCCACACAGCGTCCTCGATAGTCGCCGGCGGGAGCCGACGGCAGCGGTGGTCCCGACGTCGGTGTCCGTGCAGCGATCAGTGCCGCGAGACGTGATCTCCCCGAGTTGCTCCGGCTGGAAGGGCTTGGATCCTCCGCGGGGGCTCTCCGAGCTGCACCTGGAGCTCCGCGCCGCACAGGTCAGCCGGTAAGCCGCGTCGGCGGCGTCGTCGCTGGAGCTCACTTCAACGGCTCATCAGCTGGAGGAAGCGGCCGACGGGCTGGTTGGCAGGACACGCCCCGGCCCTGTCCATGGGATGGCCTCGTTCCGGTCACGGCTGCAGCGAGGCGTCGGCGATGGTTGCCTATACTGACCGGTTGGTCTAACTTTACGGAGCGGTTGGTCTCATCTGGCCGACGGCGCGCAGAGGGGGAACACGATGAGAGTTCAGTCAGCAGCGTCTGCTTCCAGGGCGCTCAGGCGTCCGTGGCCGAGATGGGCCCACCGCAACGGTGAGGGGAGGACGCGGCCACACCGGAGAGTTGCGACCGCCCTTCTGGCCGTGATCCTGGCGGCGACCGGCGCGCTGCCACTCATTCTGGCCGGCGCGGTCGCCGCCCCGGCGGCGGCCAGTTCGGCACCGATCACCATTGCGTTCGTGACCGACCTGACGGGCGCGGGTGCGGCCGAGAACTCAACGGCACCGGCCGGTTTCAAGGCTCGCGTTGCGTTGCAAAATGCTAACGGAGGTGTGAACGGTCACCAGATCGTGCCCCTGGTGATCGACGACAACACAAGCCCCAGTTTGGTCGTGACCGCGGTACAGGATGCCATTTCGAAGGGCGCATTCGGCATCGTCTCCGAAAGTCCGGTGTTCTTCTTGGCGGCCAAGTACCCGCAACAGCAGGGGATCCCCGTCACCGGCGCCTACAACGACGGACCCGAATGGGGGCAGCAGCCCTACACCAATATGTTCGCCTCGGACCTCGGCAGCGTCGACCCGAAGTACCCGGTCAACACGCTGATAGGGAATTTCCTCAAGCAACATGGCGGCACGGTTCTCGGTGCGTACGGCTACGGCATCTCTCCATCGTCCAGCCGTGCGGCGGCCGGGGTCGCCCGGGCCTTCCAGCATGCGGGAGGCAAGGTTGGCGTGTTGGATACGACTGTTTCCTTTGGGGGCGTCGACTTCACCACTGCGGCCCTGGTTGCCAGGCAAAACAAGGTAAACGCTGTCACCCCCAACATGGACAACAATTCGAATTTCGCTCTGGCGACGGCGCTCAAACAAGCCGGCGTCCATCTCAATTCGGTTGTGTACGCGACCGGTTACGAGCCGGATGCGATCAATTCCCCGGCCTGGAACGACCTGCAGGGTGGATATTTCCTCTCGTTCTTCCGACCCTTCTCCCTGCCGAACGCCGGCACGGTGCAGATGGCCGCCGCACTGCAGAAGTACGCCGGCTTCAGCAAGAGCCAGTTCCCCACCTATAGCCAATACGAATCCTGGGTGGGAGCAGACCTCATGATCAAGGGCATGCAGTTGGCGGGGAAGAACCCGACCCGGGCAACAGTCATCAAAGACCTCCGGGGCCTGAAGTCCTACAACGCCAATGGGCTTCTCCCCACCACCATCAACTACTCCACCATCTTCGGCCACGATCCGGCGGAGACGTGCGCTTGGTTCATGCAAGCCCAGAAAGCCGGATTCGTGGCCACCTCATCGCAGCCCTACTGCGGACGGGACCTTCCGGGGACCTCCACCGCCGGGTCATCCTGACGACCGGGCCCATCGGCCGCGACGACCCCGGTCGACGGCCCCGGTCGACGGCCCACTTCCAAGGGCCATGGCTGGTCGGCGTCGCCCAATCCTGGTCACCCCGTTACGCGCCGGTCGTCGTCACCCGGCCGGCGTGATGAACTCCGGTTGGTCGAGCACGCGCAGCCAGGTGCCGTCGGGCTGCCTGCGAACCACCTGAGCCCGGGCGCCGGCCCCGTCCTTGGGAGGGGTGGAGGTGAGGGCGATCTCGCCGGATATCAGGGTGGGCAGCGGTTGCTCGGGTTCGAATCGTGGGGCATTGGCCAAGACCTTCTCCCACAGGGCACGGATGGCGTCACGACCCACGGTCTGGCTGCCGGGCGGATAGGCCATGACCGCTTCTTTCTCGTAGAGCGCGGCTATACCGGCGGCATCCCCGGCGTTGGCCCGCTCGACGAACAAGCGGGTGAGGTCCTCAGGTTTCTGGGCTCTCTCGTTGTGGGGCACGGTGGTTCCTTCTCTGAGATTGGTCATCTGTGATGGGTCCTTCGGATCGGGTTTTCCGTTCGCGTGAGTGCGGACACCATCCAGCTTGGACGCTTACTTACTAGAAGTCCAACAAATAGTCTTGCTTGTAGCTAGAATCCGTGGATATGGAGCTTCGCCAGCTTGAGTACTTCGTGGCCGTGGCCGAGGAGGCCAACTTCACCCGGGCCGCCGAGCGGGTGCACATAAGCCAGTCAGGGGTCAGTGCCCAGGTCCGGCAGCTGGAACTCGACCTCGGTGCCGCCCTCATCGACCGCTCAGGCCGTACCGCCACTCTGACCGCGGCCGGAGCAGCGGCACTGGAGCACGCCCGCGCCGTTCTGGCATCGGTGGAGGCCGTCCGGCACGCCGTGGACGACGTGACCGGCCTGATCCGCGGCCGGCTGGTGGTCGGCATGGTCTACGGGTGCACGATCGCCGGGTGGTTCGACGCCCTCGCCGGGTTCCATCTCTCCCACCCCGGCGTCGAAGTCACCCTGATCGAAGCGAGCTCCGACCCCCTTACCGAACACATTCGTACCGGCACGGCGGACATCGCCCTCGTCGGTACGGCCGGGGCGCCGCCCCCCGGTCTGGACGTCTGGTCGATCGCCAGCGAGCGACTGGTCGCGGCTGTCCCCGTCGCCCACCCGCTGGCCAGGCAGAACACGACGATGTTGGCCGACCTCGGGATGAGCCCCATCGTCTGCATGCCCGAAGGAACGGCGCCACGGACCATGTTCGACAGGGCCTGCGAGGTGAGGGGCATACGGCCGGACGTCGCGCTGCAGGCCAGCGCCCCGGACGCCGTCGCCGATCTCGCCATTCGCGGGCTCGGAGTCGCCATCCTCACCGAGTCCATGGCCGCCCGCCACGCCGACCGTTTGAGGGCCCTCGTCATCGAGGATGTGGAGGACGCGGCCGGCCTCGCCCTGATCTGGTCGAGGACGAAGAGCCCGGCCCTCCAGGCCTTCCTGCTCCATGCCTACGAGGCCTTCGCTGGGTCATCGGCTGCGAGTGGTCGCCCAGGTGAGGCGTGACCGCGCCGGGCGAACGGTCGGCGCCCGTACGGTGGATCCGGCAGACTGTGCGCTACGACGAGGCCGTGCCTCAGCGAGACCACCTCAGCGAGACCACCTCAGCGTGACCACCTCAGCGAGACCAGGAGCGCCCAATGAATGACCCGGACGGACCAGAACGCACCAAGCAGCCGGAGGAGGTCCCCGTCGAGGGCGGGGGCATCTTCCAGTCGAGAGCGGATGGCCAGCTGCATTTCACGCCCGAGTCGGTGGGAAGCACCAATCCGATTTCGGCTCCCATCGATGCCACTCCCCTGGAGGAGGACGAGCCGGAAGGCGTCATCCCCCCAAGCCCCCTGTGGGCCATGAAAGACAAGCGTCACGAGCAGTGGGTCATGTTCGGCCACGCCGACAGGGTCCGGATCCGCTTCGGCACAGGCGACGAGACGGTCTACGCCATCGACGACGGCAAGCGCCACTGCATGATCGGTCGCCGGGTGGGGGCCACGCTCGACGGCTGCATGTACAGCCTCGTCGCCCGCATCGACCGCGACACGTTCGTCTCGCTGGAGGCCGCCGCCATCACCGCCCGGGACGCGTTTGCCAGAAGCCGCGAGCCGGCCCTGGTTGCCACCGCCGAGGGAGATGGGGTGTCGAACCTGTTCGACATCGACAACTACCGCCACCCCGATGACATCCCGGACGACTACCTCCCGCCCCACCCATTCATCGAGTTTGCCCGGGACCTGCCAGCCGCCGAGAACTGACCGGAACGAGCGGCCGCAGTTCGTCAGTTGGCCGCGGCCACGGCGAGCCCGAACAACTCCTGGAGCGGGTCGACCCCCATGTCTCTGCCCTTGAGGTCGGCCACGAGGTCTGGGCCGATGATCTCATCCTGGCCCGGGAATTGTCCGGCTCCGCCCAGAGGCCCGATCGGGACGACGATCCCCGGTCCCATGGCCTGATAGGCGGTCAGATCCGACCCGTCGGCCAGGGCGGCAATGTTCGCGGCCACCGTCTCGGCCTCGCGGCGGGCGAATGCAGCCATCTTGGCGTCCGCCGTGGAAAGGTCTCCCAGAGCGAACACGGTGGTCTGGCCCACGACCTGGAGGGTGGGCTCGACCCGGACGAAGCCGTCGGCCTGGAGAGCGGGCAACAAGGCCTCTCCGAGGTAGTCGTTGTTGGGCACGATGCCGAAGCATTGGAACCAAATGTCGGCGGTGATATCGGAACCGTCCTCCGTGGTCACGGTGAAGGTCCCCAACTCGCCGGGGGCGGTCGAGGGAGCGGCGCGCAACGGGCTTCCGAGCAGGACCTCGACACCCACCTCGGCCAGTTGCCGGCGGAGCTCGGCCCTCAGCTCCGGCCTGAACGGTCCTGCCAAGAGCTCGCCGGAGACGTCGAAGAGCGTGACCGACTTCTCAGGCCATACGTGGCCGATCTCCCCCGCGAGCTCGATGCCGACAGGACCTGCCCCCAGCAAGAGGACCCGGTCGGCCTCGGAGAGAGCGTCGTGGGCGGCGCGGACCTGGTCGTGAGCCGCTTGGGTGTCCACCTTGTCCGTCTTGGCCGGGAAGGCATAGCTCGATCCCGTGGCCAGCACCACGTAGTCGGCCACGATCGCCTGGCCCGACGCGGTCACCACCCGACCCGGCTCCACGACGGCGGCCCGGTCCCGGACGACTCGGCCGTTGGCCAACAGCTTGTCGTAGGGAAGGTAGATCCTCGGCAGCCACGACGGGTCGACCAGCGCGCGAAGGGCGGCAATGTTGTGCATGAACGCATCCTTCGGCTCTATGAGAACCACGTCCATGCTCTGGTCGAGCGCCTTGGCCACTGCCACCCCGCCGTAACCGCCGCCCACGACCACCACGGTCGGCCTGCTCTGTGCCTGATCAATCCCGGTCATCTAATCTCCAGTCCTCCTGTGCGTCTTTGGGTGCAGTACGTCTTGACTCAATATGATATTCCACACAGATGATCTGTGCAACTGACCTCCTTACCGGCGCGTATCGTTCGGGTGCCTGCGATCTGGCCCACGAGGCTGATCCCAGCACGCCCATCCCGACAGGGCACTACCACGGGCCTACGGCATGATGTACGCCTGCGAGAGAACGGTGTCGTGCGTGAAACGGAGTCCTGAAACTGGCGCGGGCATGACCCATGTCGCCAACCGCGGCTGGAAACGCGGCCCGGGTCGCGGCTGGAAACGCGGCCGGCCCCATGCCGGCCGGCAGCGCTGGGCTCTCGGTCTCGTGGTCGCCACTACGGCTGGATCCCTGGCCTACGGCTCGCCTGCGGTGGCCGCCACCACCCCGACGGCACAGCAACTCCAAGGGATGGCCCTGTCCATCCAGAACCTTCCCCCTGGTTGGTCCAAGAGCTCCGCCGACCCGCCCCCGACCACCAAGAGCTGCTACAGCAATCCCATCTGGAAGGTCCCCTACCGGGCCAGGGCCCGAGCTGCCTTCCAGATGAACCAGAGCGTGCCCCAGCTCGTCGAGCTACTCGGCTCGTACCAGAACGGTCACGCGGCCTACGAACAGGTCGTCGCCAACCTCAACCGGTGCTCGAACTTCTCGGAGACGGTGGGGGGCGAGAAGATCTCCGGAACCGTCAGCCAAATCTCGAACAAGCAGTTCGGTGCGGAGAGCTCGAGCTACACGGCCAACTTGACCGTGCAGGGGACAGTGCTCGACCAGGAGTTCGTGATCGCCCGGAAGGGCAACACCCTCGCCGCGGTGGCCGTGGGCGACTACGGTCCGGTCGATTCGCAGTTGCTCGGCAAGCTCGCCACCAAGGCGATGGGCAAGATATCGGCATAGCTGCAGCCGGCCTCGGCTCCGGGGCCGACCACAGAGGCCGACCGACCACCCGAGCCGAACGGCCACACAAGCGGCCAGCCACAGGAGCCAGCCGGCCACGCAAAGGGGGAGCGCCATGGAAGGACAGAAGATCCTGGTGACCGGCCCGACCGGCCACCTGACCGCGCCGCTGGTCCGGGAGCTGGCCGCCGGCAACGACGTGTGGGGCATGGCCAGGTTCTCCGACCCCGGCCAACGCAGCGAGCTCGAATCCCTCGGGGTGACCTGCGTCATGAAGGACTTGGCCGTGGACCGCTTTGACGATCTCCCCGATGACTTCGACTACGTCTTCCACGCCGGGGCCATGGTGGCGATGGACTCCGAGAAGGACATGGCCCACACCTTCGAGGTCAACGTACAGGGAACGGGCCGGTTGATGGTCCACTGCAAGTCGGTGAAGACGTTTGTCCACTGCTCCACCGGCGGGGTCTACGCCCACGCCGACCACCCCCGCACCGAAACCGACCTCTACGGAGCCACCATCCCCGCCTACAGCTTGTCCAAGATCGCCGCCGAGCACCTGGTCCGCTTCGTCTCCGAGCAGTGGCGGATCCCCACCATCATCCTCCGCATCGGGGCGGTCTACGGTTTCGATGCCACCGGCCCGGCTGTCCGGCTCGACCGCATGGTCCGGGGCAAGGAGGTCTGGGTCAACCCGACCGAGCCCCGGGGCGCATCGGTCATGTGGCAGGGCGACGCCGTCCGCCTGGCCATCGCCGCCTTCGATGCCGGACGCCTGCCAGCCATCACCGTGAATTTCTGTGGTGACGAGGCGGTCAGCATCGAGGACTATTGCACCTACGTGGGCCGACTACTGGGCATCGAGCCCACCTTCAAGTACACCGACGGCACCTACCCGGCCGGGCAGATGGACACGACGCTCATGCACGAGGTGCTGGGGCGATGCGAGACCTCATGGCGCGACGGTTTCAGGCAGCTCGCCGCCCACCGGTATCCCGACTACGAGCTCCGCGACGTGGGGGACTGACCCGGCCTATGCAGCCCGGTCAACCAGCCAGCTCCTTCACCTGCTCGATGAGGTCGACCGCCCGTTGGTCGCCGACGGGCACCGGCGCCACCTGGAGGTGGGTGACCCCGGCCTCGGCGAAGGCGGCAATGCGCTCAGCGACGTGGCCGGCCGGCCCGCACAGGGAGGTCAGCTCCAGGAGCTCCTCGGGAACCGCCGCCTCCGCCTCTGCCTTCTTGCCGCTCAGGTACAGATCCTGGATCCTCTTGGCCGCGTCCTCATAACCCGATCGCCGGGCGACGTCGTTGTAGAAGTTTCGGCCCCTCGCGCCCATCCCGCCGATATAGAGGGCCAAGCTCGGCCGGGAAAGTTGGCGCACGGCGGTCACGTCGTCCCCGTCGCCGATGGCCAACACCCCGCCGGCGGCGATCGACAGGGGCCCGAGGGAGGCGTCGCGCTTGGCCAACCCGGCGTCGAGTGCCGGTCCCCACACCGCCTTCACCTTTTCGGGAATGAAGAGCATCGGCAGCCATCCATTGGCCACTTCTGCCGTCATGGCCACGTTCTTCTCCCCCAGCGAGGCGACCCAGACCGGGATGTCGGCGCGGACCGGCCGGCCGATGATCTTGAGGGCCTTGCCCAGGCCCGTCCCCTGCCCGGGCGGGAGCGGCACCGTGAACACCTCACCCTCGTGGGTCAGGGGCTCCTCGCGGGCCCAGACCTTCCGGCAGATCTCGATCACCTCCCGGGTCCGGGCGATGGGTGCGGTGTAGGGCACGCCGTGGAACCCCTCGATCACCTGTGGCCCCGATGCCCCGAGGCCCAGATGGAAGCGGCCCTCCGACAGGGCGTCGATGCCCGCTGCCGTCATGGCGATCAGGGTGGGGGTTCGCGAGTAGATGGGGAGAATGGCCGAACCGATCTCCACCTTCTCGGTCAGTGCGGCCAGATAGCCCATCAAGCTCGGGCCGTCCAACCCGTAGGCCTCGGCCACCCACACCAGGTCGAGGCCGGCCCGTTCGAACTCGGCGACCTGCGCCGCCGACTCCCGGAACCTGCCGGCGTAGCTCAGCGTGGTCGTGATCTTCATCGTTCCCCCTCACAATCTGGCGACTGGGTGGACCGGGTTCGTCCCGTCCCCGGGCATGTTCGCGTACACCGACGTCGGAGGTCGAAACGGCGGAGGTTCCTTCTCGGTCGAGGGTCAGTCGACGGGCGAGCCCTCGGCGATGGCCTGGTCGAGGTGGGCTCGCTGGATGTCGATCATCTCGGCGATGTCCTCGTCCTCGGCCATGACCGCATCGAGATCGGTCGATTCGTAGCCGATGACGTCCATGTCTGCGAAGGTCTGGCGCATCTTCGGACCCCACAAACCGATGTCCTTCAAGGTGGGCACGATCCTGGTGAACAACAGGCTGCGGAACACGCGCTGGCTCTCGCTCTGGTTGACGAAGGCGATGCACTCGTCTGGGTCGTAGCCGAGGCGCTGCCATAGCTCCTCGCCCAGGAAGCGGTCGCGCATCCGGTAGCAAGCATCGGCGCAGAAATCCTCGCGCTCGTCGCGCTCGGCCTGGGTGAGCTGCGGGTAGTAGTCGCGCAGCGCCAAGCGGCCGAACATGACGTGGCGGGCCTCGTCCTGCATGACATAGGCGTTCACCGCCTTGCCCAGTGGGTCACCGGCCGTATTCCGAATGAGCCCGAAGGCGGCGAGGGCCAGGCCCTCGATCAGCACCTGCATCCCGAGGTAGGTCATGTCCCACCGCGAGTCGGTGAGCACGTCATGGAGCAGAGACTTCAGATTGTCATTGATCGGATAGGCGGTCTCGATCTTGTCGAGGTAGCGGGAGTAGGTCTCGACATGACGAGCCTCGTCCATCACCTGGGTGGCCGCGTAGAACTTCGAGTCGATGTGGGGGACCGTTTCGACGATCTTGGCCGTGCAGATCAGTGCACCCTGCTCGCCGTGGAGGAACTGGCTGAACTGCCAGGCCACCATGTTCCGCCTCACGTTGCCCCGTTCGGATTTGTTGAGCCTGTCCCACACAGGCGACCCGAAGATGGGCACCAGCTCGTCGGGCACCTGGAGGGGGTTCTCCGGGTCCGGGTCGTGGGACCAGTCGATCCGCTCGGCCGCATCCCACTGCTTCTTCTTGCCCTTGTCGTAGAGGTTGATGAGCTTCTCTCGCCCGTCGTCGTACTCCCAGGTGAACGTGGCCGTCCCCGACTTGTCCTCTGTCTGCCACCCGGTCTTGTCTACCGGCAGCTGGTACACCTTGGTCGTCATCATTCCCCCTGGTCATTCGGCCTCCCATCAGTCTGGGGGTCCGTCCGATCGTTGTCAACGGGCCGGCCGGCCCGGAGCACATACGGTGGGACGTCGAAGAACTTCTGGATTTCCTGTCGATCCGGGGGGGTGCACAGCGTCAATTGGGCGATGCGGACGTTCCGCTGCCCACGACAAGGAGCCAACCATGCGCTACATGTTGATCATCCACAACGACCCCGAACTGCACCCCCAGCCGGGAGGCCCAGGATGGGACCAGCTCATGGCCGACTACGCCGCGTTCAGTGAACAGCTCGGGTCCTACACCGGGGACCCGCTCAACGGCCCCGAGACGGCGACCACGGTGCGGGTGCGGAATGGAGAGACGCTGACCGTCGACGGTCCCTTCGCCGAGACCAAGGAGTGGATGTCCGGCTACTACGTCATCGAGTGCGACGAGCTCGACCAAGCCCTCAAGGCCGCGGCCATGGTGCCGTCGGCCAAGTACGGCTCGGTTGAGGTCCGCCCCGTGGCGTCGATGTAGGACGGGAGCCCACCACGATGGATGACCGCGACGGTTCGGTAGACGATGCGCTGGAGGTCGCCTACCGGACCGACCGCGGTCGCGTCCTGGCCTGCCTGATCGGCATTGTCAAGGACTTCGACCTGGCCGAGGAGGCGGTGCAGGACGCATTCACCGCCGCCGCCGCCACCTGGCCGGGCCAGGGCATCCCGGCCAACCCGGCCGGCTGGCTGGTGACCACGGCCCGGCGCAAGGCCGTCGACCGGCTCCGGCGAGCAGCCGCGGCCGAGCGCCGCCAACGGGCCTGGGGTGAGCTGGCCATCGCCTGGGATGCCGGTGAGGTCACTGGTCCCATCGGCGACGACCGCCTGAGGCTCATCTTCACCTGCTGCCATCCCGCCCTGTCGCTCGAGGCCCGAGTGGCCCTGACCCTGCGGTCCCTCGGCGGCCTCACCACCGAAGAGGTTGCCCGCGCCTTCCTGCTCTCCGCCCCCACGCTCGCCCAGCGGATCGTCCGGGCCAAGCGCAAGATCCGCCAGGCCGGCATCGCC
>OBLU010005921.1_pt1 | contig 10914 bp, 9 predicted proteins | sample 1518681 | NCBI WGS metagenome assembly OBLU01 (sample SAMEA3539304, study PRJEB22396) | soil metagenome | biome: tundra; feature: field; material: soil | place: USA | collected 2010-05 | depth 0.15 m
GGTGGTTTATGGGGCTGACCGCCGCGGTGATGCTGGCCTCGGTCGCGGGCGGCGTCCGCATCCTAGAGAAGAGAAAACTCCAACGCCTGGAACAGGAGCGGATGCTGGAGCGGGAGCGAACGCGCATCGCCCAGGATCTGCACGATGAGATGGGCGCCAAGCTGTGCCGGATCTCCTTTCTGAGCGCCCACGCCCGCCGCGGCCAGGACGTGCCCGCCGAACTCCGCCACCAAATCGCCGCCATCTCCGACGACTCGCGCGAGGTGCTTCATTCCCTGGATGAGATCGTCTGGGCGGTCAACCCGCAGAATGACACCCTCGAGCACGTCGCCTCATATATTGGGCAATACGCCCAGGACTATTTCCAGGAGACCGGCATCGAATGCGCATTGGATATCCCATCGCAGGTGCCGCCCCACCCGCTTTCCTCGCAGTGCCGCCACCACCTGTTCCTGGCCGTGCATGAGGCTTTCACCAATATCCTCAAACACTCGGGAGCGAGCCGAGCCAAAGTCGCCATTACTTACAGCCCGTCCGCGTTCGAGATCGTCGTCTCCGACAACGGCCAGGGTGTTGTTCCGCCGGGTGGCGGAGCAAGCGGGCCGGGGCCCGAATCCGGCAATGGCCTGCGCAACATGCGCCAGCGCCTGGCCGATCTCGGCGGGCGCTGCCACCTCGACTCCGCCCCGGGACAGGGGACCACCATCCGCTTTATCTTCCCGTTCAGCCGACCAGCACCAATAAGGTAATCATGATTTCCGTCTCCATAGTCGATGACGAGACCAGCCTGCGCCAATCCATCGCCACCTTCATCGACGGCTCGCCCGGCTTCCGCTGCGTAAGCACCTACGGCAGCGCCGAGGCCGCCCTGCAGGGCCTGCCGGCCGACCGGCCCGACGTGGTGCTCATGGACATCCACATGGACGGCATGAACGGCATTGAATGCGTCCAACGCCTCAAGGCGCTGCTGCCCGAACTCCAGATCCTCATGCTCACTGTCTATGAGGACACTGACCAGATTTTCAAGGCCCTGGCAGCCGGGGCCAGCGGCTACCTGCTCAAGCGCCTCCCCCCTTCCAAGCTGCTGGAGGCCATCGGCGAGGTCCAGGCTGGCGGTTCGCCCATGTCCAGTTCGATTGCCCGCAAGGTGGTGGCCTCCTTTCAAAAGGCCGATCCCGCCACCGACAAGGACGCGCTGCTCTCTCCTCGCGAACAAATGGTCCTCGATTGCCTGTCCAAGGGGCTGACCTACAAGCAAATCTCTGATCAGATGGGCATCAGTGTGACGACAATCCGCACCTACCTGCGGCGCATTTACGAGAAGCTCCACGTCCGATCCCGCTCCGAAGCCGTCGCGAGATATCTGCGGCGCTGAGACGCATTGGATGTTGGAAATGTCCGCTGTTATCTGGAGTTGAGGACCGGGCGGAGCTTCGGTCGCCGCCAAGCCAAGTCCCAATCCTCCTTGCGTTGACCCGCGGAGCCATGCAGGTTCGAGGTGTGCGTGCCAATGCAGATGCTGCCTCGGGACCTGAGCCTGCCACGATTATTGCCGTCTCCGTTGTCGATGACGAGACCAGCCTGCGCCAATCCATCGCCACCTTCATCGACGGCTCGCTCGGCTTCCGCTGCGTCGGCACTTACGGCAGCGGCGAGGCCGCCCTGCAAGGCCTGCCGACCGACCGGCCCGAAGTGGTGCTCATGGACATCCACATGACCGGCATGAACGGCATTGAATGCGTCCAACGCCTCAAGGCGTTGCTGCCCGATGTCCAGATCCTCATCTTCACGGTCTATGAGGACACCGACCAAATCTTCAAGGCCTTGGCGGCTGGGGCCAGCGGCTACTTGCTCAAGCGCTTGACCCCGACCAAGCTGCTGGAAGCTATTCGCGAGGTCCACGCCGGCGGCTCCCCCATGTCCAGTTCGATTGCTCGCAAAGTGGTGGCCTCATTCCAAATGGTGGAACCGGGTTCAGACCAACCACCACACCTTTCGCCCCGCGAAAGGGCCGTCCTCGACTACTTGGCCAAGGGGCTCACCTACAAACAGATTGCCGAGCAGTTGGACATCAGCATTGATACCGTTAGAACCTACCTTCGGCGCATTTACGAAACCTTGCACGTCCAATCGCGCACGGAAGCCATCGCGAAGTATCTGCGCCGCTGAGCTCTGATCTTCCAACGGCACAAAGAAAAGCCGGCCCCTTTAAGGAGCCGGGTTTTGTTACAATTGAAGCAACCGCAAATTTACCGAACGCGCCGCCGTGCGATCATTAGCCCGAGTACGCCAAGCCCCACCAGTGTCATCGTAGCCGGTTCAGGAACCGTGACTACAAGATTCTGGAACTGCAGATCATATACGCCGGCAAAGCTGCCCGGGTCGCACTCGAGGTGGATGTGCTGGATATCGCCGAAATTGAAACCGGCAGTAATATAATCCGGGGCAGGAAGCGCGCTGAAACTGGCCGTTAGCACGTCGTTGCCGGCGGTCTGCCCATACCAGTAGAATTGTGCCCACTTCCCAGTATTATCGACAAGATCCACAATGGGCCCTGCAATCACCCCCGAGTCGCCGCTGATGTTAAGGCTCAGCTTAATCTGGCTCGCGCCCGATGCGTTTATGTCGCCTTCGTACTTCCAAAGGCTCCCGTAACCAGATGACGCGACTTCCCAAGAGGTTGGGTGCTGGGTAATCGTTGCCGCTGGCGTGGCCCATGAGGCATACAGGGCATTGGGTACAAAGGCTTGGAAGTTATCAATCGTTACGAAGTTTTGGGCCTTCGCCGAATTGACGCTCGCCAGTCCGCCCGCAATCGCGATCGCAGCCGTCAGCCACCTTGCATTTCGTTTCATATTCGTAGTTCCACAGAGGGTTAAGGATTTGTCATATTAACCGGGTTGACACAGTATCAACTTATTTCGGGCCTCATTCTAGCGCATCGGGCGCCAGGTCGGGTAGTCGCATAAAGTGAGGACACGCCAGGTTCGTGGACAGACGACGTGCCTGTCCTCAATTCATGCGACTATCGCTTGAAAGGCAAGCCGTTAGAGTGGGGGTCAGTTCAGCTTTTAACAGATTCGACTCTTATGAGAATACAGTATGCATCTCTGGTTGCCGCCGCGCTCGTCGCCCTGTCAACTGCCACCCTCTCCGCACAAAGCACCACGGTGCTGGAAGGCTTTGAGGGGTTTCAGGACCTTGTGCCGGGACAATATGTCTGGTGCCCCGACACCTACGCGTACGTGGACCTATGGACGCAGTGGGGCCCGCGTGGCGCATCGGATCAAGTCACCGTCGGGGTCTATACGGCAACCAGCCCTGGTGATCCGCGCGTTACCGAAGGGACCAATTCCCTCGCGGTGACCTTCCTGGCCCAGGGCTTCGGAAATGACATTGCCGTTTCGCTCGATGATGTCGCGACGGCCGCCATTGAAAACGCGGCCACTTCAAATCAGCTCGCCCGCTTCATCCTGCGATACGACGTCATTTTCGAACATGCCGACCAGTATGTTTATTTCAATCAGCATGCCCTCATCGGCAATGACTGGAACTATGTGAACCTCGGCGGAGCGGTGTACAAGACCAACAACGGGGTGGTGTATGCGACGGTCAGCTTTTCCTCGGCTTTGGACCTTCCCGGCACCGCGCTGCCGACCAGCGGCGCGCTGGGCTGGTGGGGGGGGAGCTGGATCATCACCGACCAATTCCTCACCACGCAGTCCCCGTTCACCAGTTGCACTATTTATATTGACAATGTGCGTCTGGTGGACACCTACGGCCCGGGGGCGACTCCCGTGATCTATCCGCTGCAATCGTTCGAGAACCCAGCCAATCCGCTCGGTGGAGCCACCAGCTTGTATCCGACGGTAAACACCTTTTTCGGCAATCCCGCCACTAATCGTGCAACCTTGTCCCGGTTCCTGACGAACGGCTTATACAATCCCACCAATGATGGCGTCGCCGGCATTTACACGACGAACAAAGGCCCCGCCGACGGCGACTTCGCAGTGACCGACGGCACGCATGCCCTGCAAGTCAGCAACCGGTGGCGCGACAACGTAAACTTCGAGTGGGACTTTGCCCTGCCCTTTGCCGGGACCAAGCTGGCGGAGGTGCTCGCCGCCAGCCATTCACCGGCGGATTTGGCGCATTACACCCTGCGCTGGGACACCACCATGCCCGCAGTCTGGGCTCTCGCCAGCGACGGCGACTATGCAAATATGATCTTCAGCACCGGCTCGAGCTACCTCCCCATGGCCCAGGATCGGCGGCAGAGCCTCGGCCAATATGGTCTCCAACGGGTCACTTATTCGGTGACCCTCGATCAAATCACTGCTTGGGGCGGCTGCCCGACCGGCGGAGACCCGGCCCTGATCTTCGGCTTCAATGGCGCATCGGAAGGAATTCCGTATATTTACTATTACGACAACTTCGTTTTGGTGGATACCGCGCCTCCGCCGCCCACGATTACATCCTGGGGATACACAAGCGCCAACCGTCACTTCACGCTCACCTGGACTTCCATGCCCGGGGCAACCTATGCCGTGCTGACCTCGCCGACGCTGGCGGCTGCCAGTTTTACCACCCTTTCCAGCGGCATCCCCTCGGGCGGCAACCAGACCACCACCACGGTGACGATGCCGGGCGGCAACGCCGGCTTCCTCCGTATCCAGCAGCAATGACCCGGGTGCCTTGCAAGCTTGGTCGAGGGTATGCGCCGGTGTGAACCGCTATCGCCGGCGCAATCTTGTTTGTGCCTTAGGATGAGAACTGTAAGCCGGTTGCAGCGCCCTACCGCCATCTTGGCACTTTTCATTTCGCTCTACTCGGCGGGGGCATTTAGCGGAGCGACCGTGCCCTGGACCACCTACGAAGCCGAAAACATGACCAGCACCGGCACACTTTTGGGACCCCAGTATGCTCCCAATGTGGTGGCCGCAGAATCCTCCGGGCGACAATGCGTCCAGCTTAAGGCGACGGGGCAATATGTGCAGTTCACCGCGCAGGCGCCCGCCAATGCCCTGGTGGTGCGCTACAGCGTGCCGGACTCGGCGGACGGAGTCGGGACTGATGCGACGCTCAGCCTCTACAAGAACGGGGCATTCGTCGGAAAGCTGCCGGTGACATCCAAGTATTCATGGCTTTATGGCGCTTATCCCTTTTCCAATACCCCCGGAAATGGTTCGCCACGAAACTTCTACGACGAGGTTCGAACGAATGGCCTATCCATCGGCGCCGGGGATGTTTTGCGCCTGCAAAAGGACGCCGACGATTCGGCCTCCTATTACACTATTGACTTCGTTGACCTTGAAACTGTCGTTGTCGCCCTCACCGCGCCGGCGAATTCGCTTTCCATAATGTCCTATGGCGCCGGCGGCACGGGTGTCACGGACGATACGACTGCGCTGGTGAGTTGCATCTCCGCCGCCAGCAGCCAGGGCAAAAGCGTATGGCTGCCAGCCGGAACTTACAAAATAACCGCGTCCATCAACATTCCTTCCAACCTCACGCTTCAGGGCGCCGGCATGTGGTACACTACCCTGGTTGGTGATCCCGCTCTGTATGCGACTTCCTCCCGCAGAGTCACTTTGAATGGAAATGGAAGCAACATCCATCTGTCTGATTTCGCAATCGTCGGAAAGCTGCGCTATCGAAACGACAGCGAGCCCAATGATGGCCTCGGGGGATCGTATGGAACCGGATCGACGATCTCGCGCGTGTGGGTGGAACATACGAAGACTGGCGCTTGGATTGTCAATTCGCAAGGCTTGGTGGTTGATAGCTGCCGTTTCCGCGACACCATCGCCGATGGCATCAACCTTTGCGTGGGCATGCGAAGCACGACGGTCACCAACTGCACCGCCCGAGGCACGGGCGATGATTGCTTTGCCATCTGGCCTGCGACATACACCGGGCAGAACTATGCGCCCGGTCTCAATGTGATCACTCATTGCACAGCACAATTGCCTTTTCTGGCCAATGGCGGGGCAATTTATGGCGGCGTGAGCAACCGGATCGAGGACTGCCTGTTCCAGGATTTGCCCTATGGTTGCGGCATTCTCATTAGCACAACATTCCCGGTGGGAAATAACGGCTTTAGCGGAACCACCGTCGCCCAAAGATGCGATCTCAACCGCTGCGGCGGCTATGATCCTGGTTGGACGTGGCGCGCGGCCCTTCAACTCTGCCTGGACAACAGCAGTCTTTCCGGCGTCAATCTCAACAATCTGAACATCACCAACAGCATTTCCGACGGCCTGAGCATCATGGCTCCCGGCAGCAATGTGACGAATGGTTTGGGCACTCTGTCGAACGCGACAATGGCCAATGTCAACATCCCGAATTATGGAATCGGCGCCAGCGGACGGCATGGTTTGTGGGCTCGCAATGACGCCATCGGAAGCATGACCGTCAGCAATGCGACCGTGGTGGAGTATAGAAACGACTCGGCAAACTTCACGTTCGGTTTTGTGGTCGGTGTCACCGTGCAACCTAGCCCGGCCGGCCGTTCCTTCACCGTGGATGGCACGGCTTACCCAACGGCGCAGACGTTCACTTGGACGCCCGGTTCCAGCCATACGATCGCCGCCAGCTCGCCGCAGAGCGGCGGAGCGGGCGTGCAATACGTGTGGAATTCCTGGAGCGATGGCGGCGCCGTTTCGCACACCATTACCCCCACTTCCAACACGACTTACACCGCCAGCTTCACCACCCAGTATTATCTGACGACGGGCGCGGCTGCGGGAGGCGCCGCGAGTCCGGGCAGTGGCTGGACCAATAGCGGGGCAAGTTTAAGCATCAGCGCTACGGCCTCGAATGGCTACACTTTCAGTGGTTGGATGGGCGGTGGAAGCGGGTCGTATTCGGGAAACGACAATCCGGCTGCCATCACGATGAACGGGCCGATTACCGAAACTGCCACCTTCGCCTTCATTCCCCCGAGCCTTATGTCCGTAACAGTCAATGGCGATGCCTCTGTGACGCTCACCTACGCTACCATCCCCGGTTTTCCATATCACGTCGAGTCCGCGACCAATCTCTCCCCGGCTACCTGGACGACGGTAGCCGGGAGCGCGACCAACGCGACGGAAAGCACGGTGACATTCAGTGATCCCAATCCACTGGGAGGGGATCAGCGCTATTACCGCACCGCGTCGCCTTAAAGCGCGTTCGAATAACCCACTTACCCCATCCTCGTCCTCGTCGTCGTCCTTGCAATCGTAATCGAGCAGCCCGGGAAAACCGATTATGACGCTCACCGTTCATGTCCTCTCTCTGTCATCAGTTCATGTGACTTCTAACCGCGAGGAAAGTGTTTACAGTGGGCTCTTAAATGAAACGTCTCATTGCTGCTTTATGCCGCGGCGGCGGCCCAGTCCTGTCATGAGAACCTGTGCCGCAGCGGTGCTCCTTGGGTTGAGCCTAAGCTTGGGGTGGTCCGAGGGGGCCAAGCCTCCGGTCCGCTATGCCATTATGGGTCTGGTCCATGACCATGCCAACGGCTTCATCCCCCGCGCACGGAACCGGCCCGAGCTCCAATTGGCGGGCATCGTCGAGCCGAATCAGGACTTGGCCGCGCAGTATGCCAGACTGTTCAACCTGCCGACCAATCTCTTCAGCCCAAGCCTGGAAGCCCTCCTGGCCCGGACGAATATCCAGGCCGTCGCGACTTTCACCAGCACCCTCCAGCACCGGCAGGTGGTGGAAATGTGCGCGGCCCGGGGCATTCATGTCATGGTCGAGAAACCGCTGGCCGTCAGCCTGGCCGACGCTCGAGCCATGGCCGTGGCGGCCAAGAAGGGCGGGATTCATGTCATTGTCAATTATGAGACCACCTGGTACATGGGCAACCAAAACGCCTACGACGTCGTCCACGACCAGCACGCCATTGGCGACGTGCGGAAGATCGTCGTCCATGACGGCCATCGCGGGCCCAAAGAGATCGGTTGTTCCCCGGCCTTCCTGGAATGGCTGACTGACCCCGTGCTCAACGGCGGCGGCGCCCTGACCGATTTCGGCTGCTACGGCGCCGACCTCATTACCTGGCTGATGGACGGCCAGCGCCCCACCGCCGTGCTGGCCTTCACTCAGCAGATCAAGCCGGAAGTCTATCCCAAGGTGGAAGACGAGGCCACCATCCTCCTGGCCTATCCTCATGCGCAGGGGATTATCCAGGCGTCCTGGAACTGGCCCTTTGACCGCAAGGACATGGAAGTGTATGGCCGGACCGGCTACGTCCTGGTGCCGCAAAAGGATTTGCTCCGCGTTCGCAAGGCCGGGGCCGAGGAAAGCGAACTCAAGCTGTTCCCGCCTCCCGTGCCAGGCCCCTTTACCGACGAGATTGCTTACCTTGCCGCCGTCGTTCGCGGGGAAATCCAACCCTCCGGCCTGTCCTCTCTCGAGCTCAACCTCGTCGTCACCGAAATCCTGGACGCCGCCCGGCAGTCCGCCCAGTCCGGCCAGCGAGTTGACCTGCCGTCCACTCCCCCCTAAGCATTTGAGGTCGCCAGCGTCGATCAAGGGTGCAGAAACTGGGGATGGCACGTCGGGTGAGCGGGCAGCAGATAACGGAGTAAAAGCGTGGAAACCCCCTCAACTCCTTCGGAACTCCTTCGGAACACCTTCGGAAGTCCTTCGGAACTCCTACGGAGCAACTCCATGCTAGCACGCCGAGGGATCCCTCGATGCACCAACAATGTCCTTTGTTAGCGACTTTGACTGTATGGCATGGGAATAACGCTCCCCCAGAGAGCGGGCCAACGGGGCCCAAGCTCAGGGCGCATACACGGTGGCCGGGACGGTTCGAAGGTTTGCTTCCGATGCGGCACTCGCCTATGCTGCGGGCATGAACGCCAAGAAAGTCAGGACTGCGGTGGCGGATGTTGCTGGGGACACCGATCCGACCCGCAAAGCCGCCAAGCTGGCGTCGCTGTGCTCAGCGCTCTTCCGAGAGCGCGGGATAGAGCTGGTAGTCGTAGGAGGCTCGGCGATTGAGTTGCTTACCGACGGCGCTTACACATCGGGCGATCTGGATCTCTGCCGCCTGACGCCAGCGGCTTTGCCGCTTCGACAGCGCCAAGAGATTATGGGCGAGTTGGGCGCGCAGGGCGGGCCACGGAGTTGGCAAGTAGCCGGTCTGTTTGTCGATTTGCTTGGCATCCTGGAGAGCCTGGCCCGCACACCACTGCGCAAACTCGAAGGCCCCTATGGCGTTGTTCAAATCGTGCAACCGGAGGAGTTGCTCGTTGAGCGTGTACTGGTATCAGTTTATCCCCAAGCCCATCCGCCCGCGCGCGTGTGTGCCAAGATATTGGCTGCGTTGGCGTTGAAAGGGCAGGTCGCGATGGATTGGCAGGAAGTCCGCCGCCTTGCCGGGCAGCCGGAATACGGTATCTTGCCGGCGTGCAAGGCACTTGTGAGTGAAGTGGCGAATGAGCTCAAGACCCAAAGCCCCCTCGATTCCCCTCGATAGGCCGATAAGCTGGGAGGATTGGCTGCGTGGCCGACGCGCCCGCCGTGAGACGAGCAAGTCCGTTGCGCCGGGGGTCGTGCGCCGTCCGCGCAGCTCCAGCGACCGCCGCCTACGCAAGCTCTTCAAGGGTCAGCGCGGCCTGCCATTCACGCCTACGGACAAGCTGTAGCGGCTCCGTAGTCAGCCTCAACGCGGCACGGTCGGCAGCGCGTTGGTATTCGTCATGGTGAAGGAGACAGAGCTGATGCTGTTCACCGACGTAATGCGCTGCGCCCGGACCTTGCGTGCGGGGACGGAGGGGGGTGCCAGGAAGGTCAGCGCGATGATTCCGATGGCCGCGAGAACTCCCCAGATTGCAGTCTTTTCTCTCATGCTCATAACGGGTGATCCCTTTACCGGATGGTTGTTACCGACTTGAGTCGTTGCCAGTCGGGGTTGCTCGCGCTGACTGGTCCCTCAGCCATCTGGGATTCGGGCTCCCGCAGTTTGAAGAACTCAGCGTGGCCGTCGGCGAAGTTCAGCCCGTAGCTGCCTTCATGACGCGTGGCCGGGAAACTCGCGAACGGCTGGCTGTCATCCATCGTCACCAGGAACCACGCGTCGTCGATGCTGCTTTCGTGCTCATCGGTCATGACCCAGAGCGTAGCGGGTCCCGCCGCCGCGAGTTCGCTGTCGCGGACGAAGGTGCGGAAGCCGTTGGTGCGGGGATAGGTTTCCATATAGCGGCTGCCGATCCAGCCGTTCATGGAGTAGCTGCGCACGCGGGGTGCATCCCCAGTCCGGGACGGGTCGGCGGGGCACCGGTAAAGGGTCACCTGGCTGGCGTAGGGAAAGAACTTCCCGCGGCGGATGAGGGTCTTGTTGGTTGAATCGCCTGAGACCTTCATGTCCCCGAGCACCCAGGCGTTGGTGCCGGCTGGCCCCAGGGGGTAATTCTGCGCGAGCTTGCCATCGTTGTCGGCAGTGTACATCTGGAACGAGAGAGCGGACTGCTTGAGATTATCCAGGCAGGCGGTTCGCTTGCTCTTGGCTTGTGCAGCGGCCAGCGCCGGCATGAGCAGGACCGCCAGGATGGCAATGACCGCTATCACCAGCAGCAACTCCATCAGCGTGAATGCCCCGCCGGAGCGACGCACCCCTCCCGCCCTGCAAACAAGCAGGGTTGCTGGCCGCGAATCCCACACTCTCTTAGTCTGTGCCATGAACTGCTTCAGTCTCAGCCTACCCCCGACTGGTCATTCTTGGGAAGTGTGCGTTTGACGGCACACTCTGTCTTTTGGTTGCGCCGCCGGGCCGAGCGATAGATACTCCGGGCGCGAAGAAAACGGTAATGGCATCTATGACGCCCAAGGGGTTGATTCTCCTCCTCGGCGCCGCGCTGGTCGCGCTGGCGGAGACGAGCTGGGGCCAGAAACCGCCGAATTGGCCGGTTAACTGGC
>OBLU010005922.1_pt1 | contig 10914 bp, 4 predicted proteins | sample 1518681 | NCBI WGS metagenome assembly OBLU01 (sample SAMEA3539304, study PRJEB22396) | soil metagenome | biome: tundra; feature: field; material: soil | place: USA | collected 2010-05 | depth 0.15 m
AAGGAGCCGACATGAACATCATGGCCAATGACAAGGCGACCCCGTTGCATCTGGCCTCTCAACAAGGGTGCGCCGACGTGGTGGCGGTTCTTCTGGCCAAGGGAGCCGATGTAAATGCCCGTGACAACCAAGGACGGACTCCTTTAACCCGAGCCAAGCTGTGGCATCAGGACGCGATTGTCCGGTTTCTCCAAGCACACGGCGGTTTGGAATGACTTGCCAAAAAAATTCCCCAAAACCAAATGGGTTCTGGTGGCGGCTTACGACCGCGTGGAAATTCTGCACTCCGAGCTTTACCAGCGGATGGGCGTGAACGAGGATGCGTTTTATCGCTTCAGCCTGTCGGCATCATGGAACTATCGGATTGGCGAACTGATTTCGCAAAACCGTTTCGTCACGCCGATTGGGGCGGGTTTCGACGTGCGCTACTACAACTCGCAAAATTTGCCATCCGCCGTGAACCGCGCGGGTTTGGACGAATCGCTTTATGTGGCCGGAACCTTGAGCTATGAGTTGACGGATTTGAAATTCAGCTACCTGCGCCAGTTCTTCGTCACGGTGGCGCATGGCCGCCAGCCGCCGGCCACCAAAGATGTGACGACGGTGTTTGTGGGCCTGGTCATCGGTCCCAAGCTCCGGGCGCACGAGCCGGCACCGAATCTTTAAGAACAATCTCTATGCCTTGAGCGCCCGGCCGATGAGATTTTTTTTCGCGTTCGCCAAAATTTAATTTCAACGCCTCGGCGCGCGCGGCTTCGGTCATCTTTTCCCACGATTTACGGACGGCGTTGATCATCTTTTCATCGTCGCTTTTGGCGGCGAGCGCGGCGAACTGAAATTCCAGAAACACAAGGCACAGCGCGTCTTCCAGCACGCGCACCTCGGCGTCGGCAGGGAAGTTCTTCTTCAGATTCAAATCCTGCACGCGACGGATGGTGTCGTCGTCGTAGCCCACTTCGCGGAGGATCGCGCCGGATTTTTCGGCATGGAATTTTTTCAGGTCGGCCCGCCATTTCAAATAGCCGGGGCGCGTCATCGGATAATTTTCTCGCGGGCTTTCCCAGCGGCAGATGTGCTGGCAGCGCGCGGCGAGGCGCAGCGGTTCGGAGGCGTCGGGGCAAAGTTTCAAAACCCAGTTTGAGAGCCGCTCGGCGTAGAGCAGTTCGCGCGGCTGGGAATGTTCGCGGTTCGGGTCGCGGGAATTTTCCGCGTCAAAGCGCGCGATGGCGGTCAGAAATTTTTCGTTCACGTCCCGATTTTTCGCGGAAGCGCGGCGCGGTGCAAGGTTATTGCAGTTGCAGCCGGTAGAAATTTTGCCCGTTGGGGCCGGCGGGGTTGGTGAAGTTGAAATTGCCGCCGCTGTCAAACTGGTTGGTGAGCAGGCGTGTCCAGTTGGTCAAGGGCGCGGCGATGTCCGCCGAGCCGAGCAGGAAATAATATCCGAGCGGCAGGCCGTTGCCGCCGCTGAAAATCAGGTTTGCGCCGCTGGCAAATGTGCTGCCGAAGTTCGGCGGCGTGGCGGGCGCGACGACGAGTTGCACGACGCCGGGCGTATTCGTATTCAAACTGTAATTGTAACCGGCAGGCGCGGCGGCGACGGCCAGACTGCCCGGCGTCAACGTGCCGCCGTAGGTGAACAGGGTGTAAATCCCGACGCCAAAACCGCCGGTGTTGGTGATGTTCAGTTGCCCGCCCAAAACCAGATCGCCGGACACGACAACCTTGTCGCTGTTCGTGCCGAGGCCGAATTGCAGCACGGTCAGGTCGCTCAAATCCAGTTCGTTGCTGATGGTCAGCGTGCCGGATGGATTTCCGGGCGCGAGAATCGCGCCGTCGTCCAACGCCGTCAACCCGCTGATGCTGCCGGTGCCGGACAACGTCGCGCCGGTGGCGACGAAAACCTGGTTCGTGCCGGTCGCGCTGCCGGTCGGGTTGTTGACCTGCAACGTGCCTTCGCTCACGGTCATGCCGCCGCTGAAGGTGTTGCTGCCGGTGAGCGTCCAGATGCCGGTGCCGATTTTTTCGATGGCGGTGATGGTGTTCGTGGTTTGTTCCGCGATGATGCCGGAGAAAGTCGCGTCGGTGTTTTGTCCGCCGATTTGCCAGGTGAAAATATTTCCGGCAGTTGCGCCGCCTAGCAAAAGCGATGAACTGACGCCGGACAATGCGCCGATTTGCAAGGTTGTTCCGGCGGGGTCAACTGTGCCGTTGAAATAGGCGTTCACTTTGTTGGACAACGTAATCGCGGCGTTTGGATAGCCGGAAAAATTATTGACGCGGAAATCGCCGCCGCTGCTGTCGGAAGTCACGTTGATAGTTCCGGTAAAGGCCGACCAGTCGCCGAAAAGAGTCGTCCGCACATACGGAACCTTGAAGGTCAGCGCGCCGCCGCCGGCCAGCGAGCCGTAAAGGTCACAGCGCGAATCGGCGTTGAGCGTGCCGGTGGAGTTCACTATCACATTCCAATACGCTGCATTAAATGTTGTCGCGTCGTCGTGCATGGTCAGCGTGCCGCCGTTGAGCGTGATGTCTCCGGTTCCCAAGCCGAACTGGTTGGCGATGTCGTTGCTTAAAATAATCGTGCCGCCATTGATGAACGTGCCGCCGCTGAAACTGTTGCTGCCGCCCAAGGTCAAAATGCCGGAACCGCCCTTGACCAGTTGCGCGAGGCCGCCCAACTCGCCGCCGCCGATGCTGTAATTCAAAACTGAATTTGTCACGGTGACCTGGCCGGGTTGCACCATGCCGGAAATGGTCACGTTTCCGTTGGTGGAAGTGTCGTTGAAAATCACGGAGTCGAGGCCGAAAAATTTGTCCGCCGCGCCGGCATTGAGCCAGTTGAGGGTGTTGTTCACGTCCCACGCGCTGCCGTTGGTTCCCGACCAGACGAGCGTGGCCGGAGGCGAACCGGCGACGGTGAGCAGCACGCTGCCGGGCGTGGTCGCCGTGTCGAACGTAAATGTCTGCCGCGAACCAACTGCGCCAGCCCATGCCAGATTTGCTGCGCTGCCGATGGTTGAACTGCCGCCGCTGATGAGCGTGTAGTTTCCCGGTGTAAGAAATCCGTTGAGCAGATTCGGCGTGACGGTGGTTGTGCCGCTCAAGGTGAGCGCGCCGCCGGAAAGCGAAATCAAATCGTTCACGCCGCCGCCCGCAGTCGTGACGCTGGCGAGATCGAAATACAGCGTGGCATTCGTTAGCGTCAGGCCGTTCGTGATGACGAGAGTGCCGACTGTGCCGGAATTTATATTTGCGCCGGGCGCGATGGTGTTGCCCGAATAAATCGTGACGTTGCCGCCAATCGCGCCGCCGCCGCCGAGCGTTCCGTTCACGACGGTCAGCGTGTTTGTGCCGGTGCTGCCGTTGACGACGAGTGTGCCGTTGCTGACGATGGTGAGACCGCTGTAAGTATTTGCGCCGTCCAAAGTGAGTGTGCCGGTGCCGAGTTTGATCAGGTGCGTCGTGCTGCCGATGGTTTGCTCGGCAATCGAACCGGCAAAACTGGAATCGGTGTTGAGGCCGCCGATGCGCAACGTGACGACACGTCCGCTGGTCGGGCCGCCGCGCAACGTGGCGGAACTCGGCGCGTTGAGCTGGCCGAAGTTCACGGTGTTGCCGCTGGGATTGATTGTGCCGGTGAAATAGGCGTTGATGTTGTTGGAAAGATTTACGGTCGCATTCGCAAAACCGGCGTAGCTGCCCATCCGGAAATCCGCGCTGCCATCAGGCGTCTGCGCGGTGAGCGTGCCGGTGAAGGCGGAGCAGTCGCAGTTGAAATCACCGCGAACGTAGTGGGTGATCAGATTGAACGTGCCGCTGCCGGTGAACACGCCGCTGACCGCGCCGCTCTCCGGCATTTCCATGGCGGTGTTGCCGCTGACGTTGAGATTGTTCGGAAAGGTTCCTGCGCCGGCGATTCCGGTTCCGTTATCAAACAAATTCAGCCGTGTGCCGTCGCCCAACGTCACCGCGCCCGTGCCGAGGCCGTAGGAATTTGCGGTGACATTTCCCATCGTCAACGTGCCGCCGTTCACAAACGTGCCGCCGGTAAATGTGTTGCTCGCGGTGACAGTCAAAATTCCAGCACCAGATTTGGCGAGAGCCATCGTGCCAGCGAGCGAGCCGCTGCCGCTGAAGTTGTAGTTTTGATTCGCGGCAACTGTGACGGACGCGGGCGTGAGCGAGCCGACGAGATTGATCGCGGGTATGTCCGAGCCGGTGTCGTCAAATGTGACTGTGTCGCCTGCGCCGAAACTCACGAGGTTCGTTCCATTCAACCAATTGGTGCTGGCCGTGTCCCAATTATTTGCCGCGCCGTCGCCGCGCCAGATCAGATTTTGCGATGCGCCGGTGGCCGTCACCAGCACGCTGACGGGGTTGGTCATCGCCGTGCCGTCGCTGGCGTGGACGTAAAAATTAAAACTGCCGAGGCCGGAGAAATTTCCCGCAACGGCGAACTCCACCATGTGGCCGTCCGGCAGCAAGGCGACCGTTCCATTCGTCGGGGCAAATGCGGAATAAACCGGGCTGACATTCGTGAAGCCGCCGGTGTATTGCCGCAGGTCAACGTCCACGAAGGAATTTTTTGACGCGACGGCGTGCGGCACGGCGAGCCAGTTCAGATAATTTTCCAGCTTCGTGTAGCCGCCGGTGCCGGGCGTGAGGCTGTCGGCCACGTTGGGATTCGAGCCGAGCGCCAGTTCCCAATAATCGGGCATTCCGTCCTGGTCGGAGTCGAGCGGCGCGATGCCGCCGGTGATGACACCAAAGCCGCCATTGCCAAGACCGGTCTGGCCTTCGTTGTTGTAAAGGCCGCTTGGCCCGGCAGTGCCCACGCCCGTGCCGTCCGTGCCGTGGCCCAAAGTTTTTACCTGACTGACAACCAAATCGTCCAATTGGTCATGTGGCATCGCGCCCGCCCACGAGATGTCGTAACGGGCGGCAGAGGCGGTCGAAAAAACCGTGCAGTTGGTCGAAAGCGGCGACCACGGCGCGCTTAACACCGGGCCGCCGCCGCCGGGGCTGATGGGACTGCCGTCGAGCGTGCCGTTGTTGTTGTTGTCGCGAAGATTGCCGGTCGAGTAAATCGTCTGGTTGGCGTTCATCTGGAAAAACGCGTCGCCGCCGGACGTATCAGCCGGGCCGGTGATGAAATAATTGTTGATGATGTCGTGGTTGAACTTGCCCTGGGTGCTGGCGACGGTGTAACCGGCTTGGAAATTGTATTCCGTGTTGTTGACAAAAATCGTGTCAATCTTTGCGAGCGGCTGGCGGTTGTGTTCGCTGACCCACAGGTTGTAATACCACGCCATTTTTCCGCCGAGGTGCTCCGTATGCGCGCCAAAGCCTTGTTTGTGGGATGAGCCATTGGATGCGGGATCGGCGATGATGGAATTTTGAACGGTGATGGCGTCGCTGCCGTTGTCGCCGTGCGCGTCAATGTTGTTGTAAGGTGAAATTTCGAGCGAGATGTGATCGAAAATCATGTTCGTGCCGTCGCCGACGTTGATGCCATCTTCGCCGTCGCTGGCCGAATAGGGACGAATCCGGACATAGCGCACAATCTCATTTTGTTTGGCGCTGAAAGAAACTTCGTGGCCGATGATGGCGATGCCGCCGCCGGGCGCGGTCTGGCCGGCGATGGTCAAACTGCTCGAACAAGAAACAACACTGCTCAACGTGATCGTCCCGCCGACATCGAACACCACGAAACGTCCGCTGTGGCTCACCGCATCGCGGAACGAACCCGTGCCGCTGTCCGCCAGCGTCGTGACATGATAAACCGCGCCGTTGAGACGCGCACCGATGGCGGCTGCGCCGAAGCCGAGCGCGCCGGGAAATGCGGGAATGTTGGTCTGAAGCGCTGCGACCACCAGATTCACCAAGCCCGGCGTATTGGTGTCAATCGTCCCGACGGAATTCGCGGGCATCGTGAGGGCCACGCTGCCCAAGGCCAGCGCGCCGCCGTAATTGAACAACGTGAACGTGCCGCTGGTGAATCCGCTGCCAGCGGTGATGTTCACCGTGCCGCTCAAATTCAGATTGCTGCTGACAACCGTTTTGTCGCTGCTGGTGCCGAGCGTGAAATTCAAAATCGCGCCGCTGCTGGCGGTGAAATTATTGCCGACGGTGAGTGTGCCGACGGGATTTCCCGGTGCAAAAATTCCACCGCTGTTGATTGTGACCGCTCCGCCGATGATGCCGCTGCCGCTCAAGATGCTTCCGCTGGCGACCAGCACCGCGCCGCTGCCGACGCCGCTGCCGGTGGAATTATTCACGAGCAACGTGCCGTTGCTGACGGTGGTGCCGCCGCTGTAAGAATTATTGCCTGTGACTGTCAGCGTTCCGCCGCTGCGCAATGTCACCGCGCCCGTCCCGCTGATGACCGTGCCGACGGTCAGGCCGCCCGAATGGTTGAACGCCAGCACACCGTTGTTCGTCACGTTGCCGCTGCCGAACCACGCGTCGGTGTTCAATTGCAACGTGCCGTTGCTGAGGGTCGTGCCGCCGCTGTAAGTATTGCTCGCGGTCAAGGTCAGCGTGCCGGAACTTGCCTGAACAAGTTTGCCTGTGCCGCTGATGACGTTGGAGAAATTGTTGCTGCCCGGCAGATTCATCACGAGCGCGCCGGAATTTTGGATGAGGTTGGTTCCAATCGAGCCGGAAACCGTGTCGTTGCCCAATTGCAAAATTCCCTGATTGATGGTGGTGACACCGGAATAATTATTCGTCGTCAAAATGATCAGCGCGCCGGAATTGGTCTTGGTCAGCGTGCCGGTGCCGGAAATTTTTCCGCTGCCGCTGAAAGTGTAATTCGCGGCGGCATTCACCGTCACCACCGCCGGTTGAAGCGTTGACGTCAAGTTCACCGGCGGCGTGCTGGAGCCGGTGTCATCGAACGTCACAAAATTTCCGTCGCTGAAAAAATCCAGCGTCGCGACGTTCAGCCAATTGGTTGTCATGTAATCCCAGGCATTGACGGAACCATCGCCGACCCAGGTGCGTTGCGTGCCGCCGAGCGGGGAAACAATCAAATCCACTTCCGCGGCGGTGACGCTGATGACGGCCTGCAAACTTGCGCCGAGCGTGCCGGTCATCTGGAAATTGGTCGCGCCGCCGCTGCCCAGCGAACCAAACTTGATCAGCTTGTAAGTGCCGGCGGACAGGGATGCGCCAATCGGAGCGACATCAATTATATTTGTGCCGCTGACGTTCAGCGCGCCAGCGACGACAATCAAATCATTGCCCGCTGCAGCCGGGTCGAGCGCGAGGTCGAAGTGATTGGTGACGCCGCCGTTCAGCGTAAGGCTGTTGCTGAAACTCAACGTGCCCGCCGTGCCGACGGCTCCGGGCGAGACGGGACAATTCGCGGCGGTCACGCTGCCGGTGATGACGCCGTAGCCGGACAAACTTTTTCCCGCGCCCAAGGTGATTCCACCCATTCCGGAAATGTCCAGCGCGGCGGCGGAGTTGCTTAAAACAATTGTCGAGCCAGTGAAGGTCGAACCCGCACCGCTCAATGTGAGTTTTCCGTTGCTGATGAAAAGATTTCCACCGTAATTATTTTGTCCGCTCAACGTGAGGTTACCGCCAAGGATTGTCAGCGCGATGGGTTTGTTGCCCGCGAAGACGCCGCCGAAAATTGAATTCGCCGCGCTGTTGCTGAACGTCAAGGTGGAAGTGTTGGCCGCGCTGCTGTTGGTGATGATTTGGTTCGCCGCCGTGCCAGCAGTGGTCAGTCCGGAGACTTGGATGTTGAAGCCCGCCAAATCCACGATGCCGGTCGTGCCGGTGCCGCCGACTGTCAGCGCGGTGGCCTTGGGCAGTGCACTGGCATTGCCCGGCAAAAATAATCCCGCGCTGACGAGCGTGCTGCCGGAATAAGTGTTCGCGCCGAGAAGTGTGAGCGTGCCGCCGCCTGACTTCGTAAGCCCCGCTCCGCCGGTGATTGGATTGGTGAGCGTGATGTTGTGCGCGGTGCCGGCGGAATCGGCGCATTTGAAAGTGACTGTGCCGCTGACCGTCGTCATGTTGACGTTGGCTGTCCAATCGGCGGTCGCGCCTAGGACGCATAAATCTTCCAATGAAACCGTGTAAGTGCCGGAATTGAGAACCTTGAACCCGCTTGCGCCAAGGTAAATGTTTCCACTGTTGGTGAGCCGCGCGACGAGGCTGCTGGCCGAATTCGGAAAAATCCGGATGCCGTCGGCGGAAAATGTCGCCCCGCTGCCGACCACGCTGAACCAAGTAGTGGCCGACGCGGACACGGACATATCCACCGTTCCCGCGCAACCCACGGAGCCGCCGGTCTGGCGATAACGCATTTCGCGTCCACCAGTGGGCGTTCCTGTTCCCAGACGAAGGCTCCCGGCGTTGGTTGTGTTGCCGCCGGAGACGACCATGTTCGCGTAGGAATTGCGGGTGCCGATGTCAATGCTTTTGGTGATAATCGTGCCGCTCGAAATGTTAAAGCCGAGTGAACCGGATTGGGTATGACGCCCGACGGTGACGACGCCCAGGTTGGCGATGGCACCGGAATTGATTTTCAACTCGGACGAGCCGTCGTTGCTGCCGTTGTCGGCCACCTTGGTGGTGCCGTTGGTCATCACGCCGCCGCTGTTGACGTTGACCGCTCCGTCCTGGCTGGTCATGGCGAGCGTCGCATTTGTCAACACGCCGCCGCTGTTGACGTTGACGACTTCCGCCGCGCTGTCCACAAGGGTGCAGGTGCCCGCGACATTGAATCCCGCCGCCGTGATTGTGAGCGTGGGGATGCTCGACCCCGAACCGAGCGTGAGCGACGCGATGCTCGGAGCGGACATGACCGAATTATAAGTCACCGTGAAAGTGCCGGCCACGATGATGGAGGCGTTTGTTCCAACACCGGGCACAATTGCCGGCGACCAACTGGCGGCGGTGCTCCAACTGCCAGCGGCCGCCGCCGCCCAGACCGTTTGCGCCGAAGCTGCCGGTGAAAAAGAAAATGTCACGAGCAAAAATAAAAAAAATGCTTTCGCTGCCGGGACAGAAGAAATGCGTGAAGACAAAGGCGCAAAGGGATTCATTTATTACCAGCAGTCTAATTCAAGATTTGAGGATTGTCACCATCAACACTTTTAGGGACGCGGGTTGAAGTTTATAGTTTTTAATTTTGAGTTTTTAGTTTCGAAATTAAAAATTCACAATTAAAAATTGAATTCAGCGGCTCATGCGGTCGCGGAATTTTTTGGCGGACATGCCGGTGGCGCGCTTGAAGGCGACGCAAAAGCTGTTGATGCTTTGATAGCCGGAATCGTGGGCGATGGTCTCGACTTTCTGCGTGGTCTTGGTGAGGAGTTTTTTGGCGCGGTCAATGCGGACGCGCTGAAGTTCCTGGCCGGGCGTGCGGCCCAGATGTTCGAGAAACGCCTTGTGCAATCCGCGCCGCGACATGGCGGCGACACCGACCAGATCCTTGATGCAAATCGGTTCGTGACCGTGCTCCCAAATGTAGCGCAGGCTACGGGCGACGCCTTGATGTTTGATGGTGAGGATGTCGCTGCTCTTGCGGACGATGACGCCGGCGGCGGGAATGCGGACGGGTTCGGCGGGCGCGTTGCCGCCGGCCATCAATTGGTCCAGCAGTTCCGCGCCGCGATAGCCGAGAATTTCCAGGTTGGTGTCCACGCTGGAAATCGGCGTGTGCATCGCGTCGGGCGCGAGCAGATAACTTTCCGTGCCGACGATGGCGACCTCTTCGGGGATTTTAATGCCGACGCTTTCGCAGGATTCCAGCACGTCGAGCGCCTGCTGGTCGTTCGCGGCAAAAACGGCGAGCGGCTTCGCGGCCTGTTTCATCTGCGTGGCGAGCCATTTGCGTTTGCGCTGCCATTCCAGTTTGCCGGTGGCGTAGGCCGGCGATTCGAGCCAGCGCAGCCACGAGCAATTATGGCCGGTGTCGCCGAGCGCCTTGAGAAAACCGTGGCCGCGCTCCTCGTAAGACCAGTTGTTGGCGTCGCTGTAAAAACAAAAATTCGTGAAACCGCGCGTGAGAAAATGTTCCGCCGCAAGTTTCGCGGCGTGCGCGTGATCTTCCAGGACGCGGGGAAATTTCAGTTGCGGCCGGCGAAAACTGAAGTCCACCGTCGGCAGCTTGGCGGAGCTGACGAATTCCGCGAGGTCATCGCCCGCGCCGAGCCACGCGAGGATGCCGTCGCCTTCCCAGCCCCACGGGATCACTTTTTCGCGCGTGTAATCGGCGTAAAGATGCCAGCCATGCTCCTGTGCATATTTTTCAATGCCCTGGTGCAGCCGGTAGTCATACCAGCCCAACGCGAGCAGCACGCGCTTTTGCTTTCTGGCCATGAACAAAGAAAATAATCAATGGCCGTTTGCACACAAGCATTAAAAAACCGGAGTGCAAAATCTTCAAACGACTTTGCGCTTCGGCTGGTCGCGCGGAAATTTTCCGCGTGAAATTTTAAGTTCAGTGACAGCCGCAGCCGTGGCCGCAGGAACCTTCGGCCAGATCTTCCGCGACCGGGATGCGGCCGAGTTCGATGGTCTTGGCGACGATTTTCTGGAGGGAATGCTGCAAGTCGTGCATTTCCTCCTGCGCATCGAGGAAGCCGGACGCGACGGGGTTTTTCAACAGCGCGTCGCGGTCTTTTTCAAAGGCGGAGATTTCCGTTGGGTCAAGCTCCTGGCCGTGGTGCTGTTTTTCCTGGAGCGTCTGGCCCTTGCTCATCAGCGATTCGTATTGGCCGCGCGCCGTGGAATCGGCGAGGAAAGTATCAATGCGCTGCCGGACGCCGCCGGTCTGAAGTTGTTCGAGGATGGCTTCGCAAAGCTCGTTCGTTTTCGTTTCAATTTTTGTAGGCATATAATTTGCGGCGAGAATAAACCACATCCGGCGGCCAAAAGCAAATGCCAATG
>OBLU010005923.1_pt1 | contig 10913 bp, 9 predicted proteins | sample 1518681 | NCBI WGS metagenome assembly OBLU01 (sample SAMEA3539304, study PRJEB22396) | soil metagenome | biome: tundra; feature: field; material: soil | place: USA | collected 2010-05 | depth 0.15 m
GCGCCGTCGCCAGAAACACAAACCACCCCACCGCGCGTTCCATGCGGCTGAGGCGCGTTCGCAATTGCGGAGTCAAATCTTGCATGCCATGTTTTCCTCACATTGTCGCCGCCAGCGGGACCGCCAGCAATTCTTTTACCACCGGATCATTCGACGTTTCAACCCTGCTCCACGAACCCAGCGCCGTGAACCGTTTGTCTTTCAACAGCGCGAATCGCCGCGCCTCGTCCCGCCATCCTGCCAGACGGGACAAATCGTCCGTCGTCATGACCATCGTCACCGGCTTGCCGCCCAGCCACTCATGTCCCCGCCACAACCGGTCGAGAAACCGCAGCGACCATTGCAGGTGCCGCGCGCCCAGTCCGCTGAATGGATTGTCCAGCAGCAACACTTCCGGCTTGAGGACCAGCGCCCGCGCCAGCGCCGCGCGTTGAAGCCAGTCGGCGGCGACGTTCGCGGGTGTCACGTCGGCCAGCGGCGCCAGTTCCATCAAGTCCAGCAACGATTCCACTTCCTGCGCCGCCGCGGCGGCGGTCAGATTGTGACGATACTGCAACGGCAGCGCCACGTTTTCACCGAGGGTGAGGCGATTGAACAATTGTCCGCCTTCGAAAACAAATCCCAGCCGCAACCGCGCGGGCAGTTCCGCCTCGCCAAACGTCCGCGTTTCATTGCCGAAAAGCCTGTAGCTGCCCTTGACCGGCGCCATCAGCCCGGCCGTCATCTTCAAAAAATCGCTCTTGCCCGAATGTTGCTGCCCGGCGAGGACCCAGAATTCACCCGGCGCCACCGTCCAGTTCACGTCCTCGACCACCGTGAAACTGGTGTCGCGCATGGCGCCGACGCTTACATCGCGCATCTCAATTGCCGCCGGATTTTGGTTTTCGTTCATGCGACGAGGTAAAGGACGATGAACAACGCATCAATCAGGAGGCACACGACGACGCCCTGCGTCACCGCGCGCACCGCCACGCGCGAAACCTCCTCGAGCCGCAGCGGCTGCGCCAGTCCGTGGTAACACGCCACAATCGCGATGAAAAATCCGAACGCAACGGTCTTCAGCGCCAGCAGCGCGAAATCCAGCCAGCCCAGCGCCTCGGTCAGTTGTTTGAAATAGTCCCCCGGCGTCAGGGGCACGTCCTGCAGAAATGCCCACAAATAACCGCTCCCCAGCGCGCCGATGATCAAATAAACCGTCAGCGAAAAAATCCCCGCCATCATTCCCCACACGCGCGGCACGATCAGGTAATGCACCGGGTCAATGCCCAGTGCCTCCAGTGCCTCGACCTCGCCCATGGCGCGGGCCGTGCCCAGCTCGATCACGTGCGCCGTGCCCACGCGCGCCAGCACCAGCACCGCCGCCAGCAATGGCCCCAGTTCGCGCACCACCACAATCACCATCGTCGAGCCGAGATAATCCGTCGCGCCCACCCGCGCCAGGGCCGACACCGTCTGCCCGATGACGAGAAATCCCAGCGCGAACGCCACAAACATAAACATTGGCATCAACGCCACGCCCGCGCGGGCGATTTCCTGCCGGATGCGCGGCCCCATCACGTTCCGCGCCACGCCGTTTTTTTTCAACATGACACCCAGCGTGATCAACGCAAACGCGCCCAGCCCCTGGATCGTGAGGAGCAACAGGAACAATTTCCGGCCCAGAAGGTCGGTGTAGGATTTTGGCAGGGCGGCTCGGCGAAACACCTGCGTGTTCGTCAGTTCAAAGGCCTTTGCCGGATTCCCGCGCATCTCGTCAGCGTAGGGTTGTACCGGCGTCGGGTCAAAAAGGTTTTTCCCTTTGTTGGTAGGGACGAGCTGCCGCTCGTCCTGAAATTTGGGCCGCGCGGCAACGCGGCCCTACCATTCTTTCCTTTTAATTCGGGTATCGTTAAACTTCTGGCGTGACACAGGCCAAAGCCAAAAAACGCCACGCCCAGCTCGTCGCGGAAATCCGCCGCCACGACCGCGCCTATTATGTGCTCGCGCAGCCGAAAATTTCCGACCGCAACTACGACCGGCTTTATCACGAACTGCTCGACCTCGAAAAAAACTTTCCCGAACTCGCCACGCCCGATTCCCCGAGCCGGCGCGTCGGCGGCGAGCCGCTCAAGGAATTCAAACCGGTGCGCCACGCCGTGCCGATGATGAGCCTTGAAAACACCTATTCTCAGGAGGAACTGCGCGATTTTGTGAAGCGCGTGCAAAAACTTTTGCCGGACGAAAAACTCGAATGGGTCGTCGAACCGAAGGTGGACGGCGTGGCGGTGAGTTTGCGCTACGAAAACGGCGTGCTCGCCGTGGGCGCGACGCGCGGCAACGGCGCTGAAGGCGATGACATCACCGCCAATCTCAAAACCATCCGCAGCGTGCCGCTCGTGCTTCAGAGTAGGGCAGGCGTCCCGCCTGCCCAGCGAACGCATCAGCGTGAGCGGGAAGAAAGTGAACCTTCTGTCGGCCTCGCCGACGGGGACAGGCGAGACGCCTGTCCTACTTTACTCGAAGTCCGCGGTGAAGTCTTTCTGCCGCTCGCCGGATTTAAAAAACTGAACGTCGAGCGCAAATCCGCCGGCGAGGAACTTTTCGCCAATCCGCGCAACGCCGCCGCCGGTTCGCTTAAACAGCTCGACCCCAAGATCGTTGCCAAGCGCCCGCTCGACATCATCCTTTACGGCATCGGGCAGATTGGAGCGCCGGCCTCTGGCACGGCGCGTTCCAGCAACAAACCTCAAAGCGCCGATTCAGACCAGCCTTCGCTCGGAAGCTTCGGCTCGGCAGGGATCGGCGCTCCGCAGACGCAGGCGAAATTACTCGATTGGCTGAAATCCCTCGGCTTCAAAACCCCCGAACGCACCTGGTTCTGCAAATCCGGGGATGAACTCATCGCCGCCATCGCCGAACTCGACCAGGTCCGCAAAAAATTCGCCTACGAAACCGACGGCGCGGTCATCAAGCTGAATTCCTTTGAGCAACAGCGCCGCGTTGGCGCGACGGCCAAGGCGCCGCGCTGGGCCATTGCCTACAAATACGCGCCCGAACAGGCCGAAACCAAACTCAAGGCTATTACGATTCAAGTCGGCCGCACCGGCGCGCTCACGCCGGTGGCCGAACTCGAACCGGTCTTTCTCGCCGGCAGCACCATCAGCCGCGCCACGCTGCACAACGAGGATTACATCCGCGAAAAAGACATCCGCATCGGTGACACCGTCGTCATCGAAAAGGCCGGTGAAGTAATTCCCGCCGTCGTGAGCGTGGTCCTGAAAAAACGCGCTGGCGGCGAGAAAAAATTCGCGTTTCCGAAAACCTGTCCCGAATGCGGCTCGAAGGTTTCACGTTCCATTCGGAGGGGCGAGCTCTGCGAGTCCCTAATTTCCACCGTTGATTCCAGCGATGAAGGTGGGGCGTCGCAGAGCTCCGCCCTCCGGGATGAAGAAGAATACGCCGTCTGGCGCTGCGTGAATCCCGATTGCCCGGCGCAGATTCGCGGGCGGCTTGAGCACTGGTGCTCGCGCGGCGCGATGGACATCGAAGGCGGCGGCGAAGTGCTCGCGGCGCTACTCGTCAAAAGCAATCTCGTGCGCGACGTGGCTGACCTTTACGAGTTGAAACTCGAAGCCGTCGTTGCACTGGAACGCATGGGCGAGAAGTCCGCGAAGAATTTTCTCGATGCCCTTGCCGCCAGAAAATCGCGTGATTTGTGGCGATTGCTTTTTGGTTTGGGAATCCTGCACGTCGGCGCGGGCGTGGCGAAATCACTGGCACGACATTTCCCGACGCTCGACGACATTTTTGCCGCGAGCGCGGAGCAATTGACGGAAGCCGAGGACATCGGCGAAGTCATCGCGCAAAGCCTCGTGAATTGGCACAGCGACGCCCGGAATCAAAAACTCATCGAGCGACTGCGCCAGGCCGGCCTGAATTTCAAATCCGAGCTTTACCAGCCGGCGGCCAAAGCGGGTCCGTTCGCCGGCAAAACGTTTGTGCTCACTGGCACGCTGCCGACGCTGACGCGCGAGGAAGCCACGGCGAAAATCGAATCGCTCGGCGGCAAGGTCAGCGGCAGCGTGAGCAAGAAAACCGATTACGTTCTGGCGGGCGAAGAAGCCGGCTCCAAACTCGACAAGGCGCAGGAGTTGGGTGTGAAGATTTTGGACGAGGCGGAGTTTTTGCGTCTATGCAATTGACGGCGGCGGACGGAGCTGTAATTTACGCCGATGTTTTTACATTCGCTGATGCAACGGCGACAGGGAGTTTTGATTTTGCTCATCGTGCTGGTTTTTTTGCCGCGCGTCTGGGCGGCGAGTTTTCTTTTTGACGCGACGAAGGCCGAGATGGCGGGCAACGCGGACTGGGTGATTGACGCGGACGTGCATAATCTCAAGGTGAGCGCGGCCAGTGACGGTTCGGGCACGCCGGGTTTAGGCAATGAATCCAATCCGCAGCGTTTTCCGACGCCCGACCAGATGAACGTGACGGCGAGCACGGCGGAAACTTACTGGGACGGCGCGCTTTCCGCGTGGGCGATTGATCTGGTCAAAAACGGGCATCACGTCGAAACGCTACCTTACAACGGGCACATTACCTGGAAAGACGGGAGCAACGCGCAGGACCTGACGAATTACAATGTCTTTGTGACGGTCGAGCCGAACATCCTTTTCACCGCGACGGAAAAGGCGGCGCTCATCAATTTCGTCAAAAACGGCGGCGGGCTTTTCATCGTCTCCGATCACGGCGGTTCCGACCGGAACAATGATGGCGCGGATTCCGTGCGGGTGTTGAACGACCTGATGACGAATTCTGTCCAGAACAATCCGTTCGGCGTTCATTACAATGGCGACAACATCTCGCCCGACACTTTCAACGTGGACACGAACTCCACCGATCCGGTCACGCGCGGCCCAGCCGGAACGGTCGCAGATTTTTATTATAACAACGGTAGTTCCCTCGCCATCAACACCAATCAAAATCCTTCCACGACCATTGCCATCTGGAATGTTGGCACAACCCGCGCCACGAACAACGCAATCGTGGTCTATGGCACTTTCGGCGCAGGCAAGTTCGTCACCACCGGCGACAGCTCGCCGTTCGACGACGGCACGGGCGACCCGGGCGATTCGCTGTATTACGCCCAAGGCTATGCCGATCCGAGCACCAGCAACGGCAAGGTGATACTCAACGCTTCGCTCTGGCTGGCGCAGACTTCATCGCCGCCGGTTTTGAAGATGAGCGCGCTCAACAATAATCTTTTACAGCTCACCTGGCCGTTGGTGGCGGGAAATTATTCGCTGCAAACCAGCACCAACCTGTCCTCATGGAACACCATCTCCAACGGTATTCAAACTGCCGGCACGAACAGCGTCTTCACCAGTAATTTCTCCGGGCAGAAACAATTCTTCCGGCTGAAGCAGTAGGCTTTAATCCAAGATCACTTCAGCTTGCGGCGAAATTCCGCACAGGCTTTGGCCACATCCGGCGCGTGAGAAGGAAATTGAACCGCGCCATTATTTTTCCAGCGACGCCACAAATTGCGCGGGGGTCAGCACCGGCACCTTGCCCGCCACGGATTTTGGAAAATGCCGGAGGTTGCTGGTGACCAGCGGGACGCCCGCCGTTCGAGCACATTCCAGAAACGGCGCGTCGTCCGGGTCCGGCAGTTCCCCCGCTCTCTGTCCGGCGGCGGCTTCAACCCAAAATACCCGGGCGCGAATGGCCGCCAGCGCGATGTCCACTTCAACGGTGGGTAGTTGAAAGACCGGACGGGCCGGCACTTCGGCGTATTCGGCGGCAATCCGGTCATCCAGCACCGCCTGCACGGCGCCCGACCGCAGCCATTCGACAATCCGGCCGGGCGGCCCGGCGGGCGACAGAAAACCGGACACGATAACGTTGGTATCGAAGACCGCGCGGTTCATCGGCGGATTTTGTGCGCCTTGCGCGTCGCGGCAATTTCGCAGTCAATCTGCTCCGGCGTGAACCGGGACACCCCGGTGCTCCGGGCCGTCTCCCGGATGCGGCTTAACGCCAGCCGGCTGCGCGAATCGCGGATGGACTGAAGGATGGTCTCCGGGTCCTCCGCGTTGTCCACGTTGATCAGCACGGCCACCGGCCGTCCGTCGCAGGTCAGCAGCAATTCCTTTTCGGCCTGCAACCGCTGTTTCAACCGGCGCGGCTGTTTCAAATCTTTGATGGCTATCAGGTTCACAATAATAACCTTATAATAACCTTTTAAGATGATGTCAAGGCGCAAAAAAACCGGTGGGAAGAGCAGTGACGAGACGGGGTTTCTGAAAATGGGCGGCTGATTTCATTCCGGCAAGAACATCGAACATCCAACATCGAATTGATTCGCAGCCGCGCGGTTTGCTTCAGCGTTCGATGTTCGATGTTCAATGTTCGATGTTTTCCAACCTTTGCTTAAATTCCGCGCAGGCCTTCGCCACGTCCGGCGCGTTCAGAATCGCGGACACCACACAAACGCGCTTTGCGCCTGCCGCCAAAACGTCATCCAGCGTCTGCAAATTGATGCCGCCGATGGCGAACCACGGAAGGTTCACCCCGCTTTGCGGGGCCGCCGCCCACCGGATATATTCCAGTGTCACCGGTTTCGCCATCGGCTTCGTGCCCGTTGCATAGACCGGCCCGATGGCGATGTAATCCGGTCCGGCGGCCAGTGCCCGCTTGGCCTGCTCCGGCGAGTGCGTCGAAAGCCCAATTCGCACTTCTGGCAGGGCGTGCTCTCCGAGCGCGCCGGGCGGACGCCGTAGCGCGGCGTCCCTGCCTTTGAGTTGAGCGACGTGGGTATTCCCCGCATCAAAAAAATCCTCCTGTCCCAGATGGCACAATTCCGCGCCGGTTTCGCGGGCGATGTCCAGATGGTCGTTGATGACCAGGCCGACGTTCGCGCGGCGGGTGACGGGCAGAATCGCCTCGGCCATGCGGCGGATTTCGTCGGGCGACGATTTTTTGGCGCGGAGCTGGATCAAATCCGCGCCGCCGTCGCAAAGTTGTTGCGCAAAGACCTCCGGCGCGCGGCCATGGAAGTAGGCCGTGTCAATAAAAGCGTAGAGCCGGCAGTCCGCGAGCGGTTTCATTCAGGATCGAATTTCATTTTTTGTGCATCCCCTCGCGGAGCGAGGTTTTGATGGTAACCGTGGGATTTTATCCCACGGATAGATCGGGTCAGAGAGCAGCGCGTCGCGGAGCGACGCTTGAAATTTCCGCGAACGCGCCCCATTTCAACCGTCGCTTCGCGACGGAGGGGGACTCGGGTTTCTAACCGTGGCTTGAAAGCCACGGTTACCCTCCCAAGGTCGCTCCGCGACCGGCTCAAAAATTGAAATGCGCCCTTCATTCTGCGAGTCTGGCAAACTCACCGCGTCTTTTCAAACGCCATCCGCCAGAACCAGTCGCTGTGCGCAGCGAACCTGACCAGCACATTTTGGAGCGACGGCGTCAGCACGAACCGTTGCAGCCATTTTGCCCAGGTGAGCCGCCGGGCAAACGCGGCGTCGCAACGGCGGGCGATTCGCGGTTGGGTTTCGGCCCAGGAAATTTCCCCGCGACTCCACGCGACCAGCGGTTCGATGGCGAGTTCCGCCGATTCGAAGGCCATGGACATGCCGTTGCCGGTGACGGGCGGAATCATGGTGATGGCGTCGCCGATGCAGCAATCCACGTGCGCGACCGCCCGGTACGGCCGCAACGAAAGGCCGGCGACGGCACAAAACGAGTTTTCATCAAATTCAGCCGAAGCCAGCCGCTGGTGCAAAGGCGAACCGGTTGGTCCGCGCAACAATTCGCGCCGGTTTTGCGGCCCGACACTTTCGCCGGCGCGCCGGCGGAACAATCCGCAGACGTTCACCCTGCCACCGTTGACCCGGCATAAGCCGACGTAGCCCCGGGGTGAAACGTGCATTTCGAGGTCCGCCGTGAGCGGAACGTTGCTTGCGTGCGCTTTCAATCCAAACCAGCGCGTGCCGTTTTCTTTCGCCTGCCCGCGGCGCCCGGTGGCGCGCACGATGCCTTCGCCAAAATTTTCAGCGAAGCGCCGGCCTTCGGACAATTCCCCGCCCAGTTCGCTAAAATTCTTTGCGAGCGCAGCATCCAAAGTGAAGCGCGAAAGACAGAGTGCGCTGGAAGGCAAAGCGCGCGTCGGCGTTGATTTTGTTTCGGAAAAGAAGGCCGCCGTGTCCGCGCCCACCGCGCCCGCGCGTTTGAGCAAATCGCGCAAACCCAGCCGCGCCAGCGTTTCCTGGCCGCGGCCGCTGATGAATTCGCCGCAGACGCGATGGCGCGGATAATGCCCGGCCTCCCACAAGGCCGCCGGCACGCTGCGTTGGCGCAGTCCGATGCCGAGCGTCAACCCCGCGAGTCCGCCACCGACAATCGTAATGGATTTCATGACCGCCATGTTCTATCCCGTCCGCCGCGCGATGAACAAATGGCTGAACCAACTGGCGCGCTGCTCGGTCAGTTGCCAATTTCTTTTGTCAGGCCAGAGCGCGGAAAGTTCTTCACGGACAAAACCCGCTCGCACGCTCACCGTCGCGTCGTGCCGCGTGACAGAATTGCAGCCAATCGCCCAAAGCAGCCGGCTGCAAAACAACGGCCAGGATGCGCGGCGCGGCTCGATGGCAATGAACAAGCGCGTGCGACCGGCAATCACGCGAAACAACCCGGCCAGACGCGCGTCGTCGAAATGATGCAGAATTTCATTTGCGACAACGATTTCCGCCGGGGCCGGAGTTTGCGGCCAGTCAAAAACGTCCGCGACGACCGCTTCCGCGCGCCAGCCGAGCGATGCGAAAGCTGCCAGCGTTTGCGGCGTCACGACTTTTTGGCGGTCGAGCAGCGTCACGTTCACTTCATTCCACGCGCCCGTTGCCCGGAGTCCCGTCCCGCCCACTGCGGGACGGTTCGGGCCGTCCGGCGAAGTGCGGGACGGAACTCCAAACGATGAGAGCCGCCGCGCCACGCGCAGCAGGAAATCGCCGTCGCCCGCGCCGAGTTCGGTGATTTGTTTTGGCGTTTGGCCGTTCACGGCGGTTTGCAACGCGCGAACCATGATGGCGTGGTTGCGCATCCAGGTGTTGAGCCGGCGCAAATCGCGGCGCGAGCCGGCGGCGCGCGGGTCGCCGGGCGGTAATTCATCGAGTAATTCCGGTTCGATGATGCGTTTCACTTTGCTCTTTGTATTTCTGGTGGGGCGAGGCTGCTGATCCCGCAATGCGGGACGAGGACGCTCGCCCCACCGGTTTAACCAAGTAAATCAAGTTTCTTTCACTTCCAGCAATGCACCGTGCAACTGAATCTCGCGCCGAACGCCGACATCCACCAGAGGCTGTCGGGCACGGTGTCATGCAACGCACGTTCGAGCACGAAAAAACGGTCGGGCTGCTCAGGATGCCGTTGTCGCCGCAGAGCACTTTTTGGAGAATGGCGCGCGACCGCGGCGCGAGCCGGGCGAATGGCGCGGATTTTTGCAGCGCGTCCCAGCATTCGCGCTGGGTGTAGCGTTGGGGCGGGGCGGCGACTCCGAGTCCGGCAATAAACATATTCCAGCTTAACGCGCCTTTTGTTGGCGCGTCATTTCCATGGTAGGATGCCGAAAAAAATGACTTGTTCCAAGTTGATTTAACGAAACAAAAACGGCGGCGGGAAAATCTTCCCGCCGCCGGGTACGTTCGTAAAACCTTACTTCACGCCGACGAGATAACCGAAGCGTTCGCGGAACTGACCCGGCGTCATGGAAACGACGGCGGCGAGCCGGGAGAGCTGTTTCGCGTCCTCAAAATCGTCGCGTTCCAGCCGGATCATGTAGGCGCAAGCGCATTCGTAGGCTTCGCCGTCCACATTGACCTGGCGCGTTTGCATGCGGCCGGTCTGTGGATTGAGCATTTTGTCGAACGGCAGCGGAATCATTTTGCCGTCCACGAAGCTGATGATGGCGCCGTATTTTTCGGCTTCGGGCGAGAGCAGAAATTTCACCGCGGCATAACCGAGGTCGCGCGTGTATTCGGCGTCGAACGGAATCGGGTCGGCGCAGCGGAGTTCGTAGCCGAGGTCCTTGTCAATGAAGCCCATTTTAATGCCGAGCTTTTCGAGACGCGCGGTCAGCAACTCTTTCATCAGGCGGCCAAATTCAATTTCACCGAGACGCAAATGGCCGTGCTCGTCGCGAACGACTTTGCCGAAACGTTCCAAATGTCCGTCGGGCAGCGCCTTGACCAGTCCCTGCTCACCCATCGCTTCGATGAGGCCTTCGGCGAGGATGGCAATGCCGTATTGCGAACCATCGGCGCGGCGTTTGATGATGGAGCCGATGATGATGTCGCACACTTCATCAATCGTGACTTGCCGTCCGCGAAATTCCTCCGGAATGATGGCGAGCGTGGCCGCGGCGGCCTTGGCGATGCCGAGCGCGAGATGTCCCGCCGCGCGTCCCATGCTGATGATGATATACCAGCGCGAAGTGGTGCGCGCGTCCTCGGCGAGATTGCGGACAATGTGAACGCCGTAGTGCCGTGCCGTTTCAAATCCAAATGTCGGCGTCGAACCGGGCAGGGGCAGATCGTTGTCAATCGTCTTCGGCACGTGGGCGACGCGGATTTTGCCTTTGCTTTGTTTGGCCAAGACGCTGGCGGAAAACGCCGTGTCGTCGCCGCCAATCGTGACCAGCGCGGTGATGCCCAGCTTTTCAAAAACGCTGAAGACATTTTTCATCTGCGTTTCCGACTTCGTGGGATTCGTGCGGGCGGTTCCCAGGATGGAGCCGCCGCGCAGATGAATTTCCCTCACGTCACGAATCGCCAGCGGCCGGCAATACTGCACCTCGCCCTGCGCGAGCCACTTGAAGCCGTCCCGGAAGCCGATGACTTCGTAGCCCTGGTTGATGCCTTCGATGGTGGCCGCCGCGA
>OBLU010005926.1_pt1 | contig 10911 bp, 6 predicted proteins | sample 1518681 | NCBI WGS metagenome assembly OBLU01 (sample SAMEA3539304, study PRJEB22396) | soil metagenome | biome: tundra; feature: field; material: soil | place: USA | collected 2010-05 | depth 0.15 m
CTATACGCAGCTGCGACTCGACCCACTCGGCAAGGAAAGCGCCGACGAGATGCTGTCGGCTCTGCTCGGTGACGGCAAGGACCTGGAGCCGCTGAAGCGGCTGATCATAGAAAAGACCGAGGGCAACCCGTTTTTCATGGAGGAGACAGTGCAGGTGCTGCTCGATGAGGGCGCGCTGGTGCGCGACGGCGCTGCAGTCCGACTCACCAAGCCGCTGGGCGAGCTGAAGATCCCGCCGACCGTGCAGGCGATTCTCGCGGCGCGCATCGACCGGCTGGCGCCGGATCGCAAAGACCTGCTCCAGACACTTGCCGTCATCGGCACGGAGTTCAAACTCGGGCTCGTCCGCAAAGTAGCCGCAAAGCCGGGACTGGAGTTGGAGCCGATGTTGTCCGAACTCCAGCTCGCCGAGTTCATCTACGAGCAGCCTGCGGTCGGCGACATCGAGTACACCTTCAAGCACGCGCTGACCCATGATGTCGCCTACCACTCGGTGCTGAACGAACGCCGCCGCCTGCTGCACGAGCGAATCGGCGCGGCGTTGGAATCAACCTATGCCGGGAGCCTCGACGACCACGTAGCTGAACTGGCGCACCACTACGCGCGCAGCGGCAATCCGGCTAAGGCGGTGAAATATTGTCTGGGCGCGGTCCACCAGTGCGCCGACCTCGGGTCTAATGCCGAAGCGCTCGTGCAGTTCGAGAACGGGCTTGAACAGCTGCACAAGCTCCCCGACGACGACCGGCGCGCCGAACTGGAGTTGGACCTCAGGAACGCGGTCAGCGGGCCGCTGGGGGATAGCAAGGGCTTCGGCTCGTTCGAAGTCGAGCAGTCGGCGGCGCGCGCAATGGAGCTTTGCCAGCGGCCGGGCATCAACTGGGAAAAGACCTGGGTGGCACTCTTCGGAATCTTTTTCGTTCAACAACTCCGTCCCGACGTGCGCAAAGCGGAGGCGATAGCCGCCGAGCTGATTGCACGAGCCGAGGAACACGGGAGCGTCGGACCTCTTGCAGAATCGGCGAACTGGTTGGCATACGCCAAGATGGTCTCGGGCGACTTCGAGCTCGCCGCCCAAGGGTTCGACCATGCGTGGGCGCTGCTGGAATCCATAGCGAGGCCGGCAACGGGTCTGGCACAGCAGCCCGCCGGACAAATGCCCCAAGACTGGATAACAATCCAGCAGCTGGGGACTCAACAAAACAACCGCATCATCTCGGGATGGAATCTGTGGTTCCTCGGCTACCCGGATCGCGCACTGGAGCGAATGAGTATCGCGACCGCAATCGCGCAAGAATCCGGGGCCCCAAAGAATATACTGGCGGACATACACGGATTCGCCACTTACATTTATGAGCTCCGCCGCGAACCTGAGCAGATGAGAGCGAGGGCAGAAGCAAGACTGGTACTAGCGACCGAATCGGGCTTCTTCACGGGCCGCGCCCTGGGCGAAATTTATCTCGGGTGGGCGGATGCGATGGCGGGCGATCGCGATGGGGGCATCGCGCGCATGAGACACCATATGTCGGAGTTGAAGGCCGCCGGCTCCGAGTATATTAGCGACCGTTGCTCCGCCTTTATTGCCACCGCGCTGGGCCGGATGAAGCGGTTCGATGAGGGCCTTCGCACCGTTGACGAGTCGTTCCCGTTCATCGAGAGAAGCGGACAATGGTACTACGAGGCGGAGCTGCATAGGGTTAAAGGCGAACTGCTGCTGGCCCAGGACGCATCGAATGCCACCGGAGGGGAGCAATCTTTCCGCACCGCGATCGAGATTGCGCGCAAGCAGCACGCGAAGTCGTGGGAGCTGCGCGCCACCACGAGCCTCGCGCGGCTGATGCGAGACACTCATCGCCGCGACGAGGCCCGGACGATGCTCGCTGAGATCTACAACTGGTTCACCGAGGGCTTCGACACACCCGACCTGAAGGACGCCAAGGCGCTGCTGCAAGAGTTAGGCGGGTAGCCGATTGAAGCGAGGTATAATCGTGGATGAAGTTCCGGAGAGCAGTCAGAACGCGGCGTCACGTGCGGAAAGCATCCTTCTGTTTTGGTTCGCGCCCGAACCGGGCTCCGATGCTGGCCCGATTCGATCGCGCTGGTTTGTCCCGAATCCGGAATTCGACAGGCTGTGCAAGGCGCGGTTCCTTACTAGCTATGAAGATGCCGCGCGCGGACGTCTTGAGCACTGGAGGAACGAGCCGCGAAGTTGTCTCGCACTGATTTTGCTGCTCGATCAATTCCCGCGAAACATGTTCCGCGACACGGCACGAGCGTTCGCAACGGACGCGAAGGCGCGTGAACTAAGCCGCCACGCTATCGCATCTGGATTTGATCGCGAGTTGTCGCCGATAATGCGGATGTTCTTGTACCTTCCGCTCGAACATAGCGAAAATCTGAACGATCAGTTGGAGTCGGTGCGGCTTACCGGCGCGCTGGCCGCAGAGAACCTCGACCACGCCGGAGCTCTGAAGTCCGCAGAGCAGCATCTGGAAATAATCCGGCGTTTTGGAAGGTTTCCCAGTCGAAACCATGCCCTCGGAAGGCAATCCACGCAGGAAGAAATGAATTTTCTGAAGGAACCAGGAGCGGAAATGATTGTCATGCGCACGCCGCATTGACGCCGCTACCGCCTCAGGCCACTCCGAGAAAGCTGTGGTTTTGACTCACAGGCAACGGCGAGCCGGTCGGCACATCGCTTTCGCCGTGCTTGAGGAAATGGCAAGCACACGAGGAGCGTGATGGCCGGGTTCGCCCGATGCTGACCTCAGTGATCTGGCAAAACCGGCTGTACCGAATTTGCATCTGGTGCCTTTCGGGGAAGATCGAGCATCGCCGAGATCGCTGCCAAACGACTGCCAATCACGACCGAACACGACCGATCACCACCGACCTCGATTCCAACAAACTCCCCGTTTCGCGCGGATGTTGTTGCGCCGTGATCGATGGTGATCCCCCCGGGACTCACTCTTAATCAGCGGGTCTGGAGTTCGAGTCTCCCAACGGCCCACCAAGAACCCCGGAGCGCGCTGAATGGCCGTCTGGCCCAGCGTCGGGGCGACACGTCTCGGCTCCCGGACGGAAATCGGCCCGAAAATTACGCGGACATCGGGTAGCGGATGGTGGCGGCTGAAGTGAGCGATTTGGCGCTCGGTTCAGGCCAAGTCAGGCCAAGATTAGCCGCGTGGTCGCGGGATAAATGGCATCAGGGGATTTGGAATCCTTTGCGTGGCGGGGAAGCGGCGCGATTCGGCGACGAGGGCGCTCGATAAGGCGGCGGCGGGTCCGCCCCGCCAGTGCGTCAGGCCTTCGATCCCAGACTTCCGATTTACCATTGCTCGATTCAAAGACATGTGGCATTCACGGCCTTTGAGCTCTATGACTTAGTCGAAGACCTTATTGGCGGAGGCGGCGGCTGATGCGGCCCGAGCGTTGTTGTGAATGGCCTCATTCTTGGCCAGATGACAAAACATCTGAATGCCGAAGCCGCCGTCCAGGTCATCAGTGATCCGCCTTTTCCAAGGGCGCCGAACAATCTGCGTTGTAAGGCGTCGGGTGACCCGCGGCTGGCTCATGATGTGGTCGGCGAGCTTCCATGCTCTGTCGAGGAGTTGGTCTCTGGGCACAACCTCGTTTACCATTCCATATTCGAGAGCCATTTTGGCGTCGATGGGCTGCCCAGTGAACAAAACATATGCGGCCCGCTTGACGCCCAGCAGTTCTTGAAAACAACTGTGGATCCCATCTCCGGGAACTGACCCCATATTGAAGTGGGGATCGAAAATAATGGCGTCTTCACAGCATATTGTGATGTCGCACATGAGACATATCTCGGCGTGGCCTCCTGAGCCATTGAGAACGCCGATAGTCGGAATTTCGAGGTCATTGATCAGTGAGCTAACATTGGTCCGTCCATCCTTATAGGCGTACTCGTAAGCCCAATGCTGTAGGTTCTCCTTCTCAAGGGCAAAGCCTTCCGGATCAATTGACATCATGAAGTCTTTACCCGACCCGGTCAGAATCAGCAGTTCGTTTTCAGGATCAGCACCAATGGTCTTGAATAGCTGGCCTAGAGCACGATGATTTTCGACGCTCAATTGAATTGAGCCGCCCATTGTATGGGCTTGGGCGAGAACAACGCCATCAGCACGACGCTCGAGATTGAAATGTTCCTTGAACCGTTCCTTGTAGTCCTCGAACTTCGGGGTCGGGACGAATTGGGTCAGCGACATTCTATTTTCTCCTTTTGAGGTGCGGTTATTTCCGTTGCGTTCTTGTGCGCGCGGCTCCTGGAATTGCAGAGGGAGAGATAAGTTCAAGGGCCGATGACCTGCCTTGGCTACTGCCGATCCAGGTCGGTGAAACAGCTCCAATCCTTGTCTTTCCAGCCGCGTTCGATCGCCGCGCGAAGCTTGGTCTGCATGGCCAAAGCGCTTGACAGCTCAAAGTTGACCTCATGGGCCGAGGCGATCATCAGCTCGATGTCTTTCAACCCGCCGGACACCGTAAATCCCACGGAGTCGAAGTCTCGGCTCGCGATCCTGGTCACATATTCCTTGATGGCGGGAAATGCGAAGAAGCCAGACAGCATCTGCAGGACGAGGTCTTGGCTAAGGCCGGATTTTTCAGCCAGCGCCAGCGATTGACCGATCAGGTCGATCGCTGACGCGCCAAGAAAATTGGCGATCAGTTTTGCGGTATTGGCAAGGCCCGGAAGTTTGCCGGCGAAAATTATCACAGGCGCATAGGTGGTGATCACCGGGCGCACTTCCTCGATCCGCTGAGGATCTCCGCCCACAAAAGTCAGGAGCTGCGCAGCCTGAGCCGCCGAGGGACGGCCGACCACTGGGCCGGCGAGGTAGTGCGCGTTCGCTGCGGTGTGCATCAGATCGAGTTGATTGGAGAGCCTGGGCGAAACCGTGCTTGTGCTGATGTGGACACAGCCTGGACGAAGGCCTTTAAGGATGCCGTTCGGTCCGGAGACTACCGAGGTCAAGGAGGCGTCGTCGGCCAAGCTCGAAATGATGATGTCGGCCCTGGCGGCGGCGGCGGCTGGAGTGTCGGCGATTGCCGCGCCGGCGGCGAGAAGCGGCTCGGCTTTGGCCGGCGTCCTGTTCCAGACCACGAGCGGATATCCGGCCCGTTGGATATTGGTCGCCATCGCTTCGCCCATCCGGCCGAGGCCAATGAAAGCAATGGCTTTCCCCCTGGTTTTAGCGGAGATTTCCATTTTACCCTCCGATTCCCAACTCCCTTGTAGACCGAGCGGCCTTCCTCCTCAAGATTTTAGCCGATTTTCGTCCACGGTGTTACCAGCGGCACCGGGAGAGGGGCGGATTCGCGTCTCCAACGGCCCACCACTTAAAGGCATACGGGCAGAATGAGAATCTGAATCCGGCCGGTTGCCGGATGCGCCCTGAATCGACTCTTGGGCAACCCCTAGGCAACCGGACGGCCTTTGTCGCCCCCTGGAATGCCGCCGCTTTCGGAGTTCGGCGGCTTCTTCCACGGGTCAAGCCTCCGGGGCGGCGGGCTCTTCTTCGCCCCACACTCGCGCGAGGGTGGCCTGGATCTTTTGCTCGAAGCGGGCCATCAGCTCGCGGTTGGCGGCAACCAGCGCTTGCTCAGCTTCGATCTCGGCGACGATTGCTTGCTGCGTGGCGAGGGATGGGAGGGGAACCGAGTTCTTCAAGAAATCTGACTGCTTAAGATAGTCTCGTGCTCCGCCTTGCCGGAAAAGTGGCAACTGATCGATTGCGTAATATAGGAAGCGCTTGTTTAGAACTGATTCGTCTGGGTGGAACCTCCACATATTTTGGTTCAGCAACGCGGGCAACACGTCCCCGGTGATGTAACCGATCTTCCCAGTGGTGGCTCCGACCATGACGATCACGAAGTCGCCTTCTTGTAGCTGGTACTCGGCGTATTGCTTGAGGAAGTCCTTCGGAAGATAAACTGAGTTCTCGAGGTTCGGCAGCCGGTCCTTTCCAATGTTCGAAACACGGAAGCTAAGGATTCCCTCGCGCACGTAGTCCTCGCTCTTGAAAGCAAAGCCTCGACCGAGCCGACACACTTCGCCAAGTTCTTTGCTCGGCCAGTCGGGGTGGATGGAAATGTGTGGGCGGTAGTTGTCAACGACGGCGCGGGCACCGTCGATGACTTTCTGGTAGCCCTCGATCTCAGCCACGATCTCCTTCTGCACCTCTAGCGGTGGCAGGGGGATTTGGAAAGCTAGGTATGCAGTGTTGTCGAGGTTTCTGATTCCACTGGTCTGTTTTTGAAGCCCTTCCGTTTTCCCAGACTGGTAAAAATGATTCAGAACGAGCCAAACAAAGAAGCCATTCGCTCTTTCATCTACTACCCTGATGCGTGCCGTAAAGTTGCTGTAGGAGTATTCGCCATTTGGGATGTTGAACAGCGCTACGCGTCCAACCGGTTGGGTCGGGCCACCGCCAGACTTCTCCAGGAGAATGTCGCCATATTGGAGTAGGCGCGACTCAAGTTGCTTCACCTCGACCGGATGCTCGGCAACATCCTCCATATTTAAAAACCGGTCCTTGTGAAATTGGTATTCCGCAGAATCTTCACCACGCGAAGCGGCTCTTTCTCTCCCTTCCAAAGACCACTTCGGAACTCACAGATTTCCGAAAGCAGGGCCAACGGCCATTGAGTGTGGGCGGCAATAGTATCGCGATACCGCTCCCCGCTGAGGTTGTAGTCGCCGTTCGCGGCGATCTTTTCTTTCGGCACGATAAGTCCAAGGGTAGGCTTGAAGGATTCGACCGATTCGCCGGAGTGCAGGCGGCGCAAGTATTCGCAGAGCTCGGCCTTCGCCTGCGGCAGATTGTCTTTGTCGATAGGACGCCGCTGGGCACCAAGGCCGAAACCGTCGTTCTCGATCTTGAAGAAAGCAATGGTTCCCGTCTTCTTGGCCAGCGACTTGTCGAGAATCAGGATCGAAGTCTTGACGCCGGAATAGGGGTTGAACACGCCCGACGGAAGTGAGACGACGGCGACAAGGTACTCATCCACCAGCACCTTTCGCAGTTGGGTATAAGCGGTTTGGCTCTGGAAGATGATGCCCTCGGGGATGATGATGCCGGCGCGGCCCGAGGGCGTCAGGTGCTCGGCCATGTAGTCCACGAAAAGGACTTCGCTGCGCTTGGCCTGGATGGAGAAACGCTTGTGCGGTTTGATGCCGCCTTTCGGGGACATAAAGGGCGGGTTGGCGAGAATGACATCGGCATATTCGTTCCAGCGTTCGTCGGAGGTGAGGGTGTCGTATTCGTAGATGTGAGGATCGGTGAAGCCATGCAGATACAGGTTCACCAGCGACAGTCGCACCATGTCGGGCGAGATGTCGTAGCCCTTGAGATTGGCTGCCAGCCGTCCCCTTTCGTCCGGCGTCAGGGTGCTGTGGCCCTCGGCGTCCATATTGGACTTTAGAATGTGTTTGTAGGACGAAATCAAAAATCCAGCCGTGCCGCAGGCGGGATCGAGGATGGACTCGTTCTTTTTCGGGTCCACGACCCCCACGATGAAATCGATGATATGGCGTGGGGTGCGGAACTGGCCGGCATCGCCCTGCGAGCCGAGAACCGAGAGCAGATACTCGAAGGCGTCGCCAAGCCGTTCTGAGTGGTCGTAGGTGAATTCGTCAATGATTTTGAGGAAGGCGCGCAGGGTCTCGGGGTCGCGGTAGGGCAGGTAGGCGTTTTTGAAGATGTCACGGAATAGCGGCGGGATGCCGGGGTTCTCCGGCATCTTGGTGATGCCCTCGGCGTAGAGGCCGAGCATCTCGTGGCCGCCCAACCCTGGACTCATGAGCTTGGCCCAGCCGTAGCGGGCGAACTCTCCGGTGAAGAATTTGCGCTTGCCGCCGAGTTCCTCGGACTCGGCGTCCATGTCATCCATGAACTTGTAGATGAGCGCGATGGTGATCTGCTCCACCTGGGATTTGGGATCGGGGACCTTGCCGACAAGAATATCGCGGGCGGTGTCGATGCGGCGTTTGGTATCAGTGTCGAGCAAGTGATCTCCTTCAGGCGGCGAACTGGTTCAAGGGGACGTAGTCCTTGACGTATTCGGGGACGAGCACGCGATACTTCTCCGGCACGGCTCGGAAGTCACGGGTGGAGAACTCCGGATTGGTCGCCAGATCGGTGAACTGCTTGCTCTCGATGATGTCGCGGACCCGGCCGCTGGTGACGTAGGCCTTGAAGTAGGTCTTGATGGCTGGGATGGCGGCGGCCTCTTCGGGCTTGTAGTCGGCGACGAACTTGGCGAACTCCTCTTCCAGCAGTTCATCCTTGGACTTGAAGCGAGGGATGAGGCCGAAGACCTTCTCGAGAATCTCGCGCAGCGTCAGGCGGCGGTCCGCGGCGGCAGCTTTGCGCAGCTTGTCCAAGCTGTAATACTCCTCGGGCTTGTCGAAGACCTCACGGTTTACGTAGTCGATCACGCGGTCCCACTGTCCGGCCTCGACGGCCTTCGCGATGGTCTCGTTCCCGCGCACCGTGTCCTCGAATTTCTCGAAGAACATCCGGTCGATCTTCATTCCCTCGTAGCCAATCGTCTCTTCCTTGATCATCGAGAGGATATCGGCGCCGAGGTGCTCGTAGGTGCCACCAACCAAGACTGGGCCCATGCCGCCGGGGCCTTCACCGCCCTTTGCTTTGGGCGGAGGGAGCTTCAGCACTTCGTCGTAGTTGAATTCGGTCTCGAAGTATTCGCAGTTGGCGAAGAAGTCGAAGAGTTTGAAGGTCGTCTTCGACGGGTTCCGCACGCCGTCCCTGACGCTGTCGTCGAAGAGCTGGTCCAGGAAGTTGTGGGTGCGGGTGCCGCGTCCCTTGATCTGGATAAAGTCTGTGGGTGAAAAGATCGGACGGAAGAGACCGAGGTTGAGGATGTCGGTGCAGTCGTAGCCGGTGGTCATCATGCCGACCGTCACGCAAACGCGCGCCTTGCTGGTTTTGTAGGCAGGCAGGAAGTTGCCCGAGCCGAGCAGGTTGTTATTGCTGAAGTTGATGGTGAATTGCTGGGCGTCGGGTATCTGTGAGGTGACCTGCACGGCAAAGTCAGACTGGTACTTGCCAGGGAACATGCGGTCGGCCATCTTATTGAGAACCTGTGCCAGCTTGGCGGCGTGGTTCTGGCTGACGGCAAAGATGATCGACTTGCCGATTTCGCCGCTGACCGGGTCGCGCAGAGCGTTCTCCAGGAAAGTCTTGCAGAAGAGCTGGTTGGTGGCGTCGGCAAAGAAGCGCTTCTCGAATTCGCTTTGCTTGAAAGCCTGCTGCTGATCCTCGCCGCTATCGTCCGTGAACGAGACGACGAAGCCCTCTTCGGAAAGGAGCTCGGTGGTGATCTCGGTGCGGGCATCCACCATCGTCGGACTGATGAGGTAGCCCTCCTTCACGCCGTCCAGCAAGGAGTAGCGGAAGGTCGGCTGGCTGTTCTCGCAGCCGAAAGTGCGGTAGGTGTCCAGCAGCAAGCGACGCTCGGCCTCGCGCGGGTCACGAGTGCCCGGCTTCGAACTGTCGAATCTGCGGAGGTAGTCGCGCGGTGTGGCGGTGAGGCCGAGCTTGTAGCCGACGAAGTAGTCGAACACGGCGCGGGCGTTGCCACCGATGGAGCGGTGTGCTTCGTCGGAGATGACGAGATCGAAGTCGGTCGGCGAGAAGAGCTTCTGGTACTTGTTATTGGAGAGCAGGGACTGGACGGTGGTAACAACGATCTCCGCGCGGCGCCAGTCGTCGCGGTTCTCCTTGTAAATGACCGTCTGAAAGTCGGCGGACAGCAGAGCGGCGAAGGCCTTCTTGGCCTGGTCCTCTAGTTCCAAGCGGTCCACGAGGAAGAGCACGCGGCGGGTATTGCGGGAACGCAGGAACAGCTTGATAACGGCCGCTGCGGTCAGCGTCTTTCCGGTGCCAGTGGCCATCTCGAAGAGGAACCGGTCCTTGCCGTCCCTGACCGCCCGTTGCAGGGATTCGATGGCTTTCAACTGATACGGGCGCAAAAAGCGCAACTTGTTCGTTTTGATGTAACCGGGGCGCTCGGCGTCGTTCTTCCACGCCGCTTCGGACGCATAGTTCGGCCGCTGGGTTAGGACGATGTAGTCGTCGCGGATCTGCTCTTCGATAAGGCGCTGCGGGTTGGGTGTGACTTTCTGATAGCCGATCACAGAATCCGGCGTCGGAAACGAGGTGATGATATAGGGGTTGCCGCGTTCAAGATCCCAGAAGTAGTGCAGGTTGCCGTTCGAGAGGATGACGAAGCGGCAATTCTGCGAGCGGGCATATTTTCGGGCCTGCTCTTTACCGACCAGCGGATTCTTGTCCTCTGCCTTTGCTTCGAGAACGATAAAAGGGAAGCCCCTCGCGTCCAACAGCAGGAAGTCGATGTAGCCCTTGGAGGTCTTCTCGAAGTTGTCGCCTAGCGCGTCGAGATCGGTTGTCTTGATTGTGACGCTGGGTTCAAGACAGATGTTGGCAGGCGCACTTCCGTCTGCAAAAAATCGCCAGCCGGCCGACTCCAGCAACTTGTTGATCTTGATGCGGGCTGTTGCTTCCTTCATGTGGTCAAAGCGTCCTCAATTGGCGTGGCCGGACAAGCTTGATGCGTCGCGTCGCGACAGATCCACCTTGGCGGCAGGAGAGCCTACCGTCTCCGGCGGTTACACCATACGGCGGTATACGAACGTGAAATAGACCGCGACCAGCGCCATGCCGGGGATGAACCAGTAAAGACCCACGGTGAGGCCGTAGGATCCGGCGGCGCTGTTGTAAACCGCAAGCCCCGCGGCCGCATCGGTGTTCGACGGCAAAAGGTACGGATAGAGGCCGAACGCCGCGCTGGTGAGCATCCCGACGATGTACAGGCAGGAGGCGAGGAAGGCGCCCGTCGCGCGCCCGG
>OBLU010005927.1_pt1 | contig 10911 bp, 9 predicted proteins | sample 1518681 | NCBI WGS metagenome assembly OBLU01 (sample SAMEA3539304, study PRJEB22396) | soil metagenome | biome: tundra; feature: field; material: soil | place: USA | collected 2010-05 | depth 0.15 m
AGTGCGGCACTCGCGCCGATTCGGTGTGCACCAGCTCGGTCAGCCTGGCGAGCACGTCGGGATCGGTCTCGGGCAGCACCCCGTGACCGAGGTTGAAGATATGGGCCTCAGCGGTCCGGCCGCGGTTCAGCACATCTGTGGCCCGCTGGGCGACGACGTCCCACGGGGCGAGCAGGACGGCCGGGTCGAGGTTGCCTTGCAGCGCCTTGCCGGGCTCCACCCGGCGGACCGCCTCGTCCAGCGGCACCCGCCAGTCCACCCCGACCACCTCGGCGCCTGCCTCGCCCATCAGCCCCAGCAGCTCGCCGGTACCGACGCCGAAATGAATCCGCGGCACGCCCGTGTCCGCCAGTGCCTCGAAGATCCGCCTGCTGTGCGGCAGCACTGCCTGCCGGTAGTCGTCCGGGCCCACCGTGCCGGCCCACGAGTCGAACAGCTGGATAGCCGACGCGCCGGCGGCCACCTGCACACGCAGGAAAGAGATCGTGATGTCGGTGAGCCGGTCGAGCAGGGCATGCCAGAGCTGCGGGTTGCCGTACATCATCGATTTGGTCTTGTCGAAGCTCTTCGACGGGCCGCCGTCGATGAGATAGCAGGCCAGTGTGAAGGGCCCGCCGGCGAACCCGATCAGCGGCTTGTCGCCTAGCTCGGCCACAAGGGCGCCGATCGCCTCGGTGAGGAAGCGGACGTCGTCTGGCTCGAGCGCGCGCAGCCGCTGCACGTCAGCCTGCAGTCGTATCGGCTGATCCACCACCGGGCCGACGCCCGGCCGGATGTCCACGCCTACCCCGACCGCGCGCAGCGGCACGACGATATCGCTGAACAGGATTGCGGCGTCCACGCCATACCTGCGCACCGGCTGCAGGGTGATCTCAGTGACCAGGTCCGGGGTGGCGCAGGCCTCGAGCATGCCGGTGCCCGCCCTGGCGGCCCGGTACTCCGGCAGCGACCGTCCGGCCTGGCGCATAAACCAGACAGGTGTGTACGGAACGGGCTGGCGCCGGCAGGCCCGCACGAACGCCGATTCTGCGGTCTGTGCAATCACATTACGGATCTTCTCACAGGACCACCCGCGTCCCGCGGCCGTGCGGTAACGGTCGCCGCGCCACCGGGCTCGCGTTTCGGCGGGCATGCTGGCTGCCGCGTTCCCGTCGAAACGCGGCGATGACACGCCGCGGCACATCCGCGAACACCGGACACCAGCGTGTCAGCATCGATGGTGAGCCTGGTGCAATCGCGCGTACCCAGGATCGGTCCGCACTGATCATTTCGGTTTGGTCGCACGGATCTCATGGCGCGCCAGCGGCGAGGAGGTTGCAGATGATCGAGATGATCCGGCACTGCCCCGACTGCGGCTGGGACCGGCCCTTTGAGCTGCACCACCCGGAGCCGGGCGGCTGCCCGGACTGCCCGGACGGTGAATGCTCGGAATGGTCGTGTACTGCATGCGGAGCCGGCCTGCTGATCGGCTTCTCCCTGTTCGCATACGAGCCAGCGGAGATCTCGGACCTGCGCGGCCGGGTGGCGTGAAGCCAGCGTGCGCGCGCCGCATGCCCCGGCAGTGAGGCCCCCGGCCGACCGCGCAGACAGAGGCGCCATGGATACCGAGACCGTGTTCCGTGCAGCCGTTGCCGAGATCGAGGCGGGAACGGCCGAGGTGGCCAGCGAGCGTCCCGAGGTGGCTTTCGAGGACGAGCCGGCGCCCCGGCGGCTGGCGCCACACGCTGCGGCAATTGCCGCGACAGCGCATGAGGGGGAAACTGAGATCGGGTGGGGCAAGTTCGTCCTGCTCTACGATCCCGCCGGGCAGGCTTCCTGGTCGGGCCGGTTTCGCATCATCGCTTATGTCCGCGCCGAGCTTGAGCCGGAGATAGCGGCCGATCCGCTGATCGGCGAAGTCGGGTGGACCTGGCTGACCGAGGCGCTGGACGCCAGGGCAGTCGGCTACGCAAACAGCAGCGGGACGGTCACCAGAGTGGTGACGGAGGGGTTTGGCACGAAACGAGGCGAGCCGGTGTCAACAGGATTTGAGCTGCGGGCCTCCTGGTCCCCGGCGGTCCAGCCTGATGCCCGCCCCGAACTCAGCGGTCATGTCGCCGCCTGGTGCGACGCACTGTGCGCCGCGTCAGGGCTGCCGCCACTGGCGGCGGGGGTCGCAGCGCTGCGACCGCCGCACCGGCGGCGGCGACAGTGACAGCTCCGGCGCCGGATGCCAGCTTGGGCGGCCAATCGGCAGGGCGGCCGGCTGCTGAGCCGGGCGCCGGGCCGCCTCAGCAGCTGTCCGAGGCGGAGCAGATCCTGGAACAGCCTGGCCAGCAGCTGTCCGAGGCCGACGCCGGACCGGACCAGCAGCCGTCCGGGGCGCAGGTCTTGGAACAGGCGGGCGAGCAGCCCGCCGAGACCAAGGCCGTGCCGCTGCTTGAGCCGCGCGACGGCCTTCCGCCGCTGGTGGTGACCGCTGCGGCGCTGGCGGAGGCCACTCGCGCGCTCGGCGCGGGCGAAGGTCCCGTTGCCGTGGACGCCGAGCGCGCTTCTGGCTTCCGGTACGGCCACCGGGCCTTTCTCGTCCAGCTCCGCCGGCGCGGCGCGGGTACCGTGCTGATCGACCCGGTCGCCTGCCCCGACCTGTCCGGACTTGACGCTGCCCTCGCCGACGCCGAGGCAGTGCTGCACGCGGCCTCGCAGGATCTGCCGTGCCTGGCTGAACTCGGCTACCGGCCGCGGCACCTGTTCGACACCGAGCTGGCAGGACGGCTGCTCGGATATCCGCGAGTGGGCCTGGGCACGCTGGTGGAGACTGTGCTCGGCCTGAGCCTGGAAAAGAGCCACTCAGCGGCTGACTGGTCGACCCGGCCGCTGCCGGAGGAATGGCTGCGGTATGCGGCCCTCGACGTCGAGGTGCTGGTGGAGCTGCGCGACCAGCTCGCCCGGCAGCTCGGGGAACAGGGTAAGTCGGAATGGGCGCGGCAGGAATTCATCGCGGTGCTGGCAGCCAAGCCGCCCGAGCCGCGCACGGACCCGTGGCGCCGCACCTCCGGCATTCACCGGGTGCGCAACAGGCGGGGCCTCGCCGTCGTACGCGAGCTCTGGCAGGAGCGCGACAAGATAGCCCGGCGGCGTGACGTGTCGCCGACCAGACTGCTGCCCGACGCCGCCATCGTGGCAGCCGCCAGGTCTCTGCCCAGCAGCCCCGAGGACCTGAAGGGGACCGCGGGATTCTCCGGGCGCAGTGCCCGGCGACATGCACCAGAGTGGCTGCGCGCCATCGGGCGCTCGAGAGCGCTGCCAGACGGAGCCCTGCCCGATGCGTCGGCGCCGCCCAGCGACGGGCCGCCGCCCGCGCATCGCTGGCAGGAACGCGACGCTGCGGCCGCGAAGCGACTGACCGCGGTACGGACCGTCGTGGCGGCGCTCGCCGATTCATCCGGCCTGCCAGCGGAAAACCTGCTGCAGCCCGACGCGGTGCGCCGCCTCTCCTGGCAGCCACCCGACCCGGTCAGCGGTGAAACCGTGGCCGCCGACCTGACCGGCTACGGCGCGAGGCCATGGCAGGTTGAGCTCACCGCCATGCCGATCGCCAAGGCACTGCTGCGCATCCTGGAGAAAGAGGAGGCGCAGTGATGTCAGGCGCTTTTGCGCAGCGAGCGCTGGTCGCACGGCAGGGCTGAGCCGGCCCGGACCACGCCCGCGCACGGTACCTGGCTGGTCTGCGGGTTGTCGGGGAAGACATTGAAGATCACTTCGCAGTCGCAGCAGATGCCGCCCCGGCTTTGCAGCCGGGGGACAAGCCCGCGGGCTCGCGGAGCCCGCAGGTCCCGCCACCGGATGGTCCACCGGTGGGTGCCGTCGCAGCCGAATTCACTGATCATGCGGAGCAGGTAGCAGCGCAGGCACTCACGCTCCCCCGGCTCGGTCAGGTGCAAGGACAGCGCCGCAAGCTCGTTCTCGACGGCCTCGGCCCGATCGCTGGACATGATGTTTGCTCCTTCCGTCATCGTGAGCGGACAGCCGATTTCTACACCGGGCTGCCGACATTCAGGCGGCCCTGTGGGCGGCCACCGGGATCTGCGCGCTGGCCGTCAGCAAGTCGGGACCGCCTGAGTTCGTCGAGGAGAATGCCAGGGTGGAATCCCGCGTTTCGACGCCACGCTGGTGGCCGATTCGGATCCGCGGCTGGAGATCCCGCCGCAGGCCCGGGTCGGCTCTCTCTCCGGCGGGCAGCGCGCCCAGGTGGCGCTCACCCTGGTGCTGGCCAAGCGGCCGGCTTTGTTCTTGCTGGATGAGCCGATGGCCAATCTCGACCCGCTGGCCTGGCGGGAGTTCCTAGGCTCGATGTTCGAGGCGTGCACCGAGAGCGGTGCCGCCGTGCTGTTCTCCTCGCATGTCCGGCGAGGCCGTGCTGGCCTTCGCCCTGGCCGTCGCCTTGGGCGCATGGCTGCGGCGCACCCTGCCGGCCATCGGCGGCGCCCTGGCCGGCCTCCTCGCCCTGCTCCTGGGGGCGGGGTGGGCCGGTGCGGATCCTCACGCCCGTCAGTCACACCAGCGTCCCCGGGGTTCACGGTGCCCCTGGACGGCTGGGTCATTCAGGCCGAGAGCGGCTCCGGGGTCCGTACCATCCGGCCAGCCAGTACTGGCCGCTCCAGCTGACCCTCCTCGCCATCCTGCCGGCGCTCGCCGCCGCCCTGCTCGTGAGCGGCTGGTACACCACCCGCGCCCGAGCCGTCTGATCACATCTCCACGACAGGACTACGACATGAACGACGAAACCGCGACGGTCGCGGCCGCCAGCGGCGACCGGGTTCCGGCGGGCGCGCGTTCTGGCCGCCGCCCTGGGGGGCATCGCCCTCCTCGCAGCGGCATGCGGTGGCGGCTCTCCCGGCTCAACGGCCTCGGTGACCGGATCGAAATACCAGAAAGCTCTTGCCTACGCGCAGTGCATGCGCTCGCACGGCGAGCCGGCATTCCCCGACCCCACCCGGGGGCCGTCCAGCACGCTGGCGTTCAAGATAACCGGGATTGACATCACCTCCACGAAGTACCAGTCGGCAAACAATGCCTGCAAGAAGCTGCTCCCGCCAGGCTCCGCCCCGGCTCCGGCCAGCTTCCCCCGGCGCTGCTCAAGAAGGCGTTCGGCATTCTCTTGAAACTCCGAGTGCATGCGCTCGCACGGGATAGCGGATTTCGCCGACCCCGTCTCGAACGGCAAAGGCGTTTCCCCTACTGTATGAGCGGCATCGATTCCAACTCGGCGCAGTTCCAGTCCGCGCAGCAAGCCTGCCGGTCGCTCCTGCCTGGCGGTGATGCAGCGCAATGAGCATCACCATGGCGGAGCCAGCGGGTTCCGCGGTCGGGCTGGCTGCATCCCGGCCGGGCCCGGCCCAGGCCTTCCCGCACCGCCCGCAATGCGGCCTGGGTTCGACAGGCCAGGCCGAGCTACTCGACACGTGCGTGCGTGCGGTCCGCTTGCTCATGACCAGGGCCCGATCTCGCGGTTGGACCGCCCATCGGCGATCAGTGCCGGCATGACACCGGCACGCCGCGCTCGCGCGAAGTGAGCGGCTTCGTCCCTTTCTTGGGCGCTCGCAGCGACGCCGTCAGCTGACGGGCGACGGCGGCCAACAGGGGCCCTCGCCGGTACCGCGGGTGCCTTGAGACGCGCGCCGGGGTCTGCGGATTTCCGCCAGAACGCGTGAGCTCGCCGGGGAGACAATGACGTGGTGACTGGCTACGTGTGGGACGTGCTCGACACCCCGGTAGGCCCGGTGTCCGTCGGCTGCAGCAGTTCAGGGGTAGCCCGGGTGCGGTTCGGTGCCCCGCCGGGAATGGCGGATACAGCGCCTGGCACCCCGGCCGGGGTCGGCGCACCGGGTCGAGCGGCCGGTGAGCCGGGCGCAAAGGCAGTCCTCCGGGCTGCCCGCGCGCAGCTCGCTGAGTACCTCTCCGGGCAGCGACGCGTATTCGAGCTGCCGCTCGACTGGAGCGCCATATCACCGTTGCAGCGGGAGATACTCGCCACCCTGTCCGGCTCCGTCGGCTACGGCCAGACCGTCGCCTATGGCGATCTGGCCAGGCGCAGCGGGGCCCTGGCCGATGTGGAGTTTCCGGCCAGGGCGGTCGGCCAGGTTATGGGCGCCAACCCGATTCCCGTGATCGTCCCCTGCCACCGGGTACTGGCGAGCGACGGGCTCGGCGGCTACAGCGGCGGAGCAGGACTCGAGGTCAAGCGCTGGCTGCTGATTCTGGAAGGGGCGCTGCCGCCCACTCTGGACTGGGAGCCCGCACGCCCCGGCGGATGATGCTGCGATCGGCGGGTTACGACTCCGCCGGACGGTGCTGTTCGGTCGCGACGAGCCTCTCGCCTGCCGTGTGCAGTACCCAGAAGCCGCCCTTGCGCAACGGCGGCCCAGCGGGCATGGGTGATCCCAGCCGCGCGCAGAGGGCCTGGAGCAGGACCGGCATGTTCTCCCGGTGCGCGCAGATCACCGTGGGCAGCCCCTCCGCGGCAATGGCGGATACTCGCGCGGCGGCCCGCGCCTGGTCCGCCTGGTCCGGTGAGAACAGCGGCTCGAGCTCGATCTTGGCGCCCGTCCGCGCCGCGTAGGGCGCCACTGTAGCCACGCAGCGCTCAGCCGCCGAGCTGACGACCCGGGCGGAGCCGTAGCAGGCCATGAGCCGGGCCAGGGCCGCAGACTCGGCGGCGCCCCGAGCGTCCAGCGGCCTGGCCAGCTCGTCACCTGCCCACCTGCTCTTGCTGCCTGCCGATGCATGCCGCACAAGTATCCATGGCACGGACTGCGCGGGGCCGGAGGCGAACATCGCAAGAATCGCGCGGTCGTGCTCATAGCTGAGCCGGCCGGCGGCCTCGTGTATCCCTAGCCATTCCAGCTCGTCAACCTCTTCGTTGGGCACGAACGCCGAGGGTGCCTCTCGGCAGGCGGCAGCCCAGTAGTCGACGCGCTTGGGCAGCCCGTTCCGCTCGTAGGTGGAGTGGCTGAGGGGCCTGCCGAGTATCACTGGCAGGCCTGTCTCCTCCTGCACTTCGCGGATCGCGGTTTCGAGCACGTGCTCGCCCGGCTCGCATTTGCCCTTGGGGAATGTCCAGTCGCCATAGCGCCGGCGGCTGATCAGCGCGACCTGGATCCCGTCGGGTCCGGGTGCCCACACGACAGCGCCCGCCGCGCGAATCAAGCGAGCGGGCGGAGCACTACGCATTGGCCGCCCTGGCCTGCCGTGCTCGTACCAGCAGGTCCTGGATGTCGTGCAGCGGCGCCCCGGACGAGTCAAGGTGATGGCGAGTCCAGGTCCCGTCGTCGGCGAGCGACCACGATGCAGTCGTGGGATCCATCGCAAGATCGATAAGGCCGCGCAGCTCGGCCCGGTGCGCTGGGTTGGTGACCCGTACCAGAAGCTCGACGCGCCGGTCCAGGTTCCGGTGCATGAGGTCAGCGCTGCCGATCCAGACTTCTCCCGGCGAGTCTTCCTCGCCAGTGCCGAACGCGTAGATCCGGGAGTGCTCGAGGAACCTGCCGACCACGCTGCGGACCCGGATGGTTTCGGAGAGACGCGGAACGCCGGGGCGCAGCGAGCAGATCCCGCGGATCCACAGGTCGATCGGCACGCCCGCCTGGGACGTCCGGTACAGCGAGTCAATGATCTTCTCATCGATGATCGCGTTGCACTTCATCTGGATCCGGGCGGGCAGCCCATCGCGGCTGCGCTGGGCCTGCTCCTCGATCTGGTCCAGCAGGCCGGCCCGCAGTCCTGTTGGTGCGACCAGCAGCCGGCTGTAGTCGCTCTTCCTGCTGTATCCGGTGAGGTGATTGAACAGGTCAGTGACGTCCTCGCCGACGGTCTGATCCGAGGTGAGGAGGCCGAAGTCCTCGTAGAGCCGGGCTGTCTTGGGGTGATAGTTGCCGGTGCCGATGTGGCAGAAACGGCGCAGCGTGCCGCCGTCCTCCTCCCGCACGACCAGCACCATCTTGCAGTGAGTCTTCAGGCCGACGAAACCGTAGACGACATGACACCCGGCTTCCTCTAGCTTGCGCGCCCAGCCGATGTTCGCGCGCTCATCACCGCGGGCCTTGATCTCGACCACAACCACGACCTGCTTGCCCGCCTCGGCAGCATCGATCAGGGCATCGACGATCTCGGAATCACCGCTGGTCCGGTAAAGCGTGTGCTTGATCGCCAGCACGCGGGGATCTGCAGCGGCGGACACCACCAGCCGCTGCACGCTCGCAGTGAAGGAGTCATACGGCAGGTGCACCAGCACGTCGTGGTTGGCCAGCGCAGTGAAAACGCTGGTGTCCTGGGGCAGCGCCGTCTCTGACGGCACGAAGGGGGGGTATTTCAGCGAGGGAATCTCCAGGTCAGCAATGACGGAAACGCCGGACAAGTCAAGCGGACCCGACACCCGGTAGACGGCCCGGTAGTCCACGCCGAGCTCTGTCGCCAGCTTGTCGAGCACGTCGTCGGAGATCGAGTCCTCCACCTCGAGCCGGACGGCCGGCTCGAACCGGCGCCGCATCAGCTCGCGTTCGAGGGACTGCAGCAGATCCTCGGTGACGTCCTCATCGATCTCGAGGTCGCGGATACGCGTAACTCGGAACGCATAGTGCTCGATGACGTCCAGGCCGACGAACAGCTCGTCGAGGTGCGCTGCGATGACGTCCTCGAGCGGAACGTAGCGGTTGGGCGCGACGGTCAGGAACCGGGGCAGCAGCGGCGGAACCTTGACCCGCGCGAAGATCGTCGCTCCCGTCCTCGGGTCGGCGATCGTCACCGCCAGGCTGAGCGACAGGCCGGAGATGAACGGGAACGGATGCGCGGGATCGACAGCCAGCGGAGTGAGCACCGGATAGATCCGCTCACGGAACAGGCTTTGCATGCTGTCCTGCTCCTGCGGCGACAGTTCCTTCCAGCGCAGGATCTCGATCCCCTCACTGGCAAGGGCAGGCACGAGCGACTCGGTGAAGCACCTGGCGTGCCGGACAGACAGCCCGCGGGCTAGTTCCAGGGTGTTCTCGAGCACCTCCCGGGGCGGGCGGCCGGTGGCGTTTTCCACGGGCAGCCCGGTAGCCATCCGGCGGATCCGGCCCGCCACCCGCACCATGAAAAACTCATCCAGCGCACTGGCAAAGATCGATACGAACCTGACCCGTTCCAGCAGCGGGACATGCTCATCCTCGGACAGCTCCAGCACCCGCTCGGCGAACCGGAGCCAGCTGTCCTCCCGGTCCAGGAAGCGATTCGGCGGAAGCTCGGGCACCGAATCCCTGTCAGCATGCTGGTCACGGTCCCCGTGACTGGCAGGAGCCAGCCGCCGGGCGGCTGCCTGGCGGTCCCGTTCCGCAGCCTTGTGCTCTCGCTCTCCGACCTGGCGTTCTCCCGCAGCCTGGCTTTCGGTGCCGTCAGCGAGGTTTTCGCGTTGCGTGTCGTGTCCTTCCAGGTCCTGGTCGGTCTCGTGGCCTTCGCGGTCCGTTTCGGGACCTCCCCTGCCGGCCGCCTGGCGCTCAGCAGCCCGGCGTTCGCGCTCAGCAACCCGTGTCCTGGCGCGTCCTGCCGCCCGCTGATGCTGATCAGCCCGGCGCGGGGTCGCGTCGCTGCCGCCATCGAAATCGTGGGCGCCGTCGCTGGCTGACTTACGCTCGTCCGCCGCGCGGGCCGGCTCCGGCTCGCGATCGGCGCCGCCAGCCCGCATGCGCGCGCCTTCGGCGTCGCGCTCGCGATCAGTCCCCCCGACCAGGGTCCTGTCGACGTGCCCCTGCTGCGTGCGAGCGGTCCGCGGCCCAGCCGAGGACTGCTCTACTGCGCTGGCCTGAGGCCCCGCCACCGGCTGAGCGATACTGCTGGCCTGCACTGCCGAACCCGACACGGGCTGCAGCTGGCCCACCGGGCGCTGCCCCTGTTCCCGGTTGAGCATTGTGCCCGCGTCCTTCCGTCCGTCGAACTCACACTGAGATGGCCTAACCGGAGGCCATGTCGCCAATTGTCCCCAGTGTCGCGGCCGTCAAGCATGTGCGCGAACCCGTACTGAGATCATTTGGGCAAATATCTCACCTTGTCCAGATGCTGAATCCGAAAGAGCCAGCCTGGCAGGTGAGGCTAGAGACAGCCTGACAGGTGAGGTTCGCGCCGAGCGAGCCGAGGCCTGTCTAACCGCGCGCTCGCGGCTAAGTCGGTTCCCCGCGCTACCGCGCCCGGCATGTTGGGCCAGAACCGTCGGCCTGCCGCCCAGCCGGGCACCAGTCGGCCAGGATCGCACCGACATCTCGGGCGAGATCCCGGGGGGTGAAGGAGGAAGCCATCACGGCGCTGAGTGGTGCCTACGCGGCGGGGAAGGTCACCCCGCCGGCCTGAGGACGGTCGTCCCTGCTAGGTAGTGATCATGGACGCTTCATGATCCACACATGCTGCCGGCTCCTGCCGATCTCCCGGTGTTGTGCGTCTTACCTCCGTCCAGGTCGGCAGCGATCAGCTCCGCCTGCTAGCCCTGGCTTTCATGCGGGTTCATGATCTGACTGGCGCGCCGACAATGGAAAGTGCTCCTGAACTGGGACGATAAGGGTTACTGAAGCTCTTACCGGGCCCAGATCAAGGAGCACTCCTGACGTGAAGATTACCGGCTGGTCGGCGGGACTGGAAGTCACCGCCGACGGCGAGGGCATCGTGTCGCACGCGGGCCTGGCGCTGCTGCGGGCGCTGGCCGACAAGACGGGGCTGACGGCAGGTCTGTCGCGGGCGCTGGCCTCGCCGCGGCTGCTGATCCATGACCGGGGCCGGGTAACCGCGGACCTGGCCTGCGCGATCGCCGACGGGGCCGAGGTGATCAGCGATTTCCGGGTCATGGGCGACCAGAAGGAACTGTTCGGCCCGGTCGCCTCGGTGCCCACCACCTGGCGGACGCTGGAC
>OBLU010005929.1_pt1 | contig 10907 bp, 8 predicted proteins | sample 1518681 | NCBI WGS metagenome assembly OBLU01 (sample SAMEA3539304, study PRJEB22396) | soil metagenome | biome: tundra; feature: field; material: soil | place: USA | collected 2010-05 | depth 0.15 m
GCATTGCCGCGTCGTTGCTGCTTTGCAGTTCCACGTGGACCAGACCGCCGTCGACAGTCTCGCCGAGAAGGTCCAACCGGAGGTTTTGCACCTTTGGCAGATCCACATCCAGCCACTTCGCGACTGCCGTGCCGGTCAGCTCGCGCATGGTGAGCGTGGCTGAACCTTGTAACAGCGGCTTTAAGGCGATGTCGTAATCCTGCATGAGAATGCGCCAGCCGTCCGGGTACGCCTCGGCCGGCGCCTAACCCCTTGGCCGAAGCCGCCCATCATTTGTGTGACGGAAAAGGGTGGAATATTTGCGGCATTTCTCTCATCCGCGAATGAATCGGAATACAGGCGCCTGAGGAAACTGCGTGGGCAGGTATCTTCGCCTGCCCACTTTTTGGGAAGGACAGTTACTTCTGTGGTCCTGGTGGCGCCAGTCTTGCTTGCGCCGGTCCTCTTCGGCGCAGCCGTGCTCTTCTAGTCCGACGCGGGCTGGTTCTGGGTGGCCGGTGCGGTGGCCTGAGCAACGGTCGGCGGCAGGGCTGCCGCGAACGGCTTTAGCCCCAACACTGTTCACTTATACCAGTTGCGGGCTTGGGTTCTGATGGTCAATCACGTTCACATCTTGATCTATCCCGAAGCCCGCCTCTCGAGGATCACTAAAGCCATCAAGAATCATTCGGCACGCCAGGCCAATGCCATCTTTGCGCATCATGGGGCGCACAGGCTCGCCGTTTTGGCAAGACGAATCGTACGATCATTGGGTGCGGGGGCCGGAAGAGTTGGCCAAGATCGTTCGCTATATTGAGGAGAATCCGGTGGCGGCGGGGCTGGTGAGCCGCGGAGAAGATTGGCGGTGGTCGAGCGCGTTTGGCATGGCAGGAGGACAGGCCAGGAGGCCTGTCCCACTTAAGTGAACAGAATTGGCTTTAGCCCCGCTCTGCGGCGCGCTTTGCGCACCCTCAAACCCGCTCAGAAAGTGAAGCCCACCAGAAATTCCGCCTGGTTTAGATTCGAGTGCAACAGGCCGGCCGCGTCGCTGATTTGCGCCGAGTTCCATCGCGTGAAGCGTATTTCAGGCGAAATGTGCAGAAAGATGGCGTGGATATCCACGCCCCCACCCACCACAAATCCCATGGTGGTGTTCTTCTTCAGCTCTGAAGGGCTGGAGGTGGAACTGAGATCCAATCGGCTGACCCCGGTAATGGTCTGCTTCAGGCCGGCCAGGGTGTCCCACGCCACACCCGCGTCCAGATATGGCCGCACCACCGGAAAATGGAACCGGTATTTCAACAGCAGCGGAAACTCCCAGTTATTCGCGGTCGTGGCGCTGGCGGTAAAGACGTCCACCAGGTTGCCGGAGCCGCTGTAGACGAGCCGCCGGTAGAGCGCATCGAACTCCACGCCGAGGCCCAGCGGGAGCCGGACTTCCGCCACTCCGCCGATGATGTATCGCTGGGTGGGCGCGGTATAGTTGAACACGCCGTTGCCGGCGGCGTTCAGGAAATCCGTGAGAGGCACGCCGCCCTTGATCCCCGCCGAAAAGGGCTGCGCGAAAACGGATATCGATCCCAACAGGAACAGCAGCACTGGTCGCATGTTCCTTCCTACGGACGGCTGCCGCCATGGGTTACATGCGCGCCGCGCTTTGGTATCATTTCTAATCATTTCTCTTGCAGCGGCATTGAGGAGCAATCATGAGCCATTATTACGAAGACTTCGCGATCGGCGGCGTGCATGAATCGCGCGGGCGCACGGTGACGGAGGCCGATATCGTGAATTTCGCCGGCCTTTCCGGCGATTTTGTGGAATTGCACACCAACGAGGAATTCGCGCGCAAGTCCCCGTTCGGACGGCGCATCGCGCACGGCGCGCTGGTGTTCAGCATCTCCACCGGGCTGATGACGCAGATGAACCTGATCAACGACACCGTGCTGGCGTTCTATGGCATCGACAAGCTGCGATTCACAGGCCCGGTATTTATCGGAGACACCGTGCGCGTCACCAAGCGCGTGATCGAGTTGAAGGAGAAGGACGCGGAGCGCGGCATCGTCACCTTCGAAACGCAGGTGCTGAATCAGAACAATGAGCCGGTGATCGTTTACACCGACAAGCTGCTGGTGAAGAGAAGGAAATGAGACCGCTCGACGGCCTCGTGGTGCTGGATTTGACGCGATTGCTGCCGGGCGCGGCGGCCACCATGCAGCTTGCCAACTTCGGCGCGGAGGTTGTCAAGATCGAAGAGCCGGAGCGGGGCGATTACGGCAGGTGGATTCCGCCCTATTTGAATGGCGAAGGCGCCGTGTTCCACATGGTGAATCGCGGGAAGAAGAGCGTCGCGCTGGATTTGAAAAGCGACAGCGGGCGCGAAGCCTTTCTGAAGCTGGCCCAAACCGCGGATGTGGTGGTGGAGAGCTTCCGGCCCGGTACGATGCAGCGCCTGGGCCTGAGTTACGAAACGCTGCACGCGTCGAACGAGCGGCTTATCTACGTGTCGATCACGGGCTATGGGCAAGACGGGCCGTGGGCGGCGATGGCGGGGCACGACATTAATTACCTGGCGCTGGGCGGAGCGCTCGAGGGGAACGGCGCGTGCGGCGGGCCGCCTGCGATTCCCGGGATTCAGATTGCGGATCTGGCGGGCGGCGCCATGCAGGCGGTGACCGGCGTGCTGCTGGCTCTGGCGGCGCGCGCGAAAACCGGCCGGGGCCAGGCGGTGGACGTTTCGATGGTGGATGGCGTGGCGTGCCTGCTGCCCGTAGCGCTGGGCTTCCATGCGGCGACTGGTGAGTTGCCCGCGCGCGGCGATGGCGTGCTGACGGGCCGCTACGCCTGTTACCGCGTTTATGAGGCGGCGGACGGGCGCTGGATCGCCGTCGGCGCGCTGGAGCCGAAGTTCTGGCAGGCGCTTTGCCGCGCCCTAGGGTGCGAGCAGTTCATGGCGGACCAGTTCGCCGAAGGTCCGCGGCGAGAGGAGATTATTGCGGAGTTGGCGCGCATCTTCCGCGCGCGCACGGCGGAAGAATGGTTCAAGCGCCTGCGGCCGGCGGATGTTTGCGTGACGCCGGTGCGCAACGTGACGGAAGTAGTGGAGCATTTCGGCCTGAGCCGCGGCGATTCGGTGGTCGCACCCAGGCTCAGCGACACGCCCGGGCGGCTGGGCGGGGCGCCGCCGCGCTTGGGCGAGCACACGCACGAAGTGTTGAGATGTGGCGAGGAGGGCTAAACACAATGGTCCTGGTCGGATGACACGCGATGACACGCGAAAAGACCCACCGGAGAGACTGGCTGGCGCATTTGCTGCGGCATGGAACGATCTGTCCCAGATGTGTCTGTATCAGTGCAGACACGGCACGCTGGGAGCGTGCGCCACAACCTGATTTCGTCACAACATGTCTGATATTATAGAACCAAATGCGCTGGTGGTCCCGCCCGTCACGACCGGTGCTGGCCGCGCTGGCTGTGGCGTTCTCTGCTTCCCTGCTCGCCTACACAGGTCTCTGGTTTGTGGTTGCCAGCCCCGAGCCCAAGGTGGAACTCAGCTTCGACAATACTTATCTCCCCTCCGAACACGCACAATTGATCGATGCGGTGCACAAGAACAGCCCCGCAGAGAAGGCCGGTCTCCGACCCGCCGACCGCATCGTGGCGATTGACGGACAGCCGATCGCCGACGAGTCATTCATGCGCAACATCTGGCTGCGGCATCAGCCTGGCGACCAGATCCGGCTCACCATCGTGAGGCCCAGCGCAAGCAGCCCGGTCTTCCTGACGGCGACATTCCGCCAAAGTCCCTCCGAATCTCCGGGCGGCCTCCTCGGCCGGCAATTGTCCAACTGGTTTCCCGCGCCTTTTGTACTGGTGGGCCTTGCGGTTCTTTTCCTGCGCCTGGAGGATCCCAACGCGTGGCTGTTGGTTCTCGTCTTCGGCGGCCTGATCGTAACCCGGGGCCTGCCGCCTACCAGCCCCCATCCGGCGTGGTGGCCTTTTGCCATGGCTTACCAGGCGCTCTTACTCGGGATGCTCGGCCCCCTCTTCTATTGGTTTTTTGCGGTGTTTCCGGCGCGCTCGCCCATCGATCGCCGCCTGCCTTGGCTGAAGTGGAGTTCCCTGGCGATCGCCTTCGCCCTGACGTTGGGCGGCATCCGCGTCGGTGCGCTACGCCTTCCGCCTCCCTTGCAACAATCGGTGGGAGACAGGGTCTCCGGCAGGATCGCTTTCCTGATCGTCTTTGCCTACTTGATGCTCGGCTTGGTCTCGTTCGCCACGAATTTCTTCACCACGCACGACCCTGAAACGCGCCGCAAGATCCGCGTGATGTTCTGGGGCACGGTGGTGAGCTTAGGTCCCAACCTGGTGGACCTCCTGGTCCGGAACTTCACCGGCCGGCAAGACCCGCTGTGGCTGGACACGATTCGCAGGGCGCTCATGTTTGTTTTCCCGCTGTCTTTTGCGTACGCCGTGGCCGTGCACCGCGTGCTCGAAATCCCTGTACTGTTGCGGCGCAGCGCCCGCTACCTGCTGGTGCAGCGTGGATTCACGTTTCTGCTCTCGCTGGTCAGCATCGGCCTGACGCTGCTGTTCGCGATGTCGTTCGCGCGCTATCTGCAGCCCATCGTCGAGATCGCCCAGCCATCCGGCATCGCGCTGGGCGCAGTGTTTGGGACCGCTCTGTTGTGGAGCGGCACGCAGGTGCACAAGCGCGTCAGCGGCCGAATCGATCGCGCCTTCTTCCGCAACGCCTACGATGCTCGCATGATCCTGGAAGATCTGGCCGAAAAGACGCGCACAGCAACTGACCGCGCCGAACTCACGCGTCTGTTGGAGCGGCATCTCGCGCAGGCCCTGCACCCCAGTTTTGTGACGGTACACTTGCAGCCCGGCGAGGCGCTGCCGGAGAAGCAGCCCGAGTGCATGGTCGTTATTCTGGGCCGCGACGGAGCAAAGGTGGGCGCGTTGATGTTGGGTCCGCGCCTCTCGGAGGAGCCTTATTCGGGCGAAGACCAGCGCCTGCTGGCGTCCATAGCCAGCCAGGCGGCCATCGCGCTGGAGAACATGCGTCTCGGCGAAGAGATCGCCGCCCGCATCGAGACCGAACGCCGCGCGGCGCGCGAAATGGAGATTGCGCGCGACGTACAAAGCCGCCTCTTGCCGCAGTCGCCGCCGGTCCTCAAGACTCTGGATCTCGCCGCGTGCTGCATTCAGGCGCGCGCCGTGGGCGGCGATTATTACGACTTCCTCGATCTCGGTCCGGACCGCATCGGCCTGGTGCTGGCCGATGTCTCCGGCAAAGGCGTGCATGCCGCCCTGCTGGTGGCTAATCTGGAGGCGTATCTGCGCAGCCAGTGCTCGATGGCCCCGCTCGAACCCGTCCGCATGCTGCAACAGGTCAATCAGTTGCTGTACGCGTCCACGGCGCCGGAGCATTACGCCACATTATTCTTCGGAGCCTACGACGACGCCACGCGCGAGCTTCTCTACGTGAACTGCGGCCACAATCCGCCCATCTGGCTGCGTCCGGATGGCAGCGTGACGCGGCTGGAGGCGACCGCCACGGTGATCGGAGCATTTGCGCGATGGCAAGGTTCGGCCGGCCGCGCGCAGCTCAATCCGGGCGATCTGCTGGTGGTGTTCAGCGACGGCGTCACTGAAGCCAACCGCGGCGAGGAAGAATTCGGCGAGGTCCGGCTGATTGACGAACTACGAGAGAACAGCCGCCGCCCCGTTGCGGAAATCGTTCCCGCCATCCTGGCCAGCGTGCAGCAATTCAGCACGGGCGACCAGTACGACGACTTCACGCTGCTGGCCGCCCGCGCCCGCTAGCCACCAACCACCAGCCACCAGCCACGGCGAGCGAAGCTCGCCTTCGCGGGTCCTCCAGGACCCGCTCTTCCCGGCCCATTCCGCCATGCTAAACTCACAGGCAGAAAACCCGTCCCCCAAATGACGCTCGCCGAAGAACTGCGCGCCGTTCCCGTATTCGCCGATCTGCCGGCCGGCGACCTCCACTGGCTGGCCTCGCAAATGACCCGCATCGACGTCGCTCCCGGCGAGATCTTCATCCGCGAAGGCAGCCCCGCCGACCGCATGCTGATCCTCCTCGATGGCGAGATGCGTCTGCGCGTGGAATCCGGCAATTCCGAGGCAACCACGCGCATCTTCCGCGCCCCGCTCGTTACCGGCATGCTGCCCTATTCGCGCATGACCCAGTTCCCGGGAACCATCCGTGCCGTGACGCAGGCGCGCGTCGCCACCTTGCCGGCCGATCGCTTCCCGCAGATGCTCGCGCGCATGCCGGTGCTGGGCCCGCGCCTGGTGGCCTTACTCTCGGACCGCATCCGCGATTTCACCAAGCTGCAGGATCAGCAGGAAAAAATGGCCGCGCTGGGCAAGATCTCGGCCGGGCTGGCGCACGAATTGAACAACCCGGCGGCGGCCGCGCGCCGCGCCGTCTCGAGCCTCCGCGAAGCGTTTCAAACCTTTCGCGAAGCCTCTGCCCGGCTGGACGCGCATCCACTCTCGACCGTTCAGCGGGCGGCCGTACCGGCGTTGGAGCGCGAGCTCGCGCAACGCCCTGCCGCACCCGCGCCCATGGATTCCCTCGATCGTAGCGATTGCGAGGAGGCCATCGCGGCGTGCTTGCAGCGACACGGGGTCGCGCGCGCCTGGGACCTGGCGCCCGCCTTGGTGGATGCGGGCTGCGAAGCTGCCTGGTTCGACCGCGTGTCCGCGCAATTCCCCGCGGAGGCGTGGCCCGATTTCCTCGCACGCATCGCCGCTTCCCTCACCATCGGAACTCTGCTCGATCAAATCGAAAACTCCACCGGCCGCATCTCCGATCTGGTCCGCGCGATTAAAGAGTATACTTATATGGATCAGGGTCCTGAGCAGGAAGTGGACATCCACCAGGGGATCGAAAGCACGCTGCTGATGCTGCGGCACCGCCTCAAACAAGGTATCGATGTGAAGCTCGATTTCGACCGCAGCTTGCCGAAGATCTGCGCGCGCGGCAGCGAGCTGAACCAGGTCTGGACCAACCTGATCGACAACGCCATCGACGCCATGGAGGGCAAGGGCGAACTGCGCATCCGCACCGCCCGCGAGCTGGATCGCCTGCTGGTCGAAATCGGCGACAACGGACCGGGCATCCCGCCGGAAGTCCAAGCCCATATTTTCGAGCCGTTCTTCACCACCAAGGGTGTCGGGCAAGGCACCGGGCTGGGTCTCGAAACAGCCCGCCGCATCGTACAAGAGCATTCCGGCGAGATTACGGTCCAATCCGTTCCCGGTGACACCCGCTTTCAGATTCGCCTGCCGCTGCCATCGGGAGGAACGCCATGACATGCACTCACACCGGCCAGATACGCAAAGTCTCGCCCCACACACACGGCTGCGAGGAATGCCTCAAGATGGGCGATAGTTGGGTCCACCTGCGGCTATGCCTCAGTTGCGGCCACGTGGGCTGTTGCGATTCGTCGAAGAATAAGCACGCCACCAAGCATTTCCATAAGACCAACCACCCCATCGTGCGCTCGCTCGAGCCGGGCGAAGACTGGGGCTGGTGTTACATCGACGAGGTGGAACTGGATTCTGATACGATCAGGTCGTGATCAGAACTCTATTCATCGCCTTGTCGCTTGGAGCGCTGCTCCACACTCCCGCCATCGCCCAAGACGCCCAAGCCAATCGCCTGACTGCCCGCCAGGTGATCGAGCGCATTCAGAAGAATGTCGGCGTCACATGGCGCAGTCAAACCGTCGATACCTTCAAGGCCGGCGATCCGGATACGCCTGTCACCGGCATCGCGACCACCATGATGGCGACTTACGATGTGCTCCAGCGCGCCGCCGCCGCCGGCGACAACTTGGTCATCACGCACGAGCCGACCTTCTTCGGTCACACGGACGAGACCGCCGCTCTCGCCGCCGAGAACGACGCGGTGCTGGCCACCAAGCAGGCGTTCATCGAAAAGCATCATCTCGTGATCTGGCGCTTTCACGACCACTGGCATGCGCGGACGCCCGATGGCATTCAGACCGGCATGATCCGCGCGCTCGGCTGGGAGAAGTTCCGGAATCCGGGTAACAACCACCTCTTCGTCATCCCCGAAACCACACTCGACAACCTGGCCAGCAGCATCAAGCAGCGTTTGGGAATCCGCACACTGCGCGTGGTGGGCGACCCGGCCATGCGCGTGACCAAGCTCGCGCTCAACCCGGGCTATCCGGGATTCCCGGGCGAACGTCACATGCTGCAGCGCGACGACGTCGAGGTTCTGGTGATGGGCGAAGGCCTGGAATGGGAGACCATCGAATACGGCGCGGATGCCGCCGCCGAAGGCAAGCACAAGGCGCTGGTCATTCTGGGCCACATTCCCTCCGAGCAAGCCGGTATGGAGGATTGCGCGCGCTGGCTGAAGGGCTTCGTCACCGAGGTGCCGGTGGAATTCATCGCCACGGCCGAGCCGTTTTGGCCCGCGAAGTGACTCATTCGTGCCGCAGTGCGATCAGCGGATCGGCTTTGATGGCCCGCCAGGCCGGCACGCAAGTAGCTACGATGCCGGTAAAGACCAGGGCGAGGATCACACATAGGTAAGTCGGAACGTCGGTCGCCGTAACTTGATAGAGCAGTGCGGTGACCAACCGCGAAGCCGCTATCGCCACGCATGTCCCCAAAGCCAAGCCGGCCATCACCGGCTTCAGGCTCGCGATCGTGACCAGCCGCAAAATGTCCAACTGCGTGCCGCCCAGCGCCACCCGAATACCGATTTCGCGCGTCCGTTCGCGGACGCCGTAGGAGATCACGCCGTAAATGCCAACCGCCGCCAGCGCCAACGCGATCGCCGCAAAGACTGCGAGTAACATCGCGGACACACGCGAACGCCACAACTTATCCGCGATCACGCGCTGCATGCTCTCCACCTGCGACAGCGGAATGCTCCGGTCGATGGCGCGCACCGCCGTTTCACAGGATTTGGCGAGCGCCTCCGGGTCCACCATGGTGCGCACCACAAATGTAAGTGTCGTAAGTCCGAACGCATTCGGGCGCTGTAAGTAAGGAAGATACACCTCGTGATCCGGCTCGCCCGTCCAGTCCGACTGGCGAACGTTCTTCACCACTCCCACGATAGTCATCCGGACCGGTTCCCGATCGGGCCCGTGGAACAGGATCTGCCTGCCAACGGAATTCTCTCCCGGCCACTGTTGGCGCGCCATGGCCTCGTTGATGATGACCACCGCCGGTGAGTGCTCCTCGTCACGCGCCGTAAAGCCTCGTCCGCGGAGCAGCGGGATTTGCATGGTCTCGAAGTATCCGGTACGGATGACGCGATAGACCGCGCCAAACTCGTGGCCCGGCGGCGGAGCGGGCCGGCCAATCACATCGTAACCGAGGGTCCATACGTCTCCGCCGATCGGCAGATGGTTGATGGCGCTCGCCGATTGCACACCCGGAAGAGCGGCCAGCTTGTCCTCGACCTGTTGGAAGAGCGCCACGCGCTTCTGCGCCGTATCGTATGCCGCCGCCGGCGCGTGCATCTCGAACGTCAGCAGCTTGCGCGGATTGAAACCGGCATCCACCAGGTTTAAGTTGCGCAAGCTTCTGATCATCAGCCCCGCGCACACCAGCAGCACCAAAGCCAGCGACACCTGCGCGATGACCAGCGCGGTGCGGGTCCGCCGGCCACTGCCACCCCCAGTCGCATGGCGGCCGCCGTCTTTGAGGCTTTCGTTCAAGTCCAGCCGCGATGCCTGCAGCGCCGGCACGAGTCCGGAGATCAACCCCACAACCAGAGACGCGAGCAACGTAAACCCGAAGACCGTCGCGTCGATACTGACCTCCTGTTGCCGCGGCAGACTTGCTGCCGGCAGCATCCGACTGAGCAGCCCGAGGCTCAGCCGCGCCAGCAGCAGACCGCCCGCGCCGCCCAGCAACGCCAGTCCCACGCTCTCGCCAGCCAGTTGCCGGACGATCCGCATGCGGCTGGCCCCAATCGCCAGGCGCACCGCGATCTCTTTCTGCCGTGTCACAGCTCGTGTCAGAAACAGATTGGTGATGTCCGCGCACGCGATCGCCAGCACGAACACGACTGTCGCGAGCAGCAGCAACAGCGTGGGCCGAACCGCTCCGGCCACCTTTTCATGCAGAGGAACCACGTCGATGCCGAGGTTCGTGTTCGTTTTCGGATAGGCTGCCGCGAGCCGGCGCGCGACCGTATCCATCTGCGCCTGCGCTTGCGCCACGGAAACACTTGGGAGCAGCCGCGCAAACAGGCGCAATGAACTGCCGCCACGGTCCGTCACCCGATCTCCGAGCACCAGTGGAGTCCACATCTCGGCTTGCGTTTGCCAGAAGGGAGCAAACTGGAACTGCGGCGGCATCACCCCGACGATCGTGTAATCCCGATCGGTCAGCCGAATCGTTTGCCCCACCACGGCCGGGCTGCCGCCGAACTGGCGCTGCCACAGTCCGTAGCCGATCACCAGCACACGCGGCGCGCCCGGCTGATCCTCTCCACTGACGAAGGTGCGTCCCAGGAGCGGCGCCACCCCGAGCGTCGTAAACAGGTTCGCCGTCACCTGCAGACCGGGGATTTCTTCGGCCTTGTCCGCACCGGCCAACGACCCGCTCCAGGCTTGCGCCGCGGCCAACTGCTCGAAGGCGTGCACCTGCGCCTGGTAGTCGAGGAAATCCGCGGGCGAGACCGGGTATCGGCCCTCATGCAGGGCCACCACCAGGCGGCTAGGGTCGCGATACGGCAGCGGCTTCAGCAGGACCGAGTAGACCACGCTGAATATGGCCGTATTCGCGCCGATACCCAGCGCCAGCACCAGAATAGTCGCAAGCGCAAACCCCGGACTCTTGACTAAGACACGCATCATACTACTTAGACGCGGAATCGGCGCAGCGGTTGGCCGGCC
>OBLU010005930.1_pt1 | contig 10907 bp, 8 predicted proteins | sample 1518681 | NCBI WGS metagenome assembly OBLU01 (sample SAMEA3539304, study PRJEB22396) | soil metagenome | biome: tundra; feature: field; material: soil | place: USA | collected 2010-05 | depth 0.15 m
GCGCGCTCACGATGCTGCCGCGCACCGGATCCGCGCCCGCCGGCGGCAGGTCGAAACTGAGATCCTCGCCGCCCACCACGTCGTTGACCCGCTTGGCGATTGAGCTGCCGCGCTCGAGCACCGAAAATTCCCAAGTGCCCTCGTGGAGCGACCGCGTGGACCCGCCCTCGATCATGGTGATGCCGCCCGTGTTCAGATTCATTGCGCGGACCGTAAGTTCCGGTGGCGCAGTAAAGGAGGCCGTCTGGGGACCCTCGAAAGTGGCAGACTCCAAGCCGCCTGTGGGCTGACGAAACACGGCGGTGCACTCGTCGTAGAAGTCGAGGAGCGCGCCAATCGGCGGGTCTACCCGGTCCAGCCGCGTGTTGTTCTGATACAGGTTCAATGTAAGGTCGCCTGGACTATAGGGCAGTTCGAACAGGGGGCCGGTGAATTTTTGTTTGTCAATAAATCCCGGCTGCCCCACCACGCCCAACCTTGCCTCAAATTCGTCGGTCGGGCCCGCGCCAGCTACTCGGATGGTGCACTTGTAGGTCGGAACCGGTTGAATCTGGAGGATGAAACCGTCTCCGCTGGCATCCTTGGTTTCGTCGATTTTCCGCCCCTCCATGCGCGCCTCGACATACTTTTTGAGCAGCGGGAAGCTTACGAAGAGATCTCCCGCGGGCGTGTAGCCCTTGGCCCGCCCCTTGCCGTGCAAGCCGTCGAGCAAAGCACCCGCAAAAGGGCTTTCGATGTCCGCCGGCTCGCCGAACTTCGAGGAGTACAGAGTAAACCGATCCGGAAGGCCACGCTGGGCCGTGCGGCCCAGTTTACGCCCGAACGGGATCAACTCGATGTCGCCTTCGTTCAGAACGTTGCGGCACGCGTCGATGAAGTAGTAATGGTTCCGACCGCCGAGGATATTCCATAGCTTTGTTTGCGCCTCAACCAGGTCGAGGCACTTAGTGCCCGAATCCGACGCGGTAGCGAAATCCCCGGCGACCAGCACAGCAACAGCGCGCCGATTGGGGGCGTCCTGAAAAGTGAAACCGTGGCCCGAGAAGAACACGAATAGTTCTTCGGTTGTATCCTGACCCTGCTTCACAAGCTCCATGACGGCATCAAGAATACGCTCGCGCTCTACGCCAAACCGCTGCGCGGTGGCGGGGTAGCTGCCGCCATCCGAACATACGAAGATGTTTTCCGGGCGAATACCCTTCACGCCCGTAAGCCATTCGGCGAAGCGTGCCCCTGCATCGGCTGCGCCGTCAATCTTGGCCGCGAGACTGCCGTCGCTGAGTGGATAATCTTCAATCGCGATTACCAAGCCGCGGCTCGGCATCTACTGGCCCCCGCCCTTAATGCCTTTGACGAATTCGGTCAGGGATCCGCCATCCACCGCCTGATTATTCCAGAGAAAACTGCCGCCGGTATGGAGGCCGATCACCTCGGCCGTACTCATCCGAAAGACCGGCGAGCCCGAATTGCCTCCCAGTGTCGAACAGTCGTGGGAAAAGCCTCCCGTAACACGGCCCGTGATCTGCCCGGGAGCGGCGCGCAAGACGCCTAGATTCTGACCGAAGGTGCTGCGCAGGAATAAAGGGTTGCGATCGCTCATCTCCGCAGGATACCCCGCAACCACCACATCTAGTTCGTCGGGCAGTTCGCCGGCGTCCGCCGCAAATTCGGCAAGAATTGCGGGCCCGCTGGTACCGCTCTCGACGTGCAACAACACGGCGTCAAGCGAGGGGTGAACGGCCGCAACGCCCGTGATGTTTCGGGGCTCGATGGGATCGAAGGAATCCGCCTCGTACTGAAATCGCACCAGCGCCTGCCCCGTTTCCAACTGTCCCGTGCCGTGCGAAAGGTCGGCGAGCACGTGCCGGTTCGTCATCAGCAGGCCCGGCGCGACCAGAAAGCCCGTGCCCACCGTCGCGCTGGCGGACAAGGTCAGTCCCGCAGTATCGATGCGGCCGATCCGTGCAGCATACGGCTTCAGGGCATCGCGGAATTGTGGCCAAGACGCAAAGATGCGGGATTGCTCCGGCGTCTTGAAATCATCCGGGATGCCGCTATGGACCAGAGGAGCCGGACGCGTGATGCGAATCATCAACTCGAGCGCAGCCAGTTCCCGGGGCGTAGGGTCACCGTCCTCGAGCCCCTCCAGCTTATGCAGGCAAGCCGCTGCAAGTCGGCCCTGTTCGGTGGGCGGCAGCGCCCTTTCAGAGCCCACAATTGCACGCACGCGGTTCATGATGAAAACCGCGGTGGGATCCGGGAAGGCGCGCTTGCCGCGCGCCTTCAAGAGATTGATGTCGGCCATAGCTGCTGTTACCGGGCTAGTTCCTGCGAAGGCATGATGAGGCTCCCGTCGGGGTTCCGATAGGATTCCACGAGGCGATCGTCATCGAATTCGAGCGAAACGAAGCCGTGTGGCGAGAATTTGTTTTCTTCTCCTGTGATATAGTCATTGCGCCCGTCCAGCACCAGCGCGGCGGGGGCTTCGTCCTTGCCGGGGATTTTGCGGAAGGCCGGCTTGGCCGAAGGCAAATCGGAGAGTTTGCGAAATTCCGGCATGCCGGAATGGCCTACGCAACGTCCATACATCTTCCAGCCCAGATGACGATCGTAGATGACGCATTGGTGCTCGTGGCCCCAGTACCAGGCAAAGATTTTGCCGGTCTTCAGAAGGTAGTCACCCATCTTCGCCACCAGTTTCGGCCCCGGCTTGTCAAAGATGGAAAACGGCTGGTGGTGCGAGAAGAGCACGATCCGCCGCCCTTCCGCTTTGTCTACGATTCCGTTAAGCCATTTCACTTCGTCGTGCTGTTCTTGCTCGTCCTGGTAGAGATCGAAATCCTGATAAGCCGTGTCGAGGCCGATCAGGATCCAATGGTCGTTCTGGTAAGCGAAGCAGGTGGATTTCTGGCTGAAGGGAGCCCGCTGAATTGCTTGCACGTACGGCCGGCCGCCGGAATACATTTCGTGGTTGCCATTCAACGCGCGATGTAGAGCGCCATCGTACTTTGGCCAGAATTTCGAGAAACGGTCTTTGAATTCGCCCTCTGTGCCGGAGTAATACACGTCACCGAGGTGCATTATGATGTTGGGCTTGTCTGCGCTGATGGTGTTTGCGATTACCGGCGCGCCGTAGAGGCCCGTTCCCCAATCGCTGATGATGTCGAGTTTGGCGCGATTTTTGAACTGCGGAATCACCTCGGGCTGGGGCGGCGGGGCCTGCCAGGGAAACTTGTTCCTCGCGTCCACAAGGATGTGCCAGGCGGTCTTGGCCCACCCGAACCAGTCATTGGTATCGAACATCGCTTCGAACGCTCCGGACGCCAGTTGCTCTCCGGGCTTCGCGTTGGACGCGACCAGACTTTGCAGCACGGATGCAAACTGGTGCTGCGGTGTTGACATGACCCTCGGGGTTTTCTCCGAGTTCTTAATCTCCTCCATCGCTCGTGGAAGTTGAGCCAGGAATTTGGCCTTTTCCACATCGCTGAAGCCATCCAGGCCGCCAGACGCGGAATCGACCGCTTCCAACATGCTGGAGGTGATTCGATTCATCTCCCGGGTGGTAGTGATGATTTGTTCCGGCATAATTTCTAGAACAATATCAGAACACCGGATGATTATCCAGAAGAATTATCTGGCGCGGCGGATGCGTTGGCCGTAGCTTCGTCCGCTGTGAAGCCCGCATATCTGGCAGGATCATCTTTGAGGGCATTTCCACGGCTCCGTTCCCGCCGGGACAATACGTCTCGTTGCACAGCCGTCCCGGGTTGTTTCGAACACTTTTGAATGAGACGAAAGGATTGTGCTTCCTGAAGTACAAACGATCCGCCGAAATACAGACCGCCTTTTGATCCTCCGGCAAATCCTCCATGTAGGCTTTCCATGTTTCCCCTTCGCTTCGAGCAAATCCACCAGATTGGGCCGGTCGATATCCTGGCAACTATCGTCCGCGATGTTGGGAACGCCGGCGATAGTGGCTATATAGTTGGGCTGCGAAGGGTGTGCCACGCCGTGGTAGTCGCTCAACCTCCCTGCGATTCAAGTTCGAGCATAAACGGGTCCTGACGAACGGTGGACTCTAGCTCATTTTCGACCATGATGATAAAAATACGGTCGAATGCGTGTTGCCGAATTCTTTCACCGCCCCGGCCCGGCTGTTCATTGGATTTCTATAATTATAAGCGAAAACGAGACCGGGAAAAGGCCAACGCTATTGGCCGGGTTTGGGGAAAGAGATTCCGATATTCGAACACACTCCGCTCGGGGTGAGTTCCTGGAGTTTCGCACTTGCTGTCGAGATGCCGAGTCCACACAGGAAAACATAGAATCGATCCATCGGCGCGCCGAAGCCTGAATTTGGCACCACCACAATCGGTGGGAACCGGGCACACTCCAATTCACATTTCGCCCGGACGATTGGTCACGGCGTAGTCCTTCGTGTAATCCCTGTCCGGCGTGGCAACCAATTGGAAGTCGACCTTGGTTTGAAGGCTGTGCGAGTCTTTGCTCAACCGGTCAACGCTGCTCTCAGACTGCATGCGCGGCCAGCCAAACGGGCCTTCACGGAGACAAAATCCATTAGCGTTTTGGCCAGGCATGTAAGCCGGCAAAACGTTTCGTGCTGGCCTCGCACACGAGAACAACGCCGAAGCGGCCGCTTCGCGACAACAAACGCGCGACCGCCACCAGCCAAGAGCTCTTAATGAGGTCCGGCACATCAACGCACAATTGCACGCACTCCCAACGCGTTCGAAAAAAAGCGAGGCCTCCAGCGCGCGTTCGAACTACCGCATAGCCTTGCTTGCTCATCCGCTTCAGCAGCGTCCCCACCCAACGTTTTCTCTCCCCCATCTTCTGGGCTGCGTCCCGCTGGCTGATGCTCTCTCCTTGACTCGTTTCAGCCAATCCAAACTCATCTCGTTCCCGTTGGCTCATCGTGATTCGTTCCATCCTTCAGCCTGATGGCCGTCAAGAGGACGTGCTACTTGGCTGGAATAGGAACTTTTCACTTGGCCGCAGCAGCACTGAGAAATCCAGGTTAGTATGGCGTCGAATTGTGATAAGCTGGCAGGTCGTTAAGAGAAGCCGTGGCACACCCATTCTTTGACGCCGTCGCCTATCCATGGCATCGGGCCGATGCCGACGAATTTCATAAGGCTCTCTGGAAGTCGGTGCCGTTGCCCGACCGGATTGACGTGCTTTATAAGCGATGCGGGGCGGGATTGGCGCCGTTGCCGTTGACGCTTGCCCCAGATTTGATCTGGAAGAACGCTCTCCAGCAACTCACCGCCGCTCACAAGCTGCGGGATTTCTGTGACATCGTCGGCCAGGAAAAGGCGCTGGAAGGCATCGTCCCTATCGTTCAAAATGTCATCGCGGCGGAGACCGCTGTCTATCAGGTTGTCCTGAAGCGCGGATTGAACGGTGAACGCGCGTTTCTCAACCGGCGTTCGCTGAGGGCCGGATTGGAGCGGATCTCGCCGGGCGACTCGACGGTCGGCGTGCTCCTGGTGCGGGGCGAACCGCGGAGCGGCCGGACGTGGACGTGCCACCTCGTCGAGAGCATCGCGGCGGAACTCGGTGAGGGTCCGGTGCTGAGCATCTACGACGGCAATGTGATCGACGTCAATTCGACGCTGCGCAAGGTTTTCGGTGCGTTAAACAAAACAAAGGAGGCCATCCCCAAGCAGAACACTTCGCCGAATGCCTGGTATCTGGAATGCCTGCAGACCTTGCAGGAGATCGCGGCCGAGCGCGCTAACAGCCGCAAGTCGCGGCTCTGGATCGTGGTCGACGATCTGGGGGAGACGGAATCGGGGCCGAAACTCGATGGCGAAATCCGCCATTTCTTCGATCAGTTCGTTCTGCAAATGGGAGATGCGACCTTTTCACAGTATTTCCGGCTGGTGTTGATCGAATATCCGCGAGGTCCGGTGCCGACCAAGTGGAAAAAAGGGTTCTGGCTGGAGGATGACACGCAGTCGTGTCCGCCGAAAGCGGAAGATGTGGCGGACTTCCTGCTGCAGTGGGGCCAATACAGCAACAAGGCGCTGCCGGCGGAGGAAGCTGGACGCCTTTCCGCGCACATTCTCGCCAAGGCGAAAGCCGCCGGTGCGGCGGCGTTCCAACCTACGGATTGGGAGCGCGTTCATAGCGAATTGCTGACCGTGCTGAAAGGGCTTTGACGCATGGCGGTCATTGGAAAACGCGCTTTCATTTACCCTGCGGAGAATTTCCGCCGGGGAATGGAACGCGCGACGAGAGGAATCGTGCGCGTCGGCTTCCTCAAAGACACTTTTCGCACACAGGCAACCGGGTGGCTGCTGACGCCGCACCTGGTGGTCGTGTTCTGGCCGGAAGTCGGTGGGAATGACACGATCCGTGTCCGATCGGCGGCGGGCTGGGAAGAAGACGTCGTCGCGGCTCCCGAGATGCTGGTGTGGCCCGAGCCGGCGCCCGAGCCCAAGCCGCCTTTTGGCCTCGTGCGCTTGAAAAAGCCACATGGGGGACGCCTCGATCTCGGCTTGACAACTCCCCAGATCGACGATATGGCCCTGCTGCTCCATTTCCCAATGGGCACGCCAACGCTTGCGGTGAGTTTCGGCCGGGTCGCAGCGGTCGACGATGTCTGGATCGAACACGTGGCGGACAGCATGGCGGGCAGCAGTGGGGGACCGCTGTTCGACTCCGAATGGCGCGTCATCGGCGTGCATTGCCTGGGCGGCCCTCAGGTGAACAAAGCCGTGCATCGCGGGATGCTGCTCCGGATGCTGCAGTCGAGCAGCGCGTGGCATGAGATTGCCCGCCATCACAGACTCGCGGACACGGTGTCGGGCACGCGAGAACGGGCTGGCGAACGCCAGGGATCGAAAGCGTCGGAAGACCCACGGGACAACCTGCTGGACGGTCTGCTGATTCAGGCGGCGCTCTGTTGGAGTTTCGATCCGGGCCGACTGGGCCGCGGACCGCGAGAGCAGTTGCAGAGCAGAGTAGTCGATCCGACAGAAGCGAGGTGGTCTCTTCCGACACGGGTTCGGAGGGAGGCTCTGGAAAAGGGCGGTTCCCTCGAAGAGTTGCGAAAGAGATTACCCAATTGGCGCACGAAGAATGCCGCGCAACGGGTGATCGAGAGAATCCTGGCCGGGCCGCCGTATGATTTGTCGGAAGTCGGCGACGATGCTCTGCCGTTGTGGATTCAGGGTGCGCAGTGGTTCACCGGTATCGCACCGCAACTGCCTTCAGCGAAAGAGGTCCAGCGGGTGCTCGAGCGGCGGCGGGTGCGGAGCCGGCTACTGACACTCGCAACGACGGACTTCCAGGGACGCGTCGAGCAGGAAGAGATTCTGCGCAAATGGTTTCAGGAGACGCTACCGCGCCCGCTGGTGGTGAGCGGCTTGGGAGGGATTGGGAAGACAGCGCTGGTGGCCCACTTTTTGCTCGGGTTGCCGGCGGAGACGTTGATCCTGTGGCTCGATTTCGACCGGGCGGATCTGGCTCCCGATGATGCGTTTTCGGTGATCTCGGCAATCGCCGAGCAGGCGAAGGTTCAGCTCGAAGGGTTCGAGTCGCCGGCAACTAGCGAAGACTGGCGCCTGTCCGCCAGAGGACTGGGGCAGCAACTGGCGAGCCATCTCAGCGGGCCGGCGCCGCCGGTGCTGGTGCTCGACAGTTTCGAGGCTGCGCAATACGCGGAGAAGTATCAGGAGTTGTGGCCGGTACTGGAGGAGGTTGTCGCGGCGGTTTCGTCTTTGCGAGTGATTGTCAGCGGGCGCGTGCCGGTGGAGAAACTGGCGCTGGCCGGGCGCGAAGCGCAGTCACTTGCACTGCCAGGCCTCCGCGATGACGATGTGCGAGCCTGGCTGCACCTGCACGACGTCAAGGATCTCGCGTTGGAAGACCAGGTGGTGAGCCTGGCGAAGGGGATTCCGCTGATCGTGCGGCTTGCCTTTCAGTTGCTGGAGTCGGGTGAGCCGCTCGCAGACGTTCCGAAGGAACTTCCGCTCAAGATCGTGCCGGGCTATTTGTACCGGCGGATTCTGGGGCGGCTGCGGCCGAAGTTCCGCGATGTGGCGAAGACCGCCATCATTCTGCCGCGAATGACGGAGAAGATGGTGGAACCGGTCCTGCGCGGTGTGCTGCCATTGCCGGAAGAGCCGGTGTCGATCTGGTTTCCCGAGTTGCGCAAGGAGAGCGCGCTGTTGACGGGTACCGACATCCTGAAGGTGCGGCAGGAGGTCCGGTCGGCGACGCTTGCGCTGTTGGAAGTGGAAGACGAGGTGCTGGTCAAGACGATCGAGGCGAAGGCGGAGAAATGGCTGACGGACCCGGAGCAGGACAACAACGATCTGGAGATCGCGGCGGGTATCGTGTACCTGCGGCTGCGGCGGAACGACCTCCGGGGGGCGGGCCGTGCCTGGCGGCACGGCTGCGGCGTGCATCTGAAGGAGGCTCCGGAGCTATTGCAGGAGAAGGCGCGGAAGTGGCTGGAGACGCGGCTTGGGGAGACTCCAGCGGGTGCAACCGGGGGCGATGAACCGCACCAGGAAGCCACAGCGGAACGCGTGAAGGATCTGCGGTCGCGGGGATTGGACCGAGGCATCAAAGTGGTGTTGAGCGAAGTGGCCACCCGCAGCGACGACAGTCCGCTAGTGTTCCATGATGCGTACGAAATGCGGGCGGCGGGACGGCGTCCCGAGGCGCTCTCGATACTTAGCTCGGTGGGGCCCGGGTCGGTGCGGATCGAACGCGACCGGGCGATGCTGCGGGCATTGTTGCACGCAGAATTGGGCTCGCACCCACTGGCCGATCAGGAACTGGCTGGTTTCTCGGACCCGTCCGCCTGGGCGGATCGGAGCGAGACCGAGCGCCTGGCTCTGACCGCGGCGCGGATCCGGCTGAACACGGACCTGAATCTGGAAGTCCTGGCAATTCAGTCGACGGCACTTCCGCCCGTCCACGTGCTGTCGCCGGTTGACGTGATTCTGCCGAAGTTGCAAGTTCAACTGAATCCCTATTCGCCAGAATCGGTGAGCCGTCTGGAGTGTCCGAAGGATGAGGGAGAACTGGAGAGCTTCCGCGCGCAGATTGAGGAGGTGCGGCTCCGAGGACGCGTCACGTCGGGGACCTCGCCAAAGGGTCCGAAGGATGTAGTCACTCCGAAGCTGGTGGATCTGGCCGACCGGCGATGGACCCTGGTGACGAGTACGACGTTCCTGTGGGACGCGATGGCGATGACATTGAAGTCCGATTGCGGAGGTCGTCTCGCGCAAAGTGTTTTGGGAGTCCTGGCGCTGTACGTTGGCGATCTGGGCGGGCTGATTCTGATTCCGCGCCAACCGGAGCAGTTGGTGGGACGCCTGATCGTTCCCAGCGGGGCGTTTGCGGATGAATATCAGGAAGTGCTGAAGATCGGGCTGGGGCTCGAGTCGACCGCGATCCGTCCGTCGGGCAGACGCGAGTACTGGATTATAACGTACATGGTGGCGCCCGAACCGCTGGCAGCATTGGTCGACACGCTTGCCGGCAAGGTGCTGCGCTAGAAGGGAGGCCAAAACATGCCCTCGACCATCTTCACGTCGCTCGATTATCCGTGGTATGAACCGGATGCCATGGAGTTGTTCAGGACACTGTACAAGGTGGTGCCGCGTCCGCAGCGGGCGCTTCAGATCGCCGCGAGCGCCGGAATGGACACAGGGATGATAAACCCGGACCAGCCTCCTTATGATTTGTGGCAGCAGATTCTGGAGGCGTCGTCTCCGGCGGCGAAGACGAAGGCGCTGCTGAAGAAGCTTCGAGAGGACCCGAGCCTGGCGGCGGCGCATCCCCTGCTCGAGGCCCTGCTGACGGCGCAACCGGCGGTTGTCGATCGCGAGCCTTCAGCGGCGAACGGGCAACCCGCTTTCCGGGTCGCCAGCGACGACGTGTCGGAAGCGGAAGCTCTTCTGTTCCTCGACGACCTGACAATTGCGGCGGGGCGCTTGCCCTGGCTGATCCAGGTTCTGGGGAACATCCAGGCGCTAACGCCGTCGGTCTGCCGCATCGAAGTGGCGCTGAACAACTCTTACAAAAGCGGGACCGGGTTCCGGATCGGTCCGGATCTGCTACTGACGAACTGGCATGTGCTGTCGTTCGACGGAACGGCGCCGGCGACGGTGGCGGCCGAGTTCTTTTACGACACGGACGCGCAAGGGCTTGCGACCCAGGCGTCGTTGGTACCGTGCGATCCGAAGTCGATCCGCACGAACCAGGCGGACGATTGGGGGGTTGTGCGGGCAGGTCAGGCGCTGCCCGAGTCCGCGCCGGTGATCGATCTCGCGACCTGTTCGGCCGATCCGGTGCTGAACTCGCCGACGTTTGTCGTCCAGCATCCGGGCGGCGGGCGCAAGAGGGTGGCTTATGTGCGGAATCAGGTCACGTTCGTGAATGATCAGGTGGTGCAGTACGTGACGGACACGCAGGTCGGGTCGTCGGGTGCGCCGGTCTGCAATGAGGAGGGAAAGGTGGTCGCGATTCACCATGCCGGGGGCCGTCCGCAGGAGGTGGCGGGCAAACAACCGGTGAAGAAGAACGAGGGAATCCGGATCAGTCGGGTGATTGCGGGGCTGGAGGCGTCAGGATTGATGTAAGTCGGGTGGTTTCTTATAAGACAGCTTCTCGTAGCGGAAATTGAACAATTGGGGCCGAGCTCCCGTCTACTGGTGGATTAACCGATGGGTTCAACTGCGAATCGACGGACAGCCGTTGAGATCAATTCCTAACAATAGCCTTCAGCGGGCACTCATTATGGCGGGGATAGGTATCCAAGTCAGGGCTGGCTGCGATAAACATTCTCTGTTTATTGCGATGTATTCCCGGCTCTGAGCAAGAATCCGTAGAACTGCCCAATTGGCGGGCACTTGGGGTGGCGG
>OBLU010005931.1_pt1 | contig 10906 bp, 13 predicted proteins | sample 1518681 | NCBI WGS metagenome assembly OBLU01 (sample SAMEA3539304, study PRJEB22396) | soil metagenome | biome: tundra; feature: field; material: soil | place: USA | collected 2010-05 | depth 0.15 m
GATTGCTGGAATCCTGCGTGAGGTGCACAAAACTTCCAGTGCTGGGGGCCGGTTTCATACGGTGACGCCCATCACATCGATGAAAGGGCGATCGCCATGGCGGCCATTGAGCTGCGAAGCGTCACCAAGAAGTTCGCCACTGCGGACGGTGGCACCGGCACCGCACGTTCCGTGGAAGACATTTCTCAGCAATGTCGCGATGGGACCGAGGTTTCGCGGTCTGCGTAAGGCCGAAGCGCACCGCCAGGCGGGTGAGTGGATCCGTGTTGTGGGCCTGGCCGGATTCGAGGATCACCACCCACACCAGTTGTCGGGCGGTATCCGTAAACGCGTGACTCTGGCCGCAGCCTTTCAGCGAGCCCTCGATCCTGCTGATTGACGAGCCGTTCGGGACCCTGGACGTGCAGACCCAGGCCACCATGTCCAACGAGCTGCTCAGCCTGTGGTAGCGCACCAAGTCCTCGGTCATCTTCATCACCCACGACCTGGAGGAGGCGGTCGCGTTGGCCCATCGGGTGGTGGTCGTGACGGCCGGACCGGGCACGGTCAAGGCCGCCTATGACATTGACCTGCCTCGTGCACATGGCTCGGTGCAGGAGATCCGATTCCAGCCTCGCTTCCTCGAACTGCACCGGCGGATCTTGGAATCGTTACGCGACGAGGTCGAGCGGGCCTACTCGCGAACGGCGCAGGCCACCAATTCCGAGGGAGAACACTCATGCGCGCCAGTCCATGCGATCAACAATTGGAGGCGCTGGCCGCCATCCAGGCCAAGATCCGCCCGCAGGACCCCTCCTCCGACGTCATGATCACCGCGACCCCGCGCCTGCGTGCCTGCGGCCGGTGACGCAAGGTTTACATGTCACGTTTGGTCCTGTTTGTCGTGGTGGTCGTCCAGATGGACGGTGATGTTCGGCGGGAGATGGAACCCGAACCAGTACAGCCGCTCCAGCGTGCGCCGCAGTAGCGCGAATCGTGCGTGTTCGCTGCCGCGATCATGGTGTCCAGCGGGATGCCCTTGCCGTTCATGAGAACAGAGGGTTTGGTACCCGCACCGCTACGGCACAGTGTAGGAGTTCAGTGGCCGGCCGGTGCTGCCGTACGTGAGGTCCAAGATGAGAAGGCCCTTGCGTTCCAGTGCGCCGAGGTAACGCTGGGCCGTCGGGCGGCTGACCCCGAGCTGGTCGGCGATCTCCGCGGCGCCGATGGGACCGCCGGTGGCGCGGACTGCGTCGAGCACTTTCTGCATGGTGGGCTGCAGTCGCGGTGCCGGGGGGGCGGGCCTGACCCCGGCCAAGCGGGCGTTGTAGAGGCTGTCAACGGTTGCCTGGTTGGCGGTTGATGCGGACACCAGCTCCTGCCGCCACCTCCGGTATGCCTCCAACTGCGTGCGGAGCCGGTCAAGGCTGAAGGGCTTGACGAGGTAATAGACTGCGCCGCTGCTCATGGCTGACTCGACGGTGGCCAGGTCCTGGGCAGCGGTGATGATGATGCAATCAACCTGGGTTCCCGCCGCCCGCAGGGACCGCAGCAGGGAGAGCCCGTCCTCGTCCGGAAGGTGCACGTCCAGCAGGAGCAGATCCGGGTTTAGAAGAGCGATTGCCTCCCGCGCGGCTGCGGCGCTGTACACCTGGCCCACGCATTCAAAGCCGTCAACCTTGGCCACGCGGGCCGCGTGGATTCCGGCGACCCTGAAATCGTCGTCAACCACCAATGTCTTGATCAGCACCTGGCCCTCCTGTCCATGTCCGCAATGTGCGGGTTTGCCCGGCAGCCACACCTCAAAACTACCTCCGGGCCCTGGGAACACGTCGAAGGTTCCCCGGCCCGGTGCACAATCCTCCTCACCAGGGCCAGCCCGATTCCGCGCCGCAGGCCCGGCCGCCCGGCGCGTCCACGGCGATGTCCAGGAGGTTGCCGAGATGGTCAGCAATTCCGCCTAGTCAACCTGCGGAGGTTCTGGCCGGGGCTCCGCGTCACCTCGATCTGCACGTCCCCTTCGGCGGCAACGGTGCTATTGACCAACAACAGGGCTGCCAGCTCCGGCGGCGCAATCCTTGCGGGCAGCCTTCGCCGAGCGACCTGGACGCGCAGGATAGTCCCGAGACGTAGCTCTTGGCCTGGTCAACTTCCCCCTCTCCAGCAAGCCGTCGACGATGTGCAGCCGGTTGGCGTATTCGTGCTCCAGGGCGCGCATTGTCTCCATCAGGCCGTGAATGGAGTGCATTTCCCGGACGGAGCCTCGATCTCGGTGCGGTCCCGCAGGGTGACGACGGAACCGATGCTGCGCCCAGCGGTCGAGACGGGCATGCGGTTGACCAACAGTAGGCGTCCTCATTCAGGGCCACCTGGTCGGCGCCGGAGACTCGCCGATGAGCAGGTCCCAGAGCCGTCCGTCCGGAATTGGCGTGGCAACCGGTTCTCCCAGCGCCATCCCCTCGATCTGGAGCAACCGCCGGGCCTCCCCGTTGGTTACTGTCACCCGACCGTCGTCGTCAAGCCCGACGACGGCCTCCCGGATCCCGTGCAGCAGCGCCTCACGCTCTTGCAACACGGAGGTGATCTCGGCTGGCTTCAGGTTGAAGGTGACACGCCTGATCCGGCGGGAGAGCTGCGGCGAAACGCCAATGCGCAGGGCCAGGAACAGCGCCGAGAACGCGGTGATCAGCCAGATGTTCTGGTTGTCCAGGACCTTGGTTTCCCCAATGCCCACCGACACCTGGCCGATCACCGAGCCGTCCGCCCCGAAGATCGGGAGCTTCGCGTTGGCTGACGTGCCCCGGCTACCCCTGGTCGAAGCCCAGGTCTGTTTTCCCGTCCAGGACGGCGACGGGTTCCTCCAGTTTGTGGCCGATCAGCGCCGGGTTCGGGTAGGAGAACCGGATGTCGCTTCGGTCGGTAACCACAACGTAGGCGGACTGGGCGGCGACGGTGATCTCCTGGGCGAGCCCGTCAACGATCTGCCTGGGATCCCCGGCCGCCAGGACGGAGCGGATCTCCGGCACCTGGGCGGTGGTGGTCGCAATGCCCAGGGCGCGCAACTGGTACTGCCGGTCCAGGGTCTGGCTGCTGATCAGCGCGAACAGAAACCCGACCAGAACGACTGTCAGCAGCAGCGAGAGCGAGGCCACGAGGATCTGAGTGGTCAGGGTCCAAGAATGGCCGGCTGCGCTGTGCAACTGACGCGCGGCTCACCGGAATCGGCACCCTGGCCGGGCATTTGCCCTGCTGCAGAAAACGCACAAAACGTGAACTTTTGGAGTTAAGGCGCACAACTTACTGAAGTCTTCTGGCACGAAGAATCCCTTTCTACGCTTCACATAGTTTCTGTGATCCACATCACGGACGTGAACGACTCCCCCAGGAAGGGCTTCGAGTGACAACGGTGTCAGAACTACACAGAAGCAGCCGCACGGCCTCCGGATCCGGCGTTCCCACGAGCTGCGGGAAGTCGACGACCCCCACCCTGGCTGCCGGCATGGATCGGGCCTCCGTTGGCAGTGCGCGGCCAACTTCACCACCACAAAACCCGCAGTTTCACGCGGCCACTGAACCGAAAAGAAACTACCCGATCGTCTCGCCGCCCTGACACACCTCAGTGGCGTGTCTCGTAACGAGTGGTCACGTAAACCGAAAGACAGAGAGGTCTTAGCAACATGGATACTAATCATCCCCACCGGCCGCCCGCGGCCGCCGAAAGAGCCGAGGATGCGGCACGTATCAACATCGTCGGCTTGACCAAGCGCTATCTCACACCCAAGGGCGAGGCGTTCACGGCCATCCGGGACGTGACGCTTACCGTCGAACCCGGCGAGTTCTGCGCGATCGTCGGACCGACCGGCTGCGGCAAGTCCACGACGCTGGCTCAGGTCTCCGGTTTGGAGCGGCCAAGTGCTGGCTCGGTGAGCGTCCGCGATCAGATCGTAGACGGCATCACCAACGGAGTCAGCTACATGTTTCAGGCGGACGCGCTCTTCCCCTGGAAGACCGTCCTTGGCAACGTGTCGATCGGCCCGGTCCTGCTCGGCACGCCCAAGCGAGAAGCCACCGTGCTCGCCAGGGATTGGCTGCGCCGCGTTGGTCTGGCCGGTTTCGAGGACCGCTATCCGCACCAGTTGTCCGGCGGCATGCGCAAACGTGTCGCCATGGCGGCGGCGCTGATCAACAATCCAAGGATCCTGTTGATGGATGAGCCGTTCGGCGCTCTCGACGTGCAGACCAAGGCCATCATGCAGAACGAACTGCTGCAGCTCTGGGAGGGACTGCGCCCCTCCGTCCTGTTCATCACCCATGACCTCGACGAGGCCGTGGCGCTCTCGGACCGGGTGGTCATCATGACCAGCAGCCCGGGCACGATCAAGGATGTCTTCGACATCGATCTTCCCAGGCCGCGCGGCAATGTCCAGCAGATCCGCCACGAGGAGCGCTTCCTGGAGCTACAGGGCCGGATCTGGGAATCCCTGAAAGACGAGGTCACCCGGGCCTACGAGCAAACGGCAGGAGCTGCAGCATGACAACAGCAATTCTCAGCGGTGCTCTCGCCCACGAGCAGGCGACTGAGCTTCAGGTCTCCGCTCGGCGTGCCATGAGGCGTCGCACGACGTGGATCTGGGTCGGCAGGGTCGCCCTCGCGGTGATTGTGATCGGGGGCTGGCAATGGTTCACCTCCGCCGGATGGGTCGACAAGTTCTTCTTCGGCCAGCCCTCCGAAATCTGGAACAGCTTGGTCAAGCTCTTCACACAGGGCACAGCATTCGGCACCATCTGGGAGAACCTCTGGATCACGATGCAGGAGGCGTTCTACGGCTTCGCCCTCGGCACGCTCGTCGGCGTCGTGCTCGGGCTCCTCCTGGGCTCGAACAAGTACCTGTCAGCAGTCATTGGCCCGTACATCCGAATGTTGAATTCAATCCCCCGAATCGTGCTTGGGTCGATCTTCATCGTGGCATTCGGTCTCGGAGTCTTCCCAAAGGTGCTGCTCGCGGCGGTGCTGGTCTTCTTCGTGGTCTTCTTCAACGCCTTCCAGGGCGTCCGCGAGGTGGACCAGAACCTGGTCGCGAACGTGCGCGTCTTGGGTGCATCGCCGATTCAGGTCGCCGTTCACGTCACAATCCCATCCGCGATGACATGGATCATTGCGAGCCTGCACACGGCGTTCGGTTTCGCGATTATCGGCGCTCTAGTCGCAGAAGTGCTCGGCGCCCAACATGGAATCGGTCTCATCATCAGCCAGGCGCAGGGAACGTTCGATCCCAACACCGTCTTCGCCTGCATGGTGATCATCGCCGTGATCACCCTCGGGGCGGAATACCTCATCACTGTGCTGGAGCGCTCGCTACTGAAATGGCGCCCACCGAACCGTTCCGATGCTCAGGCGATCTGACAATCGCCGCCATTCATTCCACTTAGCAACGCCCGGATTCTCCGGACAAACCAAAGGAAGGACACCCATGATGAAGAACAAGATCTACGCTATGGCCGCCACCGGAGCGATGGCAGTCAGCCTCGCGGCCTGCGGCACCGGTACCGGAAGCAGCAGCCCTGCCGCCAACGCCAGCTCGATTCCCACCGTCACGATGATGGTGGGAGGCATCGACAAGCAAATCTACCTGCCCTACCAGCTCGCCCAAAATCTCGGCTACTACAAGAAGTTCGGCGTGAACGTCGAGCTTTCGACCGAGCAAAACGGCGGCGTTGGTGCCGAGGACGCGATGGCTTCCGGTCAGGTCGACATGGCCGGAGCGTGGTACGTCCACACCGTCGACTTCCAGGCCAAGGGCAAAGACGTGATCAACCTTGTTCAACTCTCGGGTGCCCCGGGTGAACGCGAGATGTGCGGCACCAACAGCGGCGTCCACTCAGCAGCTGACTTCAAGGGCAAGACCATGGGTGTCACCGACCTCGGTTCCGGAACCGACGAGCTGACCCAGTTCATCGCCTCCAAGCAAGGCATCACAAATAAGGGCTACCACACCCTCGCCGTGGGCGACGGAGCGACCGCGATCGCCGCAATCCAGCGCGGCTCCGCGGACTGTGTCATGACCACCCAACCCACAGTCGGCGCTCTGACGACTAAGCACCTCGCCTACACCGCCGTCGACCTGGCCACCGCCGCCGGTGCCCAGAAGGCCCTCGGGGGCGACTGGCCCGCGGCCGGCCTCCTCGCAAACGCGAGCTGGGTGAAGTCCCACGAGGATGCCGCTCAGAAGGTGGTAGACGCGCTGGTGGACACCATGCACTGGATCAGCACTCACTCGGCAGCGGACATCGCCGACAAACTGCCGGTCTCCTTCGTCCAGAACAGCACCATCAGCAAGGCCCAGTACATCGCCGGACTGACCACAGACAAAGGTCAGTTCCTGCCCGACGGCATCATGCCCGCCGGTGGACCGAAAGTGATCTTCGCCATGGAGAAGGGAAATGGCGTCGACACTTCCAAGGTCAGCATCTCCAGCACGTTCACCAACAAGTACGCACTCGCTGCGAACAAACTGGAGGGCTACACCACCACGACCACACCTGCCGGCGCCGACGGATGACGCCTCACGATCGGCCTGCCTGGTACTCCACGCCGGGCAGGCAACGGCCAGCGGTGCACAAGGCCGGTCCTTATCACCGCCTCAGCGGGACCTACCCCGCGACCTCGCTTTACATGCAGACCTCCTACATCAACGCGCAAGGACACCATGCAGAAGCTGTCCACCGCCAACGTGGCCACCTTGACCTGGATCCAGAGCCACACGGCGGCGCAGATCGCCGACCAGCTACCGCCGGACTACTACCCGGGCGTGGGCAAGGCTGCCTACATCGCGGCACTGCAGAGAAAGAAGGGCATCTACAAACCCACAGGCATGTGCCCACAGACGGCCCCGCGACCTGCCTGGTGGTCCTGTCCGCCTTCAACCCGACAGTGCAAGGCATGTCCATCGACCTCACCAAGGCGTCCACCAACGCGTTCGTCCAGAAGGCGACACCGCTGAGCTGAGCGGGGGCGATGGTTGCGGGTGACGACGAAGATCCGTGGTCACCCGCACCCTGCCCATGGCATGCCTTCAAGTACAGGCCCACCCAGATCTAGGGATTGCGAGTGCCAATCTTGAAACCCACCAAAGACAGCCGGACCCAGGTTGGGCCGCCCACCATCGGGGCGCCGAGAATGCCCGAGGCGGGTGAAGCAGCCGGTCCGCTGACAGGGCTGCGGGTCCTGGACCTCGGAACGGTCTACGCCGCTCCGATCACCGCAATGTTGCTGGGCGACTGGGGTGCCGACGTAATCAAGGTCGAGCATCCTCGTGGCGATCCCGCCCGTACCCACGGGTTAAGCAAGGACGGACACGGCTTGTGGTGGAAGGTAATCGCACGCAACAAGAGAACCATCACGTTGAACTTGAGCGAGCCAGAAGGACAAGAGATCCTGCGCCAGCTCGTCGTCGAGGCCGACGTGGTGATCGAAAACTTTCGTCCCGGCGTGATGGAGGATTGGGATCTCGGGCCGGAGACGTTGCAGCAGATCAACCCAGGTCTGGTCATGCTGCGCGTCAGCGGATTCGGACAGACCGGGCCATACTCCCGGCGGCGCGCCTTCGGCACTCTGGCCGAGGCCATGAGCGGTCTGGCCCATCAGACGGGGCAGGAGCACGGACCACCTACGCTGCCCCCGTTTGGGCTGGCGGACGGTGTCGCGGGCGTGACCGGTGCGTTCGCCGTGATGCTCGCCCTATATCACCGCGATGTAACACTCGGTCCCGGTCAGGTGATCGACCTCTCCCTACTCGAGCCGCTCCTGGGTATCCTCGGGCCGGCCCCAAGCGCGTACGACCAATTAGGCGTTATCGCGGGACGCCATGGCAACCGTTCAAGCAACAACGCTCCCCGCAACGCGTATTTGACCCGAGACGGCCGGTGGGTGGCAATCTCGGCGAGCACCACCTCGGTAGCCGATCGTGTCATGCGCCTGGTCGGACGAGCAGACATCGCCGAGGAGCCCTGGTTTCTCAACGCAAGCGACCGGGTTCAGCACGCCGACAAGATCGACGCACCCGTAGCCGAATGGATCGGGCAGCGCAACTTGGAAGACGTCGCCGCGGCGTTCCAAGCCGCCGGCGCCGCGCTGGCGCCGATCTATGACATCGCTCAGCTCATGAGTGACCCGCACGTCCAGCAACGGGAGACGATCACAACCATCCAAGATGAGGACCTGGGTCCGCTGAAGATGCAAAACCTCCTCTTCCGGCTGCAACGAACCCCGGGCGCCATCCGCTACGGCGGCCGCAGGCTCGGCCAAGACACCGAGCAGGTCCTCAACAACCTGCTCGGACTGAACGTTGACCAAATCAAAGCCCTGCGAGACAAGGACGTCCTTTGATGAACCGTAGCTACCTCTTCGCTCCTGGACACAGCGAGAAACTACTGACCCGGGTGTTCGCTGCCGGCGCCGACGCCATCATGCTCGACTTGGAAGACGCCGTGCCCCCGAAGGCCAAGAACACCGCCCGGGCCATGGTGTCCAAGGCCCTCGCCGATCGACCTGCCTGGGTGCGCATCAACGCTGTAGGCACGCCCTGGTGCGAATCGGACCTCGAAGCGGTCGGAGAACTAGCATTCGGGATCCGGATCCCCAAGACGGAGTCCGCCGCCGACGTCGAGTGGGTGAGCCGCCGCGCACCCGGCAAACCCCTCATTTGCGCCATCGAGAGCGCCCGCGGAGTGTTCGCGGCACAGGAGATCGCCGCGGTTCCTGGCGTTCAGCACCTGGCAATGGGAGGGGTGGATCTGCAGCGCGACCTCAATGCCAGCAACGGGAACGCGCAGACGCTCTACGTGAGATCCCACCTCGTCATCGCCTCCCGCGCCGCCGGGATAGGCGCTCCGATTGACAGTGTCTACCCGAACCTCGACGACGCAGACGGGCTACTCGAGCAGGCTCTCTTCGCTCGATCGCTCGGCTTCTTCGGCAAGTCTGCGATCCACCCATGCCAACTCGCCGCGATCCACGAAGCGTTCACTCCTTCTGCACCGGACATCGCTTGGGCACGGGAGGTCCTGGCAGCGTTCGACGCCTCTGGTGGTGAGGCAGTGCGCCTGTCCACCGGAGAATTCATCGACTTGCCCGTAGCGCAGAGGGCACGTCACCTTCTCAAGATTGGTGACCTCGGCAGTCGACGCACGTCAACCACGTCTCAATGACCAGGCGAGCTCACGTCGACAACCTCACTCGGCGGTGGAACGCCGACCTAGCCTTGGTGATGCGTAGACCGCTGGCGCCATGGGAAGGAGCCCGCCCTAGCTGCCGATCCCGATGGCCGGGGCAACCGGACGGCAAAACCGAGCTTCACTTGGCGACCGAATCGGTTGGCCTCGGGGATCCCCCATACCTGTCGTCTCCTGGGCTCTGTACGACGTGGGCTGATGAGACACCCCGGGATACCCCCCCGATCGTTCCCTTGTTGCAGTCGGCGAGCCTGAGCTCGTTGACAAGCTCAGGCGGCCCGCGACGACCATGGAAGAACTGCGGCCGCAGCACTCGACGGCAGTAAGACGGGTGGGTGGCATCGATCTTTAGCGGAGGCTCCGCGATGCCTTATGAGGCGCACGTCGTGGCGTCGAATGGGACCGACGAAGGCAGCGCCGCGCCGCCTCGGCCGGCTATCCAAGCCCTGCCCCTAAAGGGACTGCCCATCGTCGCCGCCATCATGGTCTTCCTCATCGCGGCGATCGCGAGGAACTGGCAATGGGCGCTTGACTTGTTCCACGGCGGCGGGGGCCTCTGGACAGCGATCGACCTCTTAGTCGGCCTTGTTGTGGGGCCGATCCTGGGTCGGCTACGGTGCCCAGGTCGCCGTCGATGATCAGCCGGGAACTGGCCTAACGGGGATGCTCGAGGCGCCTATCGGGCCACGACTGCTCATCCGCTGGCCTATGAGGCGGCGAGCCGGCCCAAGCCGGCCAAGGTGTTGTCAAGTCTTCCAGCGATCTGTTCGGGTGAGTACTTCTTCTCCAGGTCCAGCTCGACCCGCGCCCGCAGTGCCAGGTTGGTCATGTCGGTGGCCATCCGCACCTGTTTCCAGTCACGCATCTCCACACCCTGCTCCCAGATCAGCGCCTGGTGCATCCGTGTCAGAACCTTCACCGCGCCGGCCTGCTCGCTGTCCACGGCGACGGTACGTAGCTGGTGGCAACCGGTCCCGACCAGGTCGGCGGGACAACAGCATCACCGGCATCGCTCGTGGCTCCCGAGACACCGTTGCCCTGGCGGGCACGAGCGCGGCGACCCACGGGCCACGGTCGGTCTCGATGCCGATCTTCACCGCGGCCCCGTCGACGTCCTCCGGTAGGAACCTCCCGACCAGGGCGTGCAGCCTGGCTATTCCTGAAACGCCTTCCGGTAGGCGTGGCTTTCTACTTCTGTGACCCGCACCATCGTGGCAGCGCGGTACGAACGAAATCACCAACGGCCTACTGAGGCAGTACTTCCAAAGGCACCGACCTCTCCATGCACAGCGCATCCGACCTCGACTGGGTCGCCGCCGATCTCAACGACCGGCCCCGAAAGCGACTAGCCTTCCGCAAACCAGTCGAAGAGATTAAACCGCTCCTGTTTCTTTGACCGCTTGGATCCGCCGATCCGCTTGCGGTACTTGGGTATCAAGGGTCCGCCGTCATCTCTGCTCGCCTGCAGAGTGGAACGCGGGGGGGTCGGCGCCGAGGTCTGTGGTCGAGGTCCAGCGGGGCAGCAAGTCACCGATGCGTCCCGGTGGAGAGATGACGTGCACCGACCGCGAGGCGCCGGGCAAAGTGACCATGTGCCTTTCCGGGTTGGCCTCGCGGGGTGCGCTGCGTTCGCGGGTCCCCGCGGCCGTCAGCCAGTGCGCGGTCTGGGCGAGCGAGAGCCTGACATGCCGAGGCG
>OBLU010005932.1_pt1 | contig 10905 bp, 10 predicted proteins | sample 1518681 | NCBI WGS metagenome assembly OBLU01 (sample SAMEA3539304, study PRJEB22396) | soil metagenome | biome: tundra; feature: field; material: soil | place: USA | collected 2010-05 | depth 0.15 m
CGAACGCTCCGCAAGCCCGAATTCTATCCCAAACGCGAAAACGGAAACGACGCCACTGATTTCACGCTCCAGCCAGCCGCGGGAGATCAGCCGCTCAAGGCCGAGGTCTGAGTTCATCGCTTAGAGCGGTCAGGTAGCGATCTCAATTCGACTTTGTCTTGCGGCGTGATTGCAACAATGGCGCGCCCCAAGCGCTTGCGGCAAGAAATGCTCCGAAGAGAACGATCGCGTCGATGCTGGAGCGTCCCTCCCGTGCCCAGTAGACGTCCCTTAAATTCAACCAGAGAGCGAACTCGTCGAGCGTAAGCGCCGCGCCCACGCCGTACAGGATCGACATTAGCCGGCTCAAAAAAATCGACGAATCGTCAGCGCCGGTGCCGATTTCGGCCAGCCACCCGTAGCCGACCAGCAGGAATGAGGATCCCTAAAACCAGATGATGAATATGCCGACCGCCCGACTGGATAAAATGAAAGGGCGGAATCTGATGTAGAACGGCAAAGACCACCGCACGCACTGCGGCGAACGTGAGAAAGAAGCTGACCGAAGCCACAAACAGCCGCCGCCGTGGCCGGTCGGGAATGCGCTCGTGAAGAACGGTACCGAAAGATGTGCCTTGCAGCAGCAACAATAGGAAAGCCGTCCCCGCAATTGCGAGCAGGAGTATGAACCAGGAATAAGCCATGCGCCATTAAAGCACGCTCGGTGCCAACGTTAAGCTCTCTGTGCTTCACGTTTCAAAGCCCGCTCCAAAGTTTGATCGAGCGCGGCTTTGGCTTTCTCGTATTCCGCCTGCGAAATTTGCCCTTGTTTGCGTTCGACTTCGAGCTGGAAGAGCTCTTCTTTGATTCCTTCCATCAGCATGGAAGTGGGCCGTGCAGCAGCGGTTGTCCGCACGCCGACCTCGGCGGGTTCGTAGTCGTCTTCTTCCTGCATGGCGATTGGCATGGAAGTCTTTTGCCGCTTCAGAGCGCGTGCCGCGGATTGTTGCCGTGATGCGACGTAGACGCCGCCGATGACCAAGACTGCGGCGAAGCCTCCAAGGATCCACCAGCGATATTTCTGCAGCGGATCGGGAGCGTCAATCGGCGGACCCAAGCCCCCGCCTGGGCGGTTATTGGATTGCGCTCCGGGTGCGCCGCCGGGCGAACTCTGCTCGCCTTCGCTCGACCCTTGAGCGCCGCTTTCCTGGCCGGTTTCGAGAGTACCTTCGCCGGAAATCTTGAACGCAAGGTTTTGACCCGGTGTCGTATTGGAGGCGACCTGCACGCTGGCATCCGGCTCGTTCGGATAGTTAATCGATTTGAACCCCGCCGAACTGGCAGCGGCGGTGAACTGCATCGCCTTGGGAGTCATGACCACGAAGTGTTCCAAGGGATACAGCGACTTGGGATCGAGATTGGCGCTGCCACTGTAAGGAAGCTGGTAAGTCACTTCGAAGCGCGTCAAGCCTGGACGCAATGGAAAGATGAACGAGTAGCGATTCTTCTCGCCTTCGGGCACGGGAGCGGACTTCAGAGGGTTGCCATTTTCCGTGGTCGCTGTGGCTGAATCGTCGATGACGTGCGCCCCGTCAGGAACATAAAACTCAAGGTTATGCTCGTTCATTTGCGTACGCGGTGGGTTCGACGTGTTCTGCACTCCAAATTCGCGAGTGACTGCAATCTGGCCCTGCGCCGCCTGGATGCGCATGATGTCGGCGACCACGGTGATGCCGTCGACCTTTTTCGCGACGTCATAAACTTCGACCGCCACGGACGTGGTTCCCGGAGGCGCCATGCGGTGATAAGTGACATCCTGATGGATGGCACGAACCAGGTGCGGAGCCTGTGCATCGTCCAGCTTGAAGCTGAATTGGCCCTTGGCGTCGGTCTTGGTGCGGCCGGATTCTTCCATGCCCTGGCCCAACTTGAACACGACAACTTCGTCTCCGGCGGAAGGCTTGCCGGTGGTGGAATTCTTCACCGTGCCGGTGAGTGTCTGGTCGGCGGCGAAAGAGGTGAAGAGGATGACGAGTGCGATAACGATGCGAGCGTCGCGCCCGATGACATGCGATGGCGATTTCAAAATCTGTGTTCCTTTCAGATTCTCGATTTCCGGGCTGCAGGAGCGGGACTTTCCAGACGCGAAATTTCAGCGAGGATGGTCGCCGCCTCGTCCTGCAAAGAAGACTTCAGAGATGCGTAGTCTATGTCGGGCACCTTGCCGGCCTTGTATTCGAAGTTGAGGTCGCGCAGGTTTTCGTAGACGGCATCTTTGCGTTCGCGCAGATAACCGGCTCGTGTCTTCTCCGGGCCAAGAAAAAGTCTTCCCGGCAGATAGAAAACGTAAAACAGAGACGCGACAGCGAGCATCAGGCAGCAGACGAGCCAGATCATAGATCAGTCTCCTTGCGGGCCTGGTCGCGGAACTGTTCGAGTTCGGCGCCGCGGACGGGCCGCAGGCCATCGGCGATGGCGGGAGCCGGCCGATTCTTCCAGGCACGAATGACCAGCACAATCAAACCAAATCCGAAAATCAGGGCGGCGAAAGGCATGATATATGCCGCGCGGTCGAACCCCTTATTCGTTGGAGCCGCCAGTACAGTAGGTCCGTACTTTTGTACGAAGCCTTGCTCGACCAGGCTGTCGCTATCTCCGCGTTCGAGCGAGGCCATGAGTTCGTTGCGCATCCCGTCGGAAGCGGGGCAGCCGACGTGATTGCATTCCAGAAGAATCTGATTGCATCCGCAGATGCACATCATCTGATGGCCGATTTCGTTGAAGCGCGTGGCGGGATCTCCGGCGCCGAGCAATACGAAAACGGCGGCAGACAAGATGGCGGCTTGCACCACCTTGCCACTTAGCGTCCCTAGCTTCGAGAGTAAATTCAGACGGCTGGACATCAATCTCCTGTGACCACGGGAGCGGCATGTGCAGGCTCCAGGCGCGCGGGCGCGGGAACGCGAACTGGCGCGGGCGCATTCGGGATCAGAGCTAGAATCGTTCCCCCGAGCATGATCCACACCCCCATCCAGATCCACATCACCAGAGCATTCAAATGCGCTTTCAAAATGGGGTGACCGTTATCCGGATTCAGTCCCTCGAATACAAGATAGAGATCCTCATTCAGAGAGGAGCGAATGTCGGGCATGGTTGAGGTCTGGCGGCTGGCCTTGTAGAAACGGCGCACCGGAGTCATGGTGTCGATCTGCTTGCCGCCTTTGTAAACGTCGAGCACAGCCCACTCGCTGGCGTAGTTGGGCGCATCGTCATCCGTGTAGGAGCGGCAGATTAACGTGTAAGGACCGATGGTCATCTTGTCGCCGTATCCCATCTCCTGCTCTTTGTCCTGATTGAAAGCGGCTCCGGCGAATCCGATGATGACCACCACCACGCCGAAGTGGACGATGTATCCGCCGTAGCGGCGGGGGTTGCGGTGGGTGAGTTGCACCATGGAGGCGAACATGCCTTGGCCGGTGTGTTTTGAAATGACGCGGCCGCCGCGGTAGAACTCACTGGCCACCGTGAGCGTCACCAGCACTGAGAGCGCAATGGCCATCAGTGAATAGAAATAAGAGATGTCCTTCCACGGCTTGAGCCCGAACGCGGCTCCCCAACTTTGCGGCGTGATCATCAGGAAGATTGCGACCACGATGGCGCCGATGGCCGGCCACATAAAGTTGCGCTTCAGACTTTCCAGCGAAGTTTTGCGCCACGCCAGTAGAGGGCCCACGGCGGTAAGTATCAGCAGCAGCAAAGCTACAGGGATGGCGACGCGATTGTAGAAGGGCGCGCCTACTGTGACTTTGTTGCCCTGTACGAGTTCGGAAATTTTCGGGAACCATGTTCCCCAGAGCACGGTGAAGCAGAGCAAAACAAAAAGCAGATTGTTAAACAGGAAGCTGGATTCGCGCGAGACCAGTGATTCAAGCTTATGCTCGCTGCGCAGGTGCGATTTGTTCTTGAAGAAGAAAAATACGAATACGAGGAGCGTGATGCAGAGGAACCATGCGAACCAGTCGCCGATGGAAGATTGCGCAAAGGCGTGAACGGAACTGATGATTCCGCTACGCGTGAGGAACGTACCCAAGATGGCGAGCCAGAATGTGGCGAAGACCAGCCACATGTTCCACATCTTCAACATGCCACGCTTTTCCTGCATCATCACCGAGTGCAGGAAGGCGGTGCCGGTGAGCCACGGCATGAGCGAAGCATTCTCGACGGGATCCCATCCCCAATAGCCGCCCCAGCCCAGCACGGAGTAGGCCCAGTGCGCGCCGAGGAAAACTCCGCAGGTGAGGAAGGCCCAGGTGACCATGGTCCAGCGGCGTGTGATGTTGATCCACTTTTCGCCGGGATACTTCATGATCAGCGCGCCCAGCGCGAAGGCGAAGGGAATGGTAAAACCGACATAGCCGAGATAAAGCATGGGCGGGTGAATCACCATCTCGGGATACTGGAGCAGGGGATTCAAGCCGTTGCCGTCGGCGGGAATTGTGCCCTGCACGATGGCGAAGGGATGCGCCGCGAAGTTGAGCAGCAAGAGAAAGAAGATCTGCACGCCGGACAGCACCACCGAAGCGTAGGCGAAGAGCCGCGGGTCAGTCTTATAGCGGAGGCGCAGGACAAATCCATAGGCGGCGAGCAGCAACGACCAGAACAGCAGCGAACCTTCCTGACCGGACCACAGCACGGCGAACTTATAAGGAGCGGGCAGATCGCGGTTGCTGTGGTGAAGAATATAGGCAATGGAGAAATCGTCGCGGAAGGCGCAGATGACCAGGACCACGGAAGCGAGGAGTACGGCGGCGAAGGTAACGATGCCAGCCCGGCGAGCGGTTTCGCCCATGCGTTCCGAACCTTGGCGGAGAGTTGTGATCAGCGAACTTTCGTCGCCCGAAGGAGAGCGGCCGGCGGTTACCCCCGCCAGTTGCGAGGGAGCGCGATTCTGGAAGATCAGCGCAACGATCCCGGCAAGGAATGAGTAAGCGCTCAACGCCAAAGCGAGCAGCAGTGCAAAACTACCAATTTCCGCCATCTCGGGGAACCCCAACCTATCTTTTCAGAAACGCCCTTGCGAGGCAACCGCGAAGACCAACGAAAGCGACGCCATTAGGTCATGGCGACCAGCGGCGGACCAGCGAGATACTCACGGAAGCCAGACCCTATGCGGCGACCAATCTACGGCCGCCGCTCCTCCTCACAAGCCAGGGCGCAGTTAAGCGCTCTGCTGATGGTAGCGCTGCATAACCTCATGTTCGGCGGTGAGCCAATCTTCGCCCTCACTTCCAGCGCCGGGTTCGCGCTGCTGATAAAGTTCATAGGCGCGGCGCCTGATTTCGTCTTCGATGTTGATGGGAACCACATTCTTGCGCGGCTCTGTCTTTCGGACTTCGAATCTCCTAGGTTCCGGCGCGACCTTAAGTTCTGGCTTGATCTCGCTGGAAACCGGTTCGGCTATGACTGCATTCACATCAGGATTGCTGGCCGGATTGTTGGCCCCGGTTGGCTGTTTACTCGTACGATTAGACTTGCCACCTGAGTTAGACTTTGCTCTGGCCATATTCGGATACTCCTTACATATACCTAGATTTAGGAATGAATTGAGTTGTTCAGCGAACCACATACACTTTGCCCACAGCATTTAAGAGGACATTAGAGTTTGGTTGCAGAGTTGACCTTAGTATAGACCTTCCGAGGCTGTGGAAACATCGTTGTCCGTAAGAATTTGGTCGTGCCCGCTTTGCTATAATCGAAGCTCTCCGGATGGCGCTATCGTCTAGGGGTTAGGACGGAAGATTCTCAATCTTCAAACCCGGGTTCGATTCCCGGTAGCGCTACCAAATCTCTCCTAAGCCGTTGAATTCCGCGAGAGTTTCCAGCCTGCCACAGGGGCTCTGTTCCCATTTTGTCTCAAGGGTCGTCGGGGTACCTCCGAAATCGGCAAGTTGGAACCTGCAGATCCAGAGCGGCGAGGATAAAACGCTCGAGGGCGCCGTTAAAGCCGCCCGCGCGAAAGAACGGCATCGCGTTCAGTTTCGCACCTTCGCTCCCCCGAAGATGGTCGATACCAGTTTTGAGACTTCGCCGACCGCTTCATCCAGTTCAAACGAGAACAGCGCCAAGTCCATCTTGGCGAGATCGTGATGTTCCTTCAAGAGAATGGCCCACGCCGGGTCGCCAACTAAATCCACTTTGTGGCGCTCATAATATCCGTAGCCCATTCCGCGCATGCGGCAAAGTAAATCGCACAGGTGTACGAGCGCGATCAAGGGCTGGGCTGACTCCCCTTCTCCTGGGCTATGGTGGTGCGCGATCACTTGAACTGTATCGGGAGCGAGGTGCCATTTTTCGGCCAGCGCGCGTCCGGTCTCGCAGTGGGTAAATCCCATGGTGGCGCGCTCCGCCTCGTCGAAGGGAATCTGTTCCTGAGAAGCGTGCGCGGCCGCCACAGCAAACTCTTTGGAAAAGGCTATGCAGTTCACCATGAAGCCGATATCGTGCAGCAGTCCCGCCACGTATGCCTTGTCGCCGTCGCCAGTATGGAGCTTTTCGCTGAATTTCCGGCATACCAAGGCGCAGCCCAGGGAATGTCTCCAGAAGACGGTAGGATCCAGAGGCCAGTTCTCGGCTGGGAAAGCACTACCCAGGCAACAGGTTAGAAGAATGGTCTGCACCCGACGCAGCCCCAGGCTGATCACCGCTGCTTTGATGGATTCTGGCGACTTCGCCAGCCCAAATAAAGGGGAACTGGCTACGCGCAGGCATTGCGCGGCGATCGTATTGTCATAAGAGACTAACTTCACCACTTCATCCAGGTTCACGCGTTCCGGCGGCAAGTTCAGCAAATCCAGCAAGGGCAGAAAAATTGTCGGAATGGAGGGCATGGTCTCAATACTCTTCACACGCTCCAGGATGGTAGCAGCAACAGATGGAGTCATAGCTTCCCGCTTTTCAAGGATGGTTTCCAGTACGCGATCGTTCCAGGAAAATGGACGAGGCGAAAGTTGTCGTTCAAATTCAACAGCGACTCCGAGGTGCCCAGGAAGAAATAGCCGCCGAAGTTAAGGTTGCTGTAGTAATGGTTGACCACTTTCGCCTTCGAGGGCCCGTCGAAGTAGATCAGGACGTTGCAGCAGAAAATCAAGTCCATCCCCTTCATGAACAGCATGCGGGAGTCGTCTTGCAGATTCAGACGGCTGAACGTGATTAACTTTTTCACCTCCGGACGGACCTCCAACTTCTTCTCGTCGATCTGAGAGAAATACTTGCGCTTGAAAAGATCCGGAGTCGAGCGTAGCGCGTAGTCGCCGTAGATGCCGGTTTTGGCGGTTTCGACCGAACGGTCATTCAAATCGGTGGCGAGGATTTCCACCGTCCAGCCTTTTAGTAGACGATCACTTTCCTCCAACATGGTCATCGCCAGGGTGTAGGATTCTTCGCCGGTGGAGCAGCCCGCACTCCAGATGCGCAGCCTCTTTATTACCTGCTTGGTTTTTTCTTGCACCAGTTCTGGAATGATTACATTTCGCAGCGCATCCAGCTGTGGTGGGCTTCGAAACAGGCAGGTTTCTCCAATGGTGACTTCATTGAGCAGTTGCCGGAGTTCCGCTTCCCGGCTGGAGTGCGCGGTTAAGAGGTCCCAATACTCGCGCGAAGTACGGACTCCCACTTGTTTCATCCGCCGCCCGCAAGCGTCCGCCATCAGATAAAGCTTTTCCTCGAGCTGAAAGATGCCGCACACCTTGTACACCAAGTCGCGAATTTGCCGGAAGATCGGGTCGATGGGTGCGCCACTTTTTGAAGGGGCTAAGGTGGTTGTTGCGCTCGTCATTTGGATCGGGTCTCCAGGGTGAGAGAATGGTTTTGAGTGGGGACAGCGTGGGGCGAGCGGCTCTCCAACACACGGCGAGTGATTTCCTGGCCCAACTGATCCAGCGGATAAACCGCATCGGCCTGTCCTGAGGCATGCACCAAACCGGGCATTCCCCAGACGACGGAAGAAGCTTCGTCTTGGATGATGACTTCACCGCCGCGCTCGCGAATGCGTTGTGCCCCCATCACGCCGTCGGAGCCCATTCCGGTCATCACGACACCCAGAACACTCGCCCCGTAGACTTCCGCCACGGAACGAAAGAGCACATCGACTGCCGGCCGGCAAGAGTTCTCGGGTGGATCCTGATTCAATTCCAGGCGCGAACTCACGCCCGCGCGTTTAACCGTCATGTGAAAGTTCCCGGGCGCGATCCAGGCCTGTCCCGGAGAGAGAACGACTCCCGCGCTTGCTTCCTGGACGGGAATCACCGAGTGCGAACCCAGCCTCTCTGCCAGCAGGCGCGTAAAAATGGGCGGCATATGTTGCACTAGAACGATGGGAACGGGAAAGTCTTTTGGAATCCGAGGCAACACTTCTGCCAGAGCGTTAGGACCTCCGGTGGATGTGCCAATGGTTACAATTTCAATACGCCGATGGGCGGGCCTCCGCACCTGCACCGGCGGACGAGGCGGGAGTAGCGCCGTGAGCTTGCTCGCGGGGTGTGCGCACAATGCCTTGATCTTGGGAATCAGTTCGGCTTGTATCGCGGCAATAGCTGCCGCGGGACCGCCCGCGTGAATTGGCTTCGTAGCGTAGTCGGATGCTCCCAGGGACAAAGCGTCAAGAGTTGCTCCTGCCCCGCGCTCGGTAAGTGTGCTGAACATGACGACGGGCAATTTGGGGTAGGTCTTGCGCAGTTCCGCCAGCGTCTCCAAGCCGTTCAGCACCGGCATCTCGATATCGAGGGTAATCAGGTCGGGATGAAGTTGCGCAATCTTCGCCAGCGCGATGCGTCCATCGCAGGCCGTCCCCACCACTTCTATCTGCGGGTCTCCAGCCAGGATTTCGCACAGCAGTTTGCGCATTACCACCGAATCGTCAACTACGAGGATGCGAATTGGAGCCATTTCTGTGTTATGCCTATCCGCTTTGCCGGCAGCCCACCAATTTTTCGGAGAATCTATGAGCCCGCGCGCGCCGCCATGCTGCGAGGTAGATTGCCCCCGCCTGTTTCCGCACTTACCCTGAATTGCTCGACCAGACGGCGGAGTTCGGCCGAGGTTTCTACCAGTTGTTGCGCTGCCTTCTGCGTATCGTTAGCTCCGCGCGATGTGCTTTCCGCTGCCTGCGCCACGCCCGCGATGTTGCTGGTGATCTCGCCACTGCCGTGCGCCGCTTCGCTCACGTTGCGCGCCATCTCGTTGGTCGTTGCGTTCTGCTCCTCCACCGCGGTCGCGATGGTGTTCGAGATTCCGTTCACTTGATTGATCACTTCGCTGATCGATGCGATTGCATCCACCGCCGCCTTGGTATCGGTCTGGATGGCTTCAATCTTCCGGCTGATGTCTTCGGTGGCTTTGGCGGTTTCCTTCGCCAGTTCTTTCACTTCGTTGGCGACTACGGCGAAACCTTTGCCGGCTTCACCGGCGCGGGCGGCTTCAATCGTGGCGTTCAAAGCGAGCAGGTTGGTTTGCTGCGCGATGGAAGTGATGACTTTGATGACCTGACCGATCTCGCTGGAGGACTCACCTAACTTGGATACGGTTGCGGTCGTAGTTTCGGCGACTCGGACAGCGGAGGTGGCGATCTTGGCGGCTTCGGTGGCGTTCTTGGCGATTTCCTTGATGCTGGCACCCATCTCTTCCGCACCGGTGGCGACGGTCTGAAGATTCTGGCTGACCTGCACCGTGGCGTCGGAAACGACTTTCGCCTGGGCGGAGGTCTCCTCGGAATTGGCGGTGATCTGCTGGCTGGTGCTGGAGAGTTCCTCGCTGGCTGCGGAGACGTGGATGGAATTCTCCGTGATGGCCAGGATCATGCGTTTCAGGCTGCCGCTCATCTTGTTGATGGCGGTGGTGAGATCGCCGAGTTCGTCGTGACTGTGAATCTTCAGGTCATCACGGGTTAAGTCGCCAGCAGCGATGGCCTCAGCCTGGACCAGCACCGCCTGGGTTGCCCCTGCAATCTTGCGACTGAGAAATAACGCCACGAAAATGCCGGCGACAAGGCCAAGAGTTGTCGCGACCCCCATCGTCCAAAGGGCCGACCTGTTCGCGGACGCCGTTTCCTCCTGGTTTTCCTTAAGTAGCTTGTCGAAAGATTCCGCCATTTCGGCCAGCTTTCCCGTGGCGCGGTCCACCACAGGCGTCACTTTATCCGCGTAGTCGTTGCCTCCCTGAATCACAGCATCGCGGCCTCCGTTGGCTGCGGTATCTATCGTGGCTTGCTGCGCCTGGCGGATTGCGGGAAGCTGCTCCTTTATTGCGGCCAGTCCGTCGCGGTTTCCCTGGGTCCAGTGGGGCGCAAGTTCGTCCAACAGGGCCACGTCTTTCCCGACGCGGGCCCACCCCTTCTCGAAAGCCGCCTGGGCGGCCGCTCTTCTCTTGGCGTCCGTGCCCGCGAGAATTGTCTGACGGGACTTGGAAGCCGCGTAGTTCAGATCGTTCTCCAATGCATCTAGGCCCCGTACTGTGGGCACCCGCACTTCAGTCATCCGGTCCACGTTCTGGCGGATGTCTCCCAGCTTCTGGTAAGTGGTCAACGCAGTTACGGCCATCAATACGAGCACGATCCCAAAACCTGCGCCTAGTTTTTTCCCAAGTGTGAGTTTCATTTCATTCTCCCTGTGAAGATCCTGTGAATCCAAAATCAGAACTGTTCTTGCAAACCCTCGGACGCTTCCGATCACAAACGCGGCAACCTATTGCCCTGCAACCGCCGCGTCCGCCGTCATCTCGCAAGCCTTTTGCGTGTCCAGCACCAGCATCAGCCGGTCATTCAGCTTGTGGACTCCGGTGATCATGGTGCGAACCGTGCCGCGTAGCGTTTCCGGTGGCCGCTCGAAGGTGGCCTCCTCGACTTCGACCACGTCTCCGATTTCGTCCACCAGC
>OBLU010005933.1_pt1 | contig 10905 bp, 7 predicted proteins | sample 1518681 | NCBI WGS metagenome assembly OBLU01 (sample SAMEA3539304, study PRJEB22396) | soil metagenome | biome: tundra; feature: field; material: soil | place: USA | collected 2010-05 | depth 0.15 m
GCCGCGGTGAAGATCGCCGCCTGAGCGTTCGAGGTGATCGAGGCAGGCCGTGGAAATGACGGTTTGTGGAAAGCCCGGAAAACGATGGTACTGTTTTCCGACCTTCCCACAAACCTTGGAAATCGATGAAGCCGATTCCCACATTCCCACCGCCACGACTACGACGGGGATGAATGAATATCCCTAAAAACCAGCCCGTTAAGGAGTACGCATTCCGAGGGCAAGCTCAGAATGTTGCCATCGTTCAGGTTTGTTTTATGTGATTTGTATCACTCGAGTACCGGTAAGAGCGAATGAGCGAGGAAGAAGGACGCGCCTTACAGATCGCCGCTGGCGGCCCCCCGTTACGTTCCTTCGGGTAATAGGGCTCTATCAACTATTCCAACTCCGTCCACGGCATAACGCCATCCATCTCTTCCAGAAGCTTCTCCCGCCGAGTCTTCTTTCACTAACGCTCGAAAGTCCCATGCGGAGCCAACGTAACTTGCCGCATCGGCCTCTGGCCCATGCTTCCACATTACCCGCACTCCCGTCTGCGTTGTGGAGTTCTTCAGAGGTTCCCTAGCCTTTGGCCTGCCTTGTCGGTACTGCGATCCTTGCGGGCAGTCTTGTTTTCGTACATGAGTCCATCTGCACGTTTGACCAGGGTGTTGACGGAATCGCGGCGCCGAGCTGCCGTGCCGCCAACCGAAATCGTCAGAGATAGGGGCTGGCCGTCAGCCACGAAAAATGAATTTCGCGTGATAGCGAACGCACATCTATCGGCAAGCATGCCGAGAATTTCATTGTTCGCGTTACGGATGATCGCCAGGAACTCGTCGCCACCCCACCGCCCCACTGTGTCAGTGGGGCGAAGAGTCCTGACCAAAATCTTCGCTACTTGCTCCAATGCATGATCACCACTGGTGTGACCAAATAAATCATTGATCGTCTTGAAGCCGTTTAGATCTATCATCATCACGGCAAACGGAACCTTGGTGACCCGATATTCGCGCATTGCCGTATCGAGAGACATTGCCAGAAAACGGCGATTGGGAATGTGGCAAAGTGGATCGAGAAAGGCCAGCCGCTCCATCGCTGCCGACTTACGTCGAGCTTCGTTTCCGGCAGAATCGTCTTTGAAGAACTCGACGGCCCCAACAATCGAGCCGTCGACCGCTCGGATGGCGTGTACGCTCACTTCCACAGGAACTCGCCCGCCTTGCTTACGGCGCAAGAACGCCTTGACCTCCCGGGGTCCGCCGTCATTGATGCACTCCAACAAAGGACAACTCTCTTGGCACAACCTCTGACCTAAATGACCAATGGGACAATCGCCTTCGCCCCGGCAATAGTGGCCTGTAATCTCTTCTGCTTTGTATCCGGTCAGGCGAAAAAAGGCTTCATTGCAGTACAAGAACTGCCTGTTCCTATTGGCGACGAAAACTCCGTCACTCATTTGGTCGAGCAGTCCTTTGAAAAACTCCAGATCAATTGATATGTTTTGGACACTCGAGCTGAACGGTGCGATACGGATTTCGGCTGACACGCGACCACCTCCATCTGCATTCCTGAATGGCCGTGAATCGATTCCTCAGAGTGTCGATTCCCAGGGGAAGAGTACGCATTCGCTTTGGGGCCCGGCGCCTCGCCTGCAGCCAAGACATGCCATTTGGCAAGCCAATGGGGCTTTTCCCGTCAATTGAAGGGGACGGGATAAAGAAAATGCATAAGGCCGGTGATTCGCGGCCTAACTGCGTCTAACGTAATTGAACCGGGGGGAGGGGATTACAGACCGGTTGCGACATGCTATCATGATCCCTTCACAGCTTCAAGCCAAACTCTCTGCCGCCGAGCAAATGGAAGCTGATGGCCTCATTCACGAATAATCACATATGGCCGTCAGATTCTTCTTACGTTGTGGACTGTTGCCCATGCCAGTGCAATGAAAGCGGCGAAGACTGAAGCGAACGTAAATCTCTGGAACGGTGAAAGAGCAAGGGCACTTGCACCCCAAATCATGAGGACCCAGAAATACGTGTGGCTTCGATCGGCACAGCTACTTTTTATAGCGCAAAGAACCATCCTCCGACGCGCCTCTTGAATTTCGAGGTATCGCGGATCAAGTCGCTCAGTTCGGTTCGGGAGGTAACTGACTAGTTTCTTTCATGGTGTCAAACAGGCCAGATTCGAGCGGGCTTTTGAAAATTACATAAGGATCATTCACGTTGCCTTCTTTGCGTAGACTCTCTGACGCATTTGCGAAGAGGCGATCCGGAAAATTCGCAGTCTGCCCTTCATGTCGGATCTGAAACAGTTTCCAATGGTAAACCTCAACTCCTTTGCGGAGTGATTTGGATATTGCAGATGTTGCCGAAGTAGCTCAAAAGCTCAAAAGGGCATATGGTTGATTGCACAAAACCCGCCAAGACTTCTCGTAACGGTCAGACAGATGCGAGCTTGGGCTGCACACGACAGACAGGCGAATTGAATGGGGCCCCGCAATGCAATTTCAATTAGAGCCGTCGAATAAGACCCAAAACGTTGTTCAAGTACTCCACTTGGAGGACAATCGCGATGATCAAGAACTCATAAAGCGCTTGCTCGCAAAAGCGGGCATGGTCTGTAACATCACCACAGCAGAAAGCCACGTGGAGTTCATGGATTCTCTGGAGGGCCGGACCTGGGATGTAATATTGTCCGATTACTCTCTTCCCTCTTTCGATGGATATCGGGCCCTGGCAATTGCCAAACAGAAATGTCCTGGTACGCCCTTCATCTTTGTGACCGGCACTCTGGGCGAGGACATCGCCGTGGAGACCCTAAAGAATGGCGCGACAGATTACGTTCTGAAACAGAAACTGACGCGCCTCAGTACGGCGGTTCGGCGTGCCTTAAATGAAGCGGCAGAGAGAAATAGATTGCTGGAAGCTGAGTCCGCTTTAAAAAAGAGTCAAGAGGATTTTCGTTTTTTGGTCGACCATGATCCAGTTACAAATCTGAACAATAGAGCTTACCTCCAACAACAGTTACCGAGCCTGCTCGCTTCTGCTACCCGGCACGAAGAACAGATGGCATTCCTCTTCATTGACCTGGATGGATTCAAATTCATCAATGATTCGCTCGGACACTCGGTGGGTGATCTCGTGCTGAAGGAAGCCGCGAAACGCATGAAGGAATGTTTCCAGGAGTCCGATATTGTGCTCCGACTAGGTGGTGACGAGTTTCTCATTGTTCTGACCGAGTTAAAGGACAACACCGACGCCGCTATCGCCTCTGAAAGGTTCAGGAGAGCTATGGCGACCGAGATGCTAATACAGGGAAACCCGATGAGCATAACCTGCAGCATAGGAATTAGTGTTTTTCCCAATGATGGCGCGGATGGTGAAAGCCTCGTTAAGTGGGCGGGCCTCGCACTGAACAATGCCAAGGAAAGCGGTAGGAATACGTGGCGCTTCTTCACTCAAGATATGAACGGAAAGGCCGCGGAGCGACTGAGTCTGGAACATGGACTGCGCCACGCAATTGAAAAGAAGCAGCTATTTGTCGAGTATCAGCCTCAATTGGAACTTGCCACTGGGAAGATAGTTGGCGCGGAAGCTCTTCTCCGTTGGCGACATCCTGAAATGGGTCTTGTGTCGCCTGCCACTTTCATACCCATTGCAGAAAACTGTGGAGAAATCCTCCAGATCGGCGAATGGGTATTAAGAGCCGCCTGTGCCCAGGCAAGACGGTGGCAAGATGAAGGCGTCGTCTCGATGCCAATAGCGGTGAATGTCTCAGCCGTCCAATTTCGAAAAACTTCTTTCGTAGAGACTGTCAACAGCGTCTTGCGTGAAACCGGCCTTGCCTCGCATCTGCTCGAACTTGAACTTACAGAAAGCCTCCTTCTCTCCAGTTCAAATGTCATGGCTTCTGTTATGAATGAGTTAACAAGTGCGGGAATTAGATTGGCCATCGACGACTTTGGCACGGGGTGTTGCGGGCTGAGTTATCTGATGGAGTTCCCATTCTCAAAGTTAAAAATCGATGGCACCTTTGTGAAATCCATTTGCAAGAATTCACCCGGTTCCTCAATCGCGGCGGCAATCATCAGTATGGCAAGGATTCTCGGCATGAAGGTCCTAGCGGAGTGCGCTGAGACCGAAGAGCAGATCCTCTTTTTACGGGAACACAACTGTGACGAAGTACAGGGACACTACTTCAGCAGACCTCTCTCTCCCGACGGCTTCGCCGCATTGATCCGGTCGCAGAGCCTTTAACAGTAACCTTCAACGCCGGCATACGTGGAGGCATTTTGATACGATCCGCTGCAATTCAAGTCGACAAGAAGTGACATCAGTCTCACCAGTTGCACCAGAGGTGCGGCATTAGCCTTTGACAACTTAGCCCGTCCACCGGCGGTTCTGAGTGTTTGAATGAGCACCACCCTTCGCGTACTCATCGTTGAAGACTCGGAAGACGACGCCACGCTTCTGCTTAGAGAGTTGCGGCGTGGTGACTACGAGGTTATTTACCAAAGAGTCGACACTCCAGATCGTATGAATGAGGTGATGGAGACCGATGCTTGGGATATTGTGATTTGTGATTATTCGATGCCGCATTTTTCCGGGATCGATGCACTCCGCATGCAAAGATCAAAAGACGCCGATGTCCCCTTCATCTTCCTTTCTGGAACGATCGGCGAAGAAGCCGCAATTGCAGCTCTCAAAGAAGGCGCTCATGACTGCCTCATGAAGAGCGACCTTAAGCGTTTAATTCCAACAGTGCGTCGCGAACTCCGCGATGCTGAACAGCGAAAAGCCAGAAAGCGCCTTGAGCTGGAAGTTCAGGATCTGCAAAGATTCGCTTCCATTGCAAAGCTTACCGGCGGCATTGCCCACGAATTGAACAGCGCTCTTGCCGAGTTGCTAGCAACAATCTCCACGAGCGTTCGCGAAGTCGTTCCACATGATTGCGTTACGCTCGCCCTTCACGATTCGTTCAGTGGAACTATGCGCATCTTATTCGTCGAGGCTGATGAATTCCCAAAGTCGCTGCCGTTGCGAACTCTTACCAAACTCTCTACTACTGATCTTCCCCCATCTAAGACGCCTGTTCTACTTGATCGGTTTGATGCAGTACCATTCACGGGCGAAGAATCAGTGCAGCATTTGAGTGAAAAGCAGATGCGTTCCGGATACATGGTGCCATTGATTGACGGTGAGCAATCGATCGGATCGCTCATATTCGCGAGCGCGGAAAAAGATGCATTCGGCCAAAAGGAAATAGGCGCGTTGAGCCTGATCGCTAGTCAGATTGCAACGGTCATCAATAACTCTCTTGCTTTTCGCCAGATTGCCGACCTTCGCGACAGATTCAGGTTGGAAAAACAATACCTTGAAGAGGAAATGAACCTGGAGCATCATTTCGATGAAATCGTCGGCTCGAGCCAAAGTTTGAAGCAGGTGCTCAAGCAAATAGAGACGGTAGCGCCTACCGATGCGACAGTTCTCATTCAGGGAGAAACAGGAACCGGCAAAGAGTTGCTCGCCCGCGCCATTCATAAACTTAGCCCTCGACGGGATCGAACCTTCATCAAGTTGAACTGCGCTGCAATCCCCGCCGGACTTCTGGAAAGCGAACTCTTCGGCCATGAGAAGGGCGCTTTCACTGGAGCTGTTACACGCAAAATGGGTCGGCTGGAACTTGCAAACGAAGGCACCCTCTTTTTGGATGAAATAGGCGAGCTTCACCTCGAACTTCAACCCAAATTACTTCGTGCGATTCAGGAACGGGAGTTCGAACGCATTGGTGGAACGCGGCCCATCTCTGTCAACGTACGAATGATCGCAGCCACGAATCGGGATTTGGCAACGATGGTTGCGGAGAAGCAGTTTCGTGCAGATCTTTTCTATCGGCTCAAGGTGTTTCCTATCTTCTCTCCACCTTTGCGTGAGCGTGTCAGCGACATTCCGGTGCTGGTACGGCATTTTGTGTCTACTCACAGCCGCCGCATGGGAAAAGTCATCGAAAGTATTCCCGAAGAGACAATGGAAGCGCTGCAACGCTGGAAATGGCCGGGCAACATTCGGGAGTTGGAGAACTTTCTGGAGCGCGCGGTTATCCTAACGCGCGGACGAGTCCTCTACGTTCCTTTGGCGGAGTTGGAGAACGAACTGAACGATGAGCCTTCCGAGGAAGAAAGCCCATCGCTTCTCGCCGCTGAACGGGATCTCATTTTGCGCGTGTTGCGAGAAACCAAGGGCCAGATCGGCGGACCCGACGGTGCGGCCGCACGGCTCGGCCTCAAGCGTACCACTTTGAATTCGAAAATGAAGAAGTTGAAAATCCAGCGGCGGGATGATTATCTAGGCCAATGAAAAGACTCATCGTTGTGCAATTCGGAGACTGCAGATCGTTCAGCAGTTGATCCTTCCATGCTCTAGGAGAAGTGCTGGCCATGCCGACTGAAGACGCGAGTCGATCAGCCTTAATACTCTTTCCAAATGCCTGTGGGTGAGCAGCAATGAATGACGAACCAACCTTGAAAACGATAGAGCATTTGCTCATTGAAAGCCAGGTGCGGCTGGCCAGTATCGTAAATTCCGCGACGGATGGCATCATTACGCTCGATCAGGAGCAGAGGATTATTCTTTTTAATCCGGCCGCAGAACGAGTCTTCGGGTATACCGCACAGGAAATGATGGGCCAACCGCTCGACCGCCTCCTGCCGATGAGGTTCCGAGCTGTACACCCGGATCACATCCATGGGTTTGAGCACACCGGCGTGACCAATCGTAGGATGGGAGCGCTTGGAAGCCTCAGCGGTTTGAGGGCCAGCGGCGAAGAATTCCCGATCGAAGCTTCCATCTCCCAGGTCGAGATCGAGGGGCTGACTCTCTTCACTGTTATTCTCCGCGACATCACTGAACGCAAACAGGCCGAGGAGGCGCTGCGCGAGAAGGCTGAACTTCTCGACTTGGCTCACGACACGATCATTGTGCGTGACCTCGGCGGCACTATTCGTTTTTGGAACCATGGCGCGGAGGAAATGTACGGCTACTCCAAGGAGCATGCGGTTGGCAAAATCTCACACGATCTCCTTCGCACCAAATTTCCGAAGCCGCTCACCGAGATCGAGAACATCATCCTCCAGGATGGACTTTGGGAGGGTGAACTCGAACATACAGCCAAAGACGGCGCGCGGATTGTAGCTGCCAGTCGCTGGGCTCTTCAGCGAGACAAGAATGGCGAGGCTTGCGGTGTATTGGAAATCAATAATGACATTACTGAACGAAAACAGGCATCGGAGGCAGAGTCGCGGCTAGCGGCCATCGTAAAATCCTCCCAGGACGCCATCATGGGCAAGACTCTCGATGGAATCATCACAAGTTGGAATCCCGCTGCGGAGAAGCTCTTTGGCTACACCTCAAAGGAAGCGATAGGCAACCCGATGGTGCTTCTTTTTCCCGCTGGAAGCAAGGAGGACGAGGAAGAAATACTTGCGGGCATTCGGCGAGGCGAACGGATAGAACAATTTGAGACGATTCGCGTTAGGAAAGATGGAAGTCCTGTAAACGTCTCCGCCGTCGTTTCGCCGGTCAGGAACAACGAAGGGACAATTATTGGCGCATCAACAAATTCGCGCGATATCACGGACCGCAAATTAGCAGAGCAAGAATTGAAAGCTTCCGAGGCCCGATACAGGCGTCTCTTCGAAAGCGCGAAAGACGGGATACTTATCCTCAATGCAGAAACTGCCCAGATTCTGGATGCGAATCCATTCCTGGTCCAAATGCTTGGCTATTCGCATTCAGAACTTCTTGGAAAGAAGTTATGGGAAGTTGGTTCCTTCAAAGACATTGAGGATTGTCAGGGGGCATTTCAAGAGTTGCAGAAGAACGAAACAGTCCGCTACGAAAACCTCCCGCTCGAGACCGCGGATGGATGCCGCATTGATGTCGAGTTAATCAGCAGCGTCTATTATGTGGACGACCGAAAACTAATCCAGTGCAGCATCCGTGACATCACTGAGCGCCGGCGTGCCGAGGAAAAGGTGCGAGAGGGAGAGAAGCGCTTCCAAACGATGGCTAATTCCATACCACAGCTGGCGTGGATCGCCCGCCCGGATGGATTTATTTTCTGGTACAACCAGCGCTGGTATGACTATACCGGCACTAAACCGGAAGACATGGAAGGCTGGGGCTGGCAGTCGGTTTATGACCCACAGGTGCTACCGCGCGTGATGGAAGAGTGGACGAGCGCGATCGCAACCAAGAGCCCATTCGAAATGGAGTTTCCTCTCCGCGGCGCGGACGGACAGTTTCGGCGGTTTCTCAATCGCGCAATGCCACTTAAGAATGCCAAGGGAGAGGTCGTGCAATGGTTCGGCACCAACACGGATATTACAGCGCAGAAACAAATTGAAGACGCCTTGCGCGAAAGCGAACAGCGCTTCAGTACTGCCTTTCGCTCGAGCCCGGTTGGCATCCTCATTGCGCGCGTAAGCGATAATAAGTTTGTGGAATTGAACGATACGTTTGAAGCGATGACAGGATATACACGTGAAGAACTCATCGGGCATACAACCACCGAGCACGGAATGATGCAGGTGGAAGATCATTCCAAATATGATGCTCTTTTGAAGAGCAGTGGAAGGATTGCCGGGCTTGAGACCACGATGAAAACAAAAAGTGGTGTGGTCAGAAAGCTAATTTCGTCGGTTGAGCCGATCATGCTTCATGGGGAACCGCACTACGTGGGGTGTGTGGTTGACATCACCGAGCGTAGGCTGGCAGAGGATGAAGTGCGACGGCTAAACGCGGAGTTGGAGCAGCGAGTCATCGATCGCACCGTTCAACTCGAAGCTGCCAATAAGGAACTGGAGGCGTTTAGCTACTCAGTTTCCCACGATCTGCGTGCACCTTTGAGGGCAGTAAATGGATTCGCGGGCATCGTTCTGGAAGACTTCGGCCCGCAACTCCCCGAAGAAGGCAAGAAATATTTGGAGCGAATTCGAAAGGGCGGCGAGCAGATGGGATGCCTGATTGACGATTTGCTCGCATTCTCGCGCCTGGGCCGACAGCCGATGAACAGACGCAAAGTGGACACAGCAAAAATAGTAAGCGAGATTCTTGAAGAATTGAATCCCCAATTTGGAGGCCGCGAGGTAGAAATCAAGATCGGACACCTGCCGCCATGTCAAGGTGATATGACCCTGCTAAAGCAGGTCTGGATGAACCTATTGTCCAACGCAATCAAGTATTCGCGCAGAAGAGAGAAGGCCGTGGTCGAGATCGGATGCATGAGCGAAAAGGGCGAGAATGTTTACATGGTACGGGACAATGGCGCGGGTTTTGATATGACCTATGCGAATAAGTTATTTGGAGTATTTCAGCGTCTCCATCGTGCAGATGAATTTGAGGGTACGGGTGTCGGACTGGCCATTGTCCAGCGCGTCATCTCGCGTCACGATGGTCGCGTATGGGCTGAAGCCGAAGTGGAACGCGGTGCCACATTTTACTTCACTTTGGGAGAAGGGGATTAACTTTCATGAGCGAAACCCAGGAAATCGAAATTCTGCTTGTCGAGGACAATCTCGACGATGCTGAGATGACTTTGCGTGCGTTACGCAAGGCAAATATTGTGAATAACATCAAGGTCGCGCGCGACGGCGCAGAAGCGCTGGAATTCATCTTTGGTGAAAACGCACAAACTCACCACCGCGTCGAGGACGTGCCGAAGTTAATCCTGCTGGACTTAAAGCTTCCAAAGATTGATGGGTTCGAGGTGTTGAAGCGGATAAAAGACGATCCGCGGACGAAAAGGATCCCGATTGTCGTTCTCACGTCATCAAGAGAGCAGCAGGACGTAGTAGAAAGCTATCAGTTGGGCGTGAACAGTTACATCGTCAAACCGGTGAACTTCGACGGCTTCGTTGACGCCGTAGGCAAATTGGGGATGTATTGGATGCTTCTCAACCAACCGCCGAAATAGAATTGGCACATCTATTCGGTTGGACCAGCGTCGACCTGTGGCCACATTTGGGGCGCGACTCTCTGATTCGAAAGAATGTCCCGTAAACTGGCACTATGTCTTCTGACAAGTACGCAATGCACGGGGAGGCTTTCGTTTCCATGGCGCATTCTTTCATTGCGCCAGAAAGGCTGTCTGTCTGATTAGATGACCATTCGGCCCTTTTGTACAGCGCCCGAGTTGTGAAAGATCGAAACAGCGCCGAAATTGCGCCCTTCCTGATTCGCAACTGGCCCACCTTCGCGACAAGGAGATTGGCCGCGAAGGTGGGCCCTTTAAGGCTGGGAATACGGCACTCATCTGGGGGTGCCGAGATCATTGTGTGGTTCGCCACAATTGGCGGACATCGGGACGGTCGGCTTAGACGTGTGATTTCGCGCCCTGGTTTGTCTCTTGCTTTGCATCGCCCCTTAGCGTGTATGCAGACAACACGCGGAGAGCCATGCTCCTGGGCATACTCGTTGGCTCGCCGGTCATGTTCATCCGCATCGCCCTAATCACCATTAGCATGGCGGGTAGCCGGAACGAAGACCGGATGACAGCACAGGGCGAAATGCTGGCGGCAATGTTTGCACCACCTTTGGCGCAATGAAAAGGGGTGAGCGAGGGGTGAGTGGGTTTTTCGTCGATTACTTTTAATTTACAGCTAACTATTTTAGAGTGTGGTGGCCAGAGACGGGATTGAACCGCCGACGCCGGCCTTTTCAGGGCGTAAATAAGCAGTACTTGCAACTACTTACACGACGTGGAGACACGTCGAAATACGCTGAAATACGTGTAAAACGGGGCAATCACGGGTGAGGATCACGGGTGGAGATAAAAGGATGGCTAAGTATGGCCGCGGCTCCACTCGCTTTGCGCTCAAAACTGAGAAATTCCACATCCCGCTCTCCACGCTGGAACCAGAAA
>OBLU010005934.1_pt1 | contig 10904 bp, 9 predicted proteins | sample 1518681 | NCBI WGS metagenome assembly OBLU01 (sample SAMEA3539304, study PRJEB22396) | soil metagenome | biome: tundra; feature: field; material: soil | place: USA | collected 2010-05 | depth 0.15 m
CGACGGCAAGTTCCTGGTCGGTGGTCATCGAGCCAAGCCGGCCGCGAACGCGATCAATCTCGGCCTGGCGAATGGTTTCGAGGTGGTCCTGCAAGCTGACGATGGTGGGAACAACGTCGAGAGTCTGCAAGCGAGCGTGGAATTTCGCGACCTCGCCATTGACGATCGCCTCCGCCTTTTCGGCTTCCTTCTTGCGATCGGCGACGTGCGAACTGACCGCTTGCTGCAGATCGTCGATGTCATAGACGAAAATGCCATCGACCTTGTTCATCTCGGGATCGACGTCGCGGGGAACGGCGATGTCGATAAAGAACATGGGCTTGTTGCGGCGCAGCGCCATGAGCTTTTCGCCGTGTTCGCGCCGGAAGATGAAGTGGGGCGAGCCGGTCGAGGTAATTACGATATCGGCGCGCTCGCAGGTGTCATAAAGCCGGCTGAACTCGATCGCCTGTCCGTTAAATTTTTGCGCCAGCCGGATAGCGCGGTCGTAGGTGCGGTTGGCGACAAAGAGAGAGGCGGCGCCGTGCGCCAGCAGATGCCGGGCCGCTAACTCGCTCATCTTCCCCGCACCCACCAGGTAGACGCTCTTGCCGTTCAGGCTTCCGAAGATTTTCTCCGCCAGTTCGACAGCCACCGAAGCAATCGAAACCGACGAAGATCCCACGGCGGTTTCGGTACGGACGCGCTTGGCCACGGCAAACGCCCGGGTGAGCAACTGATCCAGTTGCGCGCGCACCGCTCCAACGGCGCGGGCGGTGGCATAGGCTTCCTTTACTTGTCCTAGAATCTGGGGCTCACCGACGACCATGGAGTCGAGGCTGGCGGCGACGCGAAAGACGTGGCGGATGGCCTCATCTTCGCGAAATTCGTAGAGATGACTTTCAAACTGGCTCAGATCGGTAGCGAAATACTCGCGCAGGAATTCGCGCAGGTCGCCGGAGCCGTTCTTCATGTTGGCGATAAATTCGACGCGGTTGCAGGTGGAGACGATCATGCCCTCGGAAACGGCGGGATGCTCGGCCAGTTTCTTGCAGGCCTCCGGCAAGCGCGATTCGGGAATGGCCAGGCGCTCGCGCACCTCGACCGGCGCGGTCTTGTGATTGACGCCGATGAGCTGGAATCTCATGAGGCGATAAACCTGTGCATTCCGCTGAAGTAGTTGGCGATCCAGGCCACGATCGCCGCGACGAAGGCCACACTGGCGAGCAGGGCAGCGCGGCGTCCTCGCCATCCGGCATTCAGGCGCGTAAACACCATCAGCAGATACACGGCCCACATCAGGACGGAAAGCAGAATCTTGGGATCGAAGAAATCAATGCGGCCGTAAGTGGCTTCGGCGACCACGGTGCCCGCGATCAGGCCCAGCGTCATGAAGGGAAATCCGAGCATAAGGGAGCGGTATCCGATATCGTCAATCACCTGGAGAGCGGGCAGTCGCGAGAACATTCCGCTCGAACTCTTGGATTTCAGAGCACGTTCTTGCATGAGGTACAGAATGCTGGCGCCAAAGCTGAGGAACAGCGCCGCGTATCCCGTGAAGATCATCAGGATATGCACGGCCAGCCAACCGTGCTTCACGGCGACCGAGGCGAAGACGAGGGGTTGCTGACCGGTGGCGGCCACGAAGGTCAGCAGAAAAACCAGGGGAAAAATCACGATGCCCGGGGTAGTCGTCTTGTACACCAGATAGGCAAGCATGAAGCCGACCATGATCAGGAAGGCCAGCAGCGATTCCGAGTTGTGAACTGAGGCTGAAGCGAGCTGGCCGGTTTCGACGACGGCTTCGGTCAGCGAGACGAGATGAAACACCATGCCGAGGTAGGAGGCATGGAGCGCGACCTTGCCGAGGATTTCGGAGGTGCGGGTGAGCGCGACCAGCGCATAGAGCAATCCCGCGGCGTAACAAACGAGTGCGACGCGCAGCCAAATCAGGGTCATCATTCTTGGTTTTGCAGGCCGGTGAATACCTCTCCACCCCACCTGGGTGATTATAGTTTGCCGGGCCAAGGGGCGGGGGGAAACGTGCGCTGTCACAAGTACATGTGACGTGGGTCACAGGAGGTAACTGGGGCTGCGTGCGATCAGCACATCAATGTTCGCTATACGATCCTGGATGCGCTGCGTTACCATGCAAATCCAGCGGGCGCCGAATGTTATCACTGGCCCATGTCCCGGAAGGAGCGCGTTTGGCATGAAAAGCTCTGTTTTTGTTTCCCTGGCGATCGTCTTCTTGCCTGGGTCGCGTCGATGAACTTTCCCAAGCTACGAGCGTTCGGCATCGCCCTCGGACTGTTCGTCGCGGTCTATGGTCCCGCGTTCGCGGCGGTATCGCTGATTCGTCCGCCGGCGCAGGGTGCCGTTCCTCTTATCATCACGATCAGTCTAGCAATAGCGTTGGTTTTGATATTCACGCTGGCGCGACGGACTGCAGGCGTTTCAGAATTCGGACTTGGCATTCCGAAATTCCGATACATAGGATTGGCAGTCTTGCTTGGCCTGCCCCTCGCATTTGCCGCGGGATGGCTTGGCCACCTCTTTCCAGCAAAAGGTCCGATTGACACGTCGGGGTTTCCTCTTTGGATGCTATGGCTTTATTTCGGTGTGGCGCTTCTATCCAGGAAGAGGTCATTTTTAGAGGGCTGCTCCAATCTTTTTTGGAGCAACGATGGATGACGACTTTCGTGGTGTTCAGGGCTCCCCTGTCGCCTGCTGTTCTATTCACGGCCACCCTATTCGGCATTATCCACCTGGGGAGTGGACCCATTGTCATCACCGGCGCAATCGTGCTCGGCCTTGTTGCCGGTGAACTACGGCGGCGCAGCGGCAGTCTCCTATCGGCTGTGATTGTCCATGCTCTCTTCAATGTACCGGGCCTATTGTGGCCGTCGATGATGCAATCAGGCGGTTGCACAAATCAACGCAGCACAGAACCAGAGTAAGACGGTTGAACGTTCACCTGTGGAGTTTATTCCACGCCTAACGCCGCCAGCGATTCTTCCAGCAATCGCAAGTCGATCTGCAGTTGCCGGCCTTGCGCCTGCATGTCTTCCACTTCGTCGAAGGCGCGGAACAGACGCATCTTGACGGCGGCGTACTGCTCGGAGTCGGCGAGGGGGCGTCCGTGGGATTCGGCCCAAGCGGCGACGACTTGGTGCGGGAGGAAAATACTGACCGCGTAGGTCAGCTTGCGGTCGGAGGTGACATCGAAGATGTACTCATTGGCGTCGGACATCGGGGCGAGACGTTTCCCGACGAAGTAGTACTGGTAAACGTAGCCTTGAGAGCCGGTGTACGTTTTGAGGCGACGGATGGTCATGAGGGCGGTCGTTAGTCGTTGGTCGTTAGCCGTTCGCTGGCTTCGAGCTACGAGCTTCGAGCTACGAGCGAACACGAATCGCTGGCTCGAAGCTCGCGGCTCGTAGCTCGTAGCGGCTAGATCTTTGCCGCGCGCAGACGCTTGACCGCTGTCTCGGAGGTGACGGGAGAATAATAAATCTCCTTGAACGTGTATGACCTGGCCTTAGCCTCAATGATCGGCAGAATCTCGATGTGCCAGTGGTAATCGTCATCGAGTGTTTTCCAAAATCCGAGTGTTTCCGAAGGATGCTGGCTGTTGGGCGAGGTGTGGAGCACGAGGTGGAAGGCTGCGGTGACGGTGCGGATACGTAACAGGGTGCGCCGCAGGAGCGCGGCGAGATCGGTCAGGCTGCCCACGCGCGTTGAACCGGTGCGCTCAAAAGAAGATTCATGGCTGCGGGGCATAATCCAGGTTTCGTACGGGACGCGCGGAGCATAGGGGCAGAAGGCCACATAGTCTCCGCGAGTTTCTACGATGCGCAGGTTCTGACGTTCCTCCTGCGCCAGAATGTCGCAGAAGACGCAGCGCTCTTTGCTTTCGAAATAGTCGCGTCCGGCGCGGAGTTCGTAGAGGACGCGGCGCGGCACGAAGGTGGTCGCGGTCAGCTGGGATGTGGGGTGCTCGAATTCCTGTCCGGCTTCCTCGCCATGATCCTTGAAAATGCTGACGTACTTGAACCGGCTGTCGCGCTTCAAATCCTGAATCCGCTGCGCGGCCAGGCGCAGGAACTGTTCGACTTCGAAATCGCTCGCATCCCAGAGATGGCCGTCGTGGCGGGGATTTTCGATCAGAACTTCGTGAGCGCCGACCGATCCCATGCGATCGTAGAGGCCGTCGGCGCGGCGGGCCGCCTCGCCTTCGATGTGGTAGAGCGCATGCGGATGGACGACAGAGCGCGCCGACCATGCGCTGCCATCCACGCCGGGCAGGTTGGCGATGACATGAGCTGGCTCGGCGGACGGGCCGCAAAACCGGCAGGCTTGGGTGCGTGGAGTCGGCTCGATGACATCGTCACCGGTGATCACCCAGGAACGGGTGATGGGATCTTTGCGGAGTTCCATGGGGTTAGAAGAGCAAAATCGACGTACGGAGTCAAATGGAGAATTTTGTAATTTTTAAATTTTGTAATCTGAAAACCTTCCGGCAGGCTAGAGTAGTGAGGACTAACAGAATTGCAAATTACAAAATTAGCGATTACAAAATTACCAATTGCCCTATGTCCGAGCCCTCGACGCCGCTGATGCGGCAGTATGCCGCCATCAAGAAAGAGCATCCCAACGCTCTGCTGTTCTTCCGGCTGGGGGATTTCTACGAGCTTTTCTTCGACGACGCGGTGCTGGCCGCGCGCGAGTTGCAGATCACGCTGACTTCGCGCAATAAAGAAAAGGGTGTGGCCATCCCCATGTGTGGCGTGCCTTACCACGCCGCCGAGGGCTACATCTCAAAACTGATCCGGCGCGGGTTCAAGGTCGCGGTCTGCGAACAGGTAGAAGACCCGCGCCTGGCAAAGACGTTGGTGCGGCGCGAGGTGACGCGCGTGGTCACGCCGGGAACGGCAGCGGATTCTTCGCTGAACGCCGAGGAGAACAACTTTCTGGCGGCGGTGGCAACGGTCGGGGATCGCGTTGGGTTTGCGGCGCTGGATCTTTCGACCGGCGAGTTTCGGGCGACGGAGTTCGGAGGCGAGTCGGCCGGACGCCGCATTCAAGAAGAACTTGAACAATTACGGCCAAGAGAAATACTCTATGGATCTTCGGCGCCACTCTTCGAAAAGCGAAGCAGTGGAGCGACGGGCGTCCTCGCCCGTCCCGCAGCCGAACACTCAACGACGAGCACCTCCACCGCGCCCACTCGATCAACGAGCGGCCTGGCGGAAACTCCCTTGGACGACTGGATCTTCGCTCCCGACCACGCCATTCCGCTCCTGGAGAACCACTTCGGCGTGCTCTCGCTGGAAGGCTTCGGGCTGGCGGGGAAACGGGCGGCGGCTTCGGCGGCGGGAGCGATTCTGTATTACATCCGGTCAACGCAGCGCGGCACGCTCGATCATGTGGACCGCATCGGCTTCTACGAGCGGCAGAATTGCCTGGTGCTCGATGCGGTGACGGTGCGCAACCTGGAGTTGATCGAGCCGCTCTTCGCCGGCACCGACGCCGGAGTAACGCTGTTCCGCTGTCTGGATACAACCGTCACTCCGATGGGCAAGCGCTTGCTTCGCACCTGGATGCTGCGCCCCTCTCTAGATCGGGTCGAGATCGAAGGCCGGTTGGATTCCGTCGAGGTGCAGGTCAAAGACACAGTGCGGCGCGAAGAGTTGCGGCGGGCGTTGGACGGGATTTTGGACCTGGAACGTTTGCTGAGCCGGGTCACGCTGGAAACGGCGAATCCGCGGGACGTGCTCGCTCTGGCAGCATCACTCGCGAGAATCCCCAAGGTGCGAACGGTATTGGCTGGGTTATCGGAGTCACGACTATCGGAGTCACGACTGTCGGCGGCGCGACTGGCTGCGCTGCATGGACTAATCGACGAACTGGGCGATCTGAGCGAGAAGATCGACCGCACACTGGTCCCAGAGCCGCCGCTGACGCTGAGCGATGGCGGGGTGATCGCCGCGGGCGTCGACAAAGATCTGGACGAACTGCGCGACCTGAGCCGCAACTCGAAGCAGTACCTGGCGCGGGTGGAGCAGCGGGAACGCGAGCGCACGGGAATTGGGTCGCTCAAGGTAAAGTTCAATTCCATTTTTGGCTACTACATTGAGATTTCGAAGGCGAACCTGCACCTCTCGCCCGCCGACTACGAGCGCAAGCAGACGCTGGTGAATGCCGAACGCTTCACGACTCCGGAGCTGAAAGAGTATGAGTCGAAGATTCTGGACGCGCAGGAGAAGATCGTCGAGATCGAGCGGAGGTTGTTTGCCGACTTGCGTTCTGCTATTGCCGCCGAGGCCAAGCGCATCCGGCAAACTGCGCTGGCACTGGCGGAAGTCGATGTACTGGGCTGCCTGGCACACATTGCGGCGCTGCGGAATTATTGCCGGCCGCGGTTTGAGCCAAATCTCGATGAAGCTGAAAAGACCGAGGACGTCCTCGATCTGGAAATTGTCGAAGGACGACATCCCGTGATCGAACTGCAGGAACTGGCGGCGGGGAGCGAGCGCTTCGTTCCCAACGATTTGTTTTTGAATTCCTCGACCCACAATATCGTCGTGCTGACCGGTCCGAACATGGGAGGCAAGAGCACCTATCTGCGCCAGGCGGCGCTGATCGTGATCATGGCGCAGATGGGTTCGTTTGTTCCCGCGCGTGCCGTGCGGCTCGGCATTGTGAACCGCGTGTTCACGCGCATTGGCGCGAGCGACAACCTGGCCCGCGGGCGGTCGACGTTCATGGTCGAGATGACGGAGACGGCGGCGATTCTGCACACGGCGACGGCGCGGTCGTTGATCCTGTTGGATGAAGTCGGGCGCGGCACTTCCACCTATGACGGGCTGGCGATCGCGTGGGCGGCCATCGAGTATCTGCATACGCGAGTGCGGGCCAAGACCTTGTTTGCCACGCACTATTTCGAATTGACCGAACTGGCAGAGCAATTGAGTGGCGTGAAAAACTATCACGTATCCGTCAAAGAGACCGGCGGAAGTGTGGTTTTTCTACGCCGGGTCGAACCGGGCGCGGCCGACCGCAGCTACGGAATCGAAGTCGCGAAGCTGGCCGGATTGCCGAACGAAGTCGTGGTGCGTGCGCGCGAGGTGCTGGCAGAGCATGAATCGTCCGAGCACCGGCTTTCGGGGCATCTGACGCCGGGAGCGGAGCCGGAGCGTCCCACGCAGTTGACCATCTTCACGCCGCTCTCGCAGCCAGTGCTGGAAAAGCTGCGCGAAGTGGATTTGAACCGCCTGACGCCCCTCGAAGCGTTAAACTTGCTGGCAGAGCTGAAAAGGCAGATTGAGTGAGCCAGAAGTCACAAACCCAGCGACAAGGAGACGTCACGATCGACAGCAACTGGGTCATTACGATCGGTATGGCTCTGCTTTTTGCATTTATTGCCTTCCTCTTGGGCTGGAGTATCAAAGACCTTTTGTTCGACAAGCTCGACCACGAAGTCTTGCAACGCGCTCGCAGTGGATGGCTTGATGCGCTTACGTATGTGCTCGGGGCTGTCTATTCCTTCCTGTTTGCTTATTCGTTCCCAGCAAAGCACCTAAAGATTGCTTTCTTGTTGCTGGGAGCCAAGTACTTGGTTCTAGTCGCAGTGTCCTATCTCCATGCTGGAGCCGTTGTGCAGCACTCCGCCGCCATCGCCGGGGCGATTGCCAGCCAGATTGCCTACACGATAATTCTTTTTGCGATTGCTCAATGGTTTAAGACCGTGGTCCGACAGATTCCTCCAGGCGATCATGGGGTCAGCGACTCCTGACTACGCGCATGAACACCGGCCAACTCCTAATCATCGGCTTCGACGGGACCGCGATGTCTCCGCGCCTCGCTTCCCTGCTCACGAAGATTCAGCCGGTGGGCGTGATCCTGTTTGCCCGCAATATCATCGGGGCTGAGCAGACGCATACTCTTCTGCGCGAATGCCAGAAGTGCGTTGCGACTCCGCTTTTCACTTGCGTGGACCTTGAAGGCGGCACCGTGGACCGTTTCCGCAATGTGATCGGTTCGGCGCCTTCTCCGGCAGAGGTTTTTGCCACGGGCAACCGAGCTCTCTTTCGCAAGCATGGGCGCGTGATCGGCGAAAACTGCCGCGCGCTTGGCTTCAACGTGGATTTTGCCCCCGTGCTCGACTTGGCCTACGAGGTTTCGCGTTCGGTGATGAGTTCGCGGGCGGTTTCGGACGATCCGAGGCAGGTGGTTGCCTACGCGCGCGAATTTCTGCGCGGGTTGGGCGATGCCGGCGTGCTCGGCTGCGGTAAACACTTCCCCGGACTGGGCGAAGCCACGCTCGATACGCATCATGAACTTCCCAGCGTGGAAAAGCCGCTGCGCAGATTGTGGGACGAGGATCTGGTTCCCTATCGGTCGTTATCGTTGCGGCGCGAATTGCCGTTCGTCATGGTTTCGCACGCGGCTTATCCGGAGGTGACAAAAGAGCGCACCCCGGCATCGCTTTCGAAAAGGTGGATCACCGGCATTCTGCGCAAGAAGATTGGCTACCGGGGCCTGATCTGTTCCGACGATCTGGAGATGGGCGGCGTACTCGCGGCCGCTCCGATTGAACAGGCAATGATCGGGCACATCCGCGCCGGGGGCGATCTTGGTTTGATCTGCCATCAGGAAGATTTCATTCTGCGCGCGCATGAAGCAGTGGTTCGCGAGGCGGAGCGCGACGGCAGATTTGCCCGCCGCGTGCTGGAATCGGCGCGGCGCGTGCTGGCGTTTAAAAACAAGTCGTTTAACAAGAGATCGGGGGCGACGCGTCGCACTCCCGCTCCCACTTCCGCACGAGTTAAGAAGCTGACGCGCCAGCTCTGGGAATTCGGGGAAGAAATCCGGCTGGCGACGCTCGCTCGCGAGGAACGCGCATGATCGTGGCCGGCGTCATGAGCGGTACCTCGGCGGACGGAATCAATGTGGCGCTGGTGCGGTTCGGCTCCGAACGGACTGGACGGGCCAGAGGCCCGTCCCCACACAAAGACCCCCACTCAGACTTCACACTTCTTGGTCACGAGGAATATCCGTTCCCTGCCCCGATTCGACGTGCAATTTTGGAAATGATGAACGCGGAATTGGCCCACGTTGCGGATCTGGCCCGGCTGAACTTTCTTCTGGGCGAACTGTACGCAGAGGCGGTGGCTAAAACGGCGCGCAAGCATCGCGTGAAACTTGACCTGGTTGGCTGTCATGGACAGACGCTGTATCACCAGGGAGTGGCGGAGCGATTTCTCGGGCGAAAATTGGCGGTGACGTGGCAAACGGGCGAAGGCGCGGTGATCGCCGCGCGGCTGCGTGTGCCGGTGGTCTCTGATTTTCGTCCCGCGGATATAGCGGCCGGCGGGAAAGGCGCGCCGCTGGTGCCGTTCCTCGACTATCTTCTTTATCGCAATCGAGGGGTGGGGCGCATTGCGCAGAACATTGGTGGAATTGCGAATCTGACGGCGATTCCGGCGGGTGCGTCGCTGCATCAGGTCGTGGCTTTTGACACCGGCCCCGGCAACATGGTGATTGATGCGGTGATGGAAGAACTTTTCGGAAAACGCTTCGATCGTGATGGTAGGGCCGCGGCGTCGGGACGCGTACTGGATGAGGTGATTGCACGGCTGGTGCGCGCGGCCTTTTTTCGGCAGAAGCCTCCTCGGACGGCGGGGCGCGAGGAATTTGGCCGGGAATACGTGGGCCGATTTCTTCGGATGTGTCGCGGCGCCAGTAAGCCCGACGTGGTAGCGACGGCAACGGCGCTGACGGCGCGATCGATTGCGGACGCCGTCCAGCGCTTCGTGTTGCCGCGATTCGGGGCTCGACGCCGCGATCACCAAATGATTGTTTCCGGCGGGGGCGCGAAGAATCCGACGCTGATGGCCATGTTGCGGGATGAAATCGCAGCCCTGGGGATCGAACTGCATTTCTCGGATGAGTTCGGCCTTCCGGTGGAAGCGAAGGAGGCAGTGGCTTTTGCCCTGCTTGCGCATGAGACGTGGTATCGGCGGCCAGGCAATGTGCCGTCGGCTACGGGAGCGAAGCGGGCGGCGATCCTGGGGAAGATCTCGTATGCGTAAGGCGGCAGTGCGGGCGCGCGCTAAAAGCAGGTCCTTCACTTCGCTCAGGATGACAATTCTTTTTCACAATGACAGTTTTTTTCAGATGACAATTTTTTTCAGGATGACAATTCTTTTGGGATTGGTCGGCGGATGGGAGCTGCCTCTCCTCTCCTGCTCACAGGCTCCCGACCGCAACACGCTGGTGATGATTATTGAAAGCAGCCCAACCAATCTCGACCCGCGAGTGGGAATTGATGCGCAATCGGAGCGCATTGGCGAGCTTATCTTTGACGCGCTTCTGACGCGCGACGAGCACTTGAATGTTCAGCCCGGGCTGGCAGAGCATTGGGAGACTCCGGATCCGCTGACCTACGTCTTCCACCTGCATCGCGGTGTAACTTTTCACGATGGGCGGCCGCTTACTTCCCGCGACGTTAAGTGGACGTTCGACTCCCTGCTCGAGGGGAAGATTCGCAGTACGAAGTCGGCGGCGTACCGCTTCGTGGATCACATCGAGGCGCCCAACGAGCTCACCGTGGTATTTCATCTGAAGGAGCCCAACGCGACCTTGCTGTGGAATCTCTCGGAAGGCGCGATTGGGATTGTGCCCTATGGGTCGCGTGACGAGATCACGCGCAAGCCGATCGGCACGGGGCCCTTCAAGTTTGTGAGCGCAGAACAGGACAAGGAAGTCGTCGTCGAGCGCAACGACAACTACTGGGGGGCAAAGGCGCGCCTGGCTAGAGTAAGGTTCACGGTCGTGCCGGACGCAACGACGCGGGCGCTCGAATTGCGCAAGGGCAGCGCCGATGCCGCGATCAATGCCCTGACTTCCGACACCATCGT